>OCTX012276705.1_pt1 | contig 17659 bp, 13 predicted proteins | sample 1539691 | NCBI WGS metagenome assembly OCTX01 (sample SAMN02144231, study PRJEB22623) | gut metagenome | biome: sheep rumen | host: Ovis aries | place: New Zealand | reverse complement strand
TGACCTGAACATCGCGCTGACCTCGTTTGCGCTCATCAACATCGATGAGTTTGACAAGACCACCTCGTCGCAGCAGATTGTGCTGAAGTATCTGTTGTCTTCGAGTGACGTGAAGTTCCGTCCGCCCTACGGCAAGACCATTAAGCAGTATCGCCGCTACACCTCGTTCATCGGCACCACTAATCAGCAACAGCCGCTGGTCGATCCCACGGGTTCGCGCCGTTTCGTCTGCGTGGGCATCCCGGCTGGCAAGAACATCGACTTCACCGACAATCTCAACCATCGCCAGCTCTATGCCCAGGCTCTCTACCTCTTTAATAAAGGTGAACGCTTCTGGCTGGAGGATGACGAGATACAGACGCTGATTGAGGAGAACGTGCCCTACCAGCGCACCATCGACCTGGTGGAGATGATCAACGAGACGTTCCGCAAGCCCAAGGACGGCGAGGGCCGATGGTGGAGCACATCGGAGATACTCGCCACGTTCTCAGGGCGTTACGCCTACTTCGATGCCAAGCGGGCCACGCCTGCCGTGCTGGGCAAGTCGATGAACAACTACCGCTTCAATTTCCGCCACCGCATGGTGAACGGCTGTTCGGAGTACTGGCTCTGCGAGAAGTGAGGTTTTTATCTACAACATTTTCTTCATTTTCGCAAGTCTATTGCACAAATAATGCATTATTAGATTTACTTGATTGTTTGATAACCAGTTCTACTTCTTCGGGGCGATAGAAGTAAGCAGTGTAGGCACTTTTATACCTGAACGAGTGCGCGTACATTATTAAAATATAAGAACCCTTCACCGTAAATAAGCCGAAAGAGGGCGACTTATCGGGACGGTGAAGGGTTGGACTTGATGGACAGGGAAGGATTACTTCAGGGCCTTCGAGAGCATGTAGTAGACCTCGCCCATCTGGAGCTGCTGCTTGAACTCGCTGGTCTTGGTGTCCTTGTTGATGCGGACGTACTCAATGCCGAGCATCTCGGCGAAGTCCTCCCAATACTCCTCGGTGATGTCGTATGAGAAGGCGCTGTGGTGGGTACCGCCAGCGAGAATCCATGCGCCGGCACCAATCTCGAACGTGGGCTGGGGCACCCAGAGGGCTGATGCCACGGGGAGCTTGGGCATGGGCTTGGGCTCGATGCACTCCACCTCCTGCGAGATCAGGCGGAAGCGGTTGCCGAGGTCGACGACGGTGGCCTTGATGCCGCGGCCGGTCTTCGAGGTGAAGACGAGGCGTGCGGTCTGCTGCTTGCGGATGCCGATGCCGAGGAAGTGGACCTCGAGCTTGGGCTTGTCGGAGGCGATGAGCGGGCAGACCTCGAGCATGTGGCTCTGGAGGCAGCTGGAGCGGTCGCCGGCGAAGTTGAGCGTGTAGTCCTCGAGGAATGAGCAGCCCGTGGGCAGTCCCTGCGAGATGACCCAGAGTGTGCGGTAGAGGCATGCGGTCTTCCAGTCGCCCTCGGCGCCGAAGCCATAGCCTTCCTGCATGAGTCGCTGCGAGGCGAGGCCGGGAATCTGGTCGAAGCCGCAGAAGTCGGGAGCGTCGATGTTGGCATCGCCGAGGTCGTCGAAGTTGGTGGTGAAGGCTGTTGCGCCCTCGTCCTTCAGCACGCGGCGCAGGGCAATCTCGGCGCGGGCGGCGTTCTTCACCTTCTGCCAGTAGACCTCCTCGCCGCTCTCGTCAATCTTGATGGTGTAGAGCTGCTTATACTCCTCGACGAGTGCGTCGGCCTCCTGGTCGGTAACCTGCTTGTAGTACTCCATGAGCGACGATACGGGGTAGTAGTCGACATGATAGCCCAGGCGCTGTTCGAACTCGACGCGGTCGCCGTCGGTGACGGCAACGTTGTTCATGTTCATGCCGAACATGAGGCAGCGCACGTTGTGGGCGTCGGCGACGCCGGCAGCGACACGTGCCCAGACGGCAATCTTCTTCTGTGCCTCCTGGTCCTTCCAGTAGCCGCAGACCACCTTGCGGGCAACGCGCATGCGGGTGCAGATGTGGCCGAACTCGATGTCGCCGTGGGCCGACTGGTTGAGGTTCATGAAGTCCATGTCGATGTCGCCCCAGGGAATTTCGGCGTTATACTGTGTGTGGAAGTGGAGCAGGGGCTTCTGCAGCTGCTGCAGTCCCTTGATCCACATCTTGGCGGGCGAGAAGGTGTGCATCCAGGTGATGATGCCGACGCAGCGCTCGTCGTTGTTGGCGGCGAGCATGACCTGCTCGACCTCCTTCGAACTGTTAGCCGTGCCTTTATATACGATCTTCACGGGGATGTTGCCCGAGGCGTTGAGTCCCTCGACCATCTCCTTAGAGTGTCCGTCAACGGCAACCACTGCGTCGCCTCCGTAGAGCAACTGTGCACCAGTTACCCACCAAATTTCTAAATTTTCAAACATAGTTTTAAAATTTTAATTGATAATTGATAATTGACAATTGACAATTGGCTGTCGCATGAGAAATCATCGCTTATCATGGGTTAATAATGTTGTTTATTTATTAGGTTTTTTCTTTTAACGTCTTGATAATTGATGTTAACAATCTAATCAACTCTCTGCAGTCGGCCGAAATGCTTGAGTACTCTGCATCGTTAAGGTATTCTGTACGATGAAGAAGCCGAAGCCAGTAGTCGCTTTCGCATGCTTCCTTAAGAGATATACTCAGTTTTGCCAAGAAATCAGAAGGACTCTGTGCTTGAAGAGCCTCGCTGATGTTGGCGCCTATGCTTGTGCCTGAGCGCAGCAACTGTTTGGAAAGTACGTATTCTTGTTTCGCGGAAGTGAGATGCTTGTATAGATTGACTATCTTTACTGAAAAGTCAAAACTCTTATCTGCGATTACGTTGTTTTCCTTCATGCCAGTCAATTGCCAATTCTCAATTGTCAATTCTCAATTATCAATTAACGCTCAGCGTTTATGCTGTCCGTAGTAGGCGTTGGGCCCGTGCTTGCGCATGTAGTGCTTCTCGACGAGCAGGGGGTTCATCGTCGTCTGGGGGTTGACGGCGAACGAGACGAAGGCCATCTTGGCACACTGCTCCATGACCTTGGCGTTGTAGACGGCATTGTCGGGCGACGTGCCCCATGAGAAGGGGCCGTGGTTCTTGACGAGCACGGCGGGAGTATGGTCGGGGTTGATCTTACGACGGTTGAGGATTTCGTCGACGATGACGTTACCCGTCTCCAGCTCGTACTGCCCCTTGACCTCGGCCTCGGTCATGTCGCGCGTGCAGGGAATGTCCTGGTAGAAGTAGTCGGCGTGGGTGGTGCCGATGTTGGGAATGTCGCGCCCGGCCTGTGCGAATGCCGTGGCATAGGTAGAGTGGGTGTGTACGACGCCCTGGATGTTGGGGAAAGCCTTGTAGAGCACGAGGTGTGTGGGAGTGTCGCTCGACGGGTTGAGTTCGCCCTCGACGACTTTGCCCGTCTCAAGGCTGACGACGACCATGTCGCTGGCTTTCATCACGTCGTAGTCAACGCCTGAGGGCTTAATGACTACCAGACCCTTCTCGCGGTCGATACCTGAGACGTTTCCCCAGGTAAAGATGACCAGCCCCTGCTTGACCAGGTCGAGGTTGGCCTTGAATACTTTCTGTTTGAGTTCTTCTAACATAGTTTATTTGCTATAGTTTAAAGTTTTGGTCTTCGCGGTAGGCTCGCTTGTTGAACCGGTAGAGGAACGCCCCGCGCTTCGACCCTGTCTTGTCAATAAGTTCGGTCTTCTCGATAAAGCCCATGTCCTTGATGCGCTTGCGGAAGTTGCGCTTGTCGAGCTGTTCGCCTGTAACGGCCTCGTAGAGCTTCTGCAGTTGCGTCAGCGTGAAGAGGGTGGGCAGCAGACGGAAGCCGACGGGCTCGGTGCGCAGCTTCTGGCGCATGAGCTTGCGGGCCTTGCTGACCATCTCGTTGTGGTCGGAGTAGAGTCGGGGCAGGTCCTCGACGTTCATCCATTCCACGGCGTGCTCTCGGCGCAGGCTCTCGTCGTAGTCCTTGACGTTGATGAGTGCGTAGTAGGCAATGGAGATGACGCGCTCGCCGGGGTCGCGATCGACGCTGCCGAAGGCTCCCACCTGGCGCATGTAAAGGTTGTTAAGCCCCGTCAGCTTGGCTACGGTCCTGGTGGCGGCGTCGTCGATGCTCTCGTCGGCGGCGACGAAGCCTCCGTAGAGGCTCCATTCGCCGCGTCCGGGTTCCATTTGTCTGCGCCCGATGAGCACCTTCAGCTGACCTTCGTCGAAGCCGAAGATGATGCAGTCTACCGAGACCCAGACTTTCGAGTGTTGACTATAATAAGTCATGGGGATTGTCGATTGCCGATTTTACCAGAAGTAAGCATAGAAGCAGGCGCAGAGACCGATGACGACCAGTGTGCCGATGACGTCGAACATGCCCCAGCTCTCCTTGATGCTCTTCTTGAAGTCAGCCGAGAAGGTGATGGCGTCGACCTGCTCCTTCGAGGGAGCGGGCGTGAAGCAGCTCACCACGACCATGAGCACGACGATGAACACCAGCAGCCAGCACTCGAAGATGAGCCAGTTGGTCTGCCAGAACCAGGCGGTGGCATCCCAGAAGGCACCGTCCATGACGGCCTTGCCCGAGTCAGTAACGACGTTGGTGACGAGGCGTATCATGCCGATGAGGAAGCCGCCGATAAGGCCCCATTCGCCGGCCTTCGGCGTGATCTTCTTCGAGAAGATACCCAGTGTGAAGACGGCAACCATAGCCGGTGCGATGAGCGACTGGATGTCCTGCAGATAGCTGTAGAGGTTGCCCATGTTCATCATGATAGGCATCCAGGCCAGACCGAGCAGCACGACGACGACGGTGGCGGTACGTCCTACGAAGACGTAGTGAGCCTCGCTCATGCCCTTCTTCATGGGCTTGTAGAAGTCCTCGGTGAAGAGCGTTGCGCACGAGTTGAAGAAGGCAGCCAGCGAAGCGACGAGGGCGCAGACGAAACCGATGGTGACGATGCCCTTGATGCCGGCGGGCAGGATGTTCTTCACCATCATGGCGAAGGCGCCGTCGGTCGACTCGTGGTTGGTGATGTCCATCTCGATGCCGCTGCCGGTCTTGAGCGACAGGGCGTAGGCAATCATACCGGGGATGAGGAACATGAAGCAGGGCAGGATCTTGAAGAAGCCGGCTGCGATGGTGCCGCGGCGGGCGCGCTTCATCACCTCCTTGTTGTCCTCGCCGGGCACCTGTCCGAGCACACGCTGAACGATGTGCTGGTCAGTACACCAGTACCAGAAGCCGATGATGGAGGCTCCGAGGAACACGACGTAGCCCGGGAACTGGGGGTACATCGGGTCGGCGGGGTCGGTGTGGAACATGTGGGTGGTGCCGAAGCCATCGTGGGCGGCGTTGCAGGCAGCCATCATGTTTGACCAGCCCTGGGTGATGCTGCCGTCGCCGAGCATGCTGAGTCCGAGGAACAGGACGAGGAACGAGCCAATAATAAGAATAGGTGTCTGGATGGTAGAGAGCGTCATCACGCCCTTCATGCCGCCGAAGACGGTGAAGACGGCGGTGATGGCTATCAGGCCGATGGCGCCGTACCAGAACGGGATGCCGAGCAAATACTTGAAGAAGATACCGCCGGTGAAGGCCGTCACCGAGACCTTCGTCAGGACGTAAGCCACGAGGGTGATGATGCTGAGCCACGAGCCCGTGCGCTGGGTGTAGCGGAACTTCAGGAAGTCGGGCATGGTGATGATCTTGCCCATCTTGTTGATGAGCAGCTGGTAGAAGGGAACGAAGAGCCAGCCCAGGATGAGGATCATCCAGCCCTGCATCTCCCAGTGGGCCATACCCACGCCGTCCTTGGCACCCGTGCCGGCCAGTCCGACGAGGTGCTCTGATCCGATGTTGGCGGCGAAGATGGCCATACCGATAACATACCACGGCTCTCCCTTACCGAAGAGGTAAGCTGAAGAGTCTTCGCCCTGCTGGGCTTTCTTGTCTTTCCAGATGGCATACCATACGGCTGCCACCACTCCTAACAGGCCAACGACGAGCACTACCCAGTCGAGCCAGATGAATTCGTGTGAACTCCAATTCATGTTGTTTAAATTCATAATTCACAATTCATAATTCACAATTATTTATCGGAATCATGTTTTGTGAGCGTTAATTATTAATGTTATTGTTTTCTTTTGTTTTTTTGATGATTGCAATCAGTAGTCTATTCAATTCTTCACAGTTTCTGTCTTACGATATTATCTTGTTTCATCGCGCAGCCTAATTATGAATTTTGAATTGTGAATTATGAATTAGACCAAAGTCGGGTCATATCCTCCAGCGTCTTGCCCTTGGTCTCGGGGACGAGCTTCCAGACGAAGACGGCGGCGATGACACAGATGATGCCGTAGAGACCGTAGGTGAACCAGTGGCCGAAGTCGTCGCCCTCAGTAAGGTGCATGTTGAACATGGGCACGAACGTCGACGAGACGATGAAGTTGAAAATCCACTGGAAGGCCACGGCGATGGCTACCGCTCCGCCACGGATGGTGTTGGGGAAGATCTCGGCGATGAGCACCCACGTGATGGGGCCCCACGAGAACATGAACGAGGCGGCATAGACCATGATGCTGGCAGCCGTGATGAGCTCCAGGCCCTCATGGCCGAAGGTGACGGCTACGCCGAAGGCGCCGAGCGCCATGCCGATAGAGCCCCAGATGAGCAGCGGCTTGCGGCCCCACTTCTCGACGGTGAAGATGGCCACGAGCGTGAACAGGATGTTGACGACACCCATGAAGACGGTGACGACCATCGGGTTCTCCATGCCCATGTCGCCGAAGATGCGCGGTGCGTAGTAGAGCACGGCGTTGATGCCGACGGCCTGCTGGAACACTGAGAGCATGATGCCCACGAAGATGCACATCCAGCCGTAGGTCATCAGCCGCTCTGTCTTCACCACCATCGTGTCCTTGATGTCCTGCAGGATATGGGCGGCCTTGCTTGAACCATTGATTTTACTCAGTATGCCTAAAGCCTTCTGGTCCTGACCGATACTGACGAGATAGCGCGGCGTCTCAGGTACGAAGCAGATGAGCAGGGCGAAGAGTCCTGCCGGCACGGCCTCGCTTCCGAACATATAGCGCCAGCCCGTGGTGACGGTCCACTGTGCGGCGGGGTTGATGGCGGCAATGCCACGCCCCATCTCCTCGACGAGCGGCTGAATGTGGTCGCCCAGGATGAAGAAGTTGACGAAGTAGACCACCAGCTGGCCGAAGATGATGGCAAACTGGTTCCACGAGACGAGCATGCCGCGTATGTTCGACGGTGCCACCTCGCCGATGTACATCGGGCAGATGGCCGAGGCCAGTCCCACGCCGATGCCGCCGATGATGCGGTAGAAGTTGAACATCAGCAGCAGCGCGTAGGTCGGCGTGCCGTATTCGAAGAAGAGGAACTCAGGCGTCATGGAGCCCAGTGCCGAGACGAAGAACAGCAGTCCGGCAATGATGAGCGACTTCTTGCGTCCGAGGTTTGTGGCCAGGAATCCCGACAGGGCCGAGCCGATGATACAGCCGATGAGGGCCGATGCCGAGGTGAAGCCGTGCCAGCCGTCGGTGTACTGGAAGTCCTTGGCCTCCATGAAGAAAGCCTGCAGACCCTTCTCGGCACCCGAGATGACGGCCGTGTCGTAGCCGAAGAGCAGTCCGCCCAGCACGGCTACCATCACGATACTTATCAGGTAGCTCTTGCTACCGTTTTCTGTCTGTGCCATAATTTTTCAATTCATAATTCAGAATTCATAATTCTCAATTGTCAATTCTCAATTGTCAATTATTTCACAGAAAACTTATAGGCGGCGTGGCTGAAGTACTTCTCGCCGGGGTTGAGCACGGGCTGCACCCAGTCCTTCTTGTTGGGCGAGTCAGGATACTTCTGGCTCTCCAGGCAGACAGAGACGTGCTGCGGGTAGGGGCCGTTCTTGTGAGGAATGTTCACCTCGTTGCCCACGCCCTGGAAGTTGCCGCTGTAGACCTGCACACCGGGCTCGTTGGTGTACATCTCCATGAAGATGCCCGTCTTGGGGCTGTAGAGGCTGGCGCAGACCTGCGTATCGTCGCCCTTGCCGTCCTTATAGGTGTTCAGACACCAGTTGTGGTCATATCCGCCGGCATTCTGAATCTGGTCGTACTGCGACTTGATGCTGTCGCCGATGGCGTGGGGTGTACGGAAGTCCATCGGGGTTCCCTCCACCTTGCGGATCTCGCCTGTGGGGATGTAGAGCTTGTCAGAGGGGGTGAAGTTGTCGGCGTTCACGTAGAGCACCTGGTCGTAGCCCGGCTCAGTGAAGTTGCCCGAGAGGTTGTAGTAGTTGTGGTTGGTCTGGTTGATGATGGTCGGCTTGTCGGTAGTAGCCTCCCAGGTGATGTCGAGTGTATTGTCGTCGGTAATCTTGTAGGTCGTCGTGGCCGTCACGGTGCCGGGGAATCCGTTCTCGCCGTCCTGGGCCACGATGGTCAGCTTCAGCGTCTTGTCGTCCACCTGCTCAGCATCGTAGACGCAGTTCATCCATCCCGTTGTGCCACCGCCGTGTAGGCAGTTCGGCCCGTCGTTCACCTTCAGCTGGTAGGTCGTGTCGTTCAGCACGAACTTAGCCTCCTTGATGCGGTTGGCATAGCGGCCTACGCTTGAGCCGTAGTCGGTGGGCGAGTTCAGCGTGTCGGCATACTGGGCAATGTTGTCGAAGCCCAGCACGACGTCAGTAGGCTTGCCGTCCTTGTCGGGCACGACGAGCGACACCACGCGGCCGCCGTAGTTGGTGATGCAGACCTCCATGCCATTCTGGTTCTTCAGCGTGAAGAGCTTCACGGGCTTTTCCTGAATGGTGGTGTCAAACTTGGCCGGGTCGAGACCCGATACCGTCAGCTGCGGAGCCTGTTGCCCGCCAGCACACGCAGTGAACATTGCCGCAGCAACGCCCACGCCTAAAATAGTACCTTTTAAGCTTTTCATTGTAATTGGTTTTTAGTTTAAATGACTGTGTTTTCTGATTTTGGGTGTAAATTTACTACTTTTATTTGAATCCACAAAGGAAAAGGCCGAAAAAAAAGCGGTAGAGTGTTATTTTTACACTCTACCGCCCCTATTTAACTTTTTTTAATTGTCCTCCGGACCTTACTCGCCCTTCTCCATCTTAGCCTTCAGCTCGGCCAGCACGTCGATGTCGCCCAGCGTGGTGCTGGCAGCAACATTCTCGATCTTCGGCGTGTCGTCCTTCTTGGCAGCACGCGGAGCCTGCTTCTTGGCAGCCTTCTCCTCACGCTTCGGATCCTCGAAGGTGCGGCTGTGGCTCAGGATGATGCGCTTCGAGTCCTTGTTGAACTCAATCACCTTGAAGGGCAGCTCCTCGCCCTGCTGGGCCTGCGAGCCGTCTTCCTTCACCAGGTGCTTCGGCGTGGCGAAGCCTTCGACGTTCTCGTCGAGAGCGACGACGGCACCCTTCTCCAGCAGTTCGGTAATCTTGCCGGTGTGTACCGAGCCGACGGTGTACTTCTCCTCGAAGACATCCCAGGGGTTGTCCTCCAGCTGCTTGTGGCCGAGGCTCAGACGACGGTTCTCCTTGTCGATGTCGAGCACGATGACGTCGATCGGGGCGCCCACCTGAGTGAACTCTGAGGGGTGCTTCACCTTCTTCGTCCACGACAGGTCGCTGATGTGGATCAGACCGTCGACACCCTCCTCCAGCTCGACGAATACGCCGAAGTTGGTGAAGTTGCGCACCTTGGCGTTGTGCTTCGAGCCTACGGGGTACTTCGTCTCGATGTTCTCCCACGGATCCTCCTTCAGCTGCTTGATGCCCAGCGACATCTTGCGCTCGTCGCGGTCGAGGGTCAGGATGACAGCCTCCACCTCGTCGCCAACCTTGAGGAACTCCTGAGCCGAGCGCAGGTGCTGGCTCCACGACATCTCGCTGACGTGGATGAGACCCTCGACGCCGGGCTGAATCTCGACGAATGCGCCGTAGTCGGCAATGACGACAACCTTACCCTTGACGTGGTCGCCAACCTTGAGGTTAGCATCCAGGGCATCCCAGGGATGCGGGGTCAGCTGCTTCAGACCGAGGGCAATGCGCTTCTTCTCGTCGTCGAAGTCGAGAATGACGACGTTGATTTTCTGGTCGAGCTCGACGACCTTCTTCGGGTCGTCGACGCGGCCCCACGAGAGGTCGGTGATGTGGATCAGTCCGTCGACACCGCCCAGGTCGACGAAGACGCCGTACGAGGTGATGTTCTTGACCGTACCCTCCAGAATCTGACCCTTCTCGAGCTTCGAGATGATCTCCTTCTTCTGGGCCTCCAGCTCGGCCTCGATGAGCGCCTTGTGAGAGACGACGACGTTGCGGAACTCCTGGTTGATCTTCACAATCTTGAACTCCATCGTCTTACCCACGAACTGGTCGTAGTCGCGTATGGGATGAACGTCGATTTGCGAGCCGGGCAGGAAAGCCTCGATGCCGAACACGTCGACAATCATACCGCCCTTCGTGCGGCACTTGATGAAGCCCTGTACAACCTCCTCCTGCTCGAGGGCGGCGTTCACGCGGTCCCAAGCCTTCGACAGGCGGGCCTTCTTGTGGCTCAGCAGCAGCTGGCCCTTCTTGTCCTCGGCGCTCTCAACGTAGACCTCCACGACGTCGCCGACCTTCAGGTCGGGGTTGTAGCGGAACTCGCTTGAGGGGATGATGCCGTCGCTCTTGTAGCCGATGTTCACAACGACTTCCTTCTTGTCGACCGAGATCACCTTGCCGTCGACCACCTGGTGGTCAGCAACCTTGTTCAGGGTTTCGTCGTAGGCCTTGTCGAGCTCTTCCTTGCTGACATTGGCTACGGTGCCGTTTTCGAACTCGTCCCAGTTGAAGTCGTCGAGCGGCTTAACGTTCTTTGTTAATTCTGACATAGTTTTTTATCACTTGCCCTTTCTCACGAATAGGGCTTTGGCCCGTCCAGGCGTCAACGGGTCGTATTGCTTTAAAGGGTTAATATTCCATAGGAGCCTCGCCTGTCCCCGGCTCCTATCGCCCCCGTTTAGGGGCAAAGCGGCTGCAAAGTTACTGATTTTCAGCGTGAAAAAAGCATCGCATTTGTCGAAATACGGTGCTTTTACGTTTATTTAACAGTTGGCTTCCCTTTCTGCCGACGCCGGACGTCGGCCAGCGAGGCGCGGTAGTCGAGGTTGTCGGGGGCGAGACGGACGGCCTCGGCCCAGTCGTAGGCTGCCAGGTCGTACTGCTTGTGGGACGTCTCGAAGGCAGCACGGGCGGCGTAGCAGACGGCGGAGTCGGGGAAGAACTCCACCAGGAGGTTGTACTCGTCGGCGGCGTCGCGGCGGCGCCCCATGAGGTCGTGGACGGTGGCGAGGCCCAGGCGGGCCTCCATGTGGCGGGGCACGATGAGCAGCACGCGGCCGTAGTCGGCGGCTGCCGCGGCATACTGGCGCAGATGGACGTAGGCGTAGGCCCTGAAGTAGAGGGCGGCCACGCTGCGGTCGTCGATGGCCAGCACGCGGCCGTACTCCTCGGCGGCATACTCCCACTGGCCGAGCTCGATGTTCACGGCGGCCTTCCGCAGCCGGAGGTCGGTGGAGCGGGGCTGGGCGTCGATCATCTGGTTAAGGCGGGCCAGCGAGTCGCGCCACTGCTGTGGCGTCTGGGCCCGGCCGGCCAGCGTGGCCAGCACGAGGACGGTGATGAGGGCGAGGCGTGACACTACAGCTTCAGGATTTTCTTGCGGGGTTTCGACTCGTTGTGCAGCCGGTTGAGGGCCGTGACGTAATAGGTGTACTTCGCCTTTCCCTCGACGTAGGGCAGGGGGCAGTAGGTGTCGGTGGTGACGGCCACGATCTTCGAGGCGTCGCTGAGGTCCTGCTTCTGACCCTTGGCGAAGCGATAGACGACGTAGCCGACGGGCTTGCGGTACCAGTCGTCGCCCTTCGGGGCGGTCCAGAAGAGCATGTAGCCGTCGCTGGTCCACACGGGCTTGAGCTTGCGCACCTTCTTGGGCGTCTTCTTGCTGATGAAGCTCATGTCGGGCTGCAGCACGGGCTTGCTCCAGTAGTAGCTGCGGAGCGACGAGCCGTAGTTGCCGATGTTGTCGACGACGGCCTTGGCGTACCAGAGGACGGTGCCCTTGACGTTGGGCATCTGGCGGTGCAGGCGGTATTTGGCGTTCATCTGGCTCTGCGAGGGGTTGGCGGGGTCGGTGGCCTTGACGGTGCGCTCGACGTCCTCGCCGATGATGAGGGGCCGCTTGCCGGCATGCTGGTTCCACCAGCGGATGAGGGTGTCGTAGTCGGCAGCCTTGTGCCCGATTTCCCAGTAGAGCTGGGGCACGCAGTAGTCAAGCCAGCCGTTGTTGACCCAGAGCAGGACGTCGGCGTAGAGGTCGTCGTAGTTCTGCAGGCCGTTGGTGTTGCTGCCGATGTCGCTGGAGCGCTTGTTGCGGTAGATGCCGAAGGGCGAGATGCCCACCTTGACCCAGGGCTTGGCCTTGTGGACGGTCTTGTAGAACTGCTCGATAAAGAGGTTGACGTTGTAGCGCCGCCAGTCGCCGCGGTCGCGTATGCCGTTGTTGTAGAGCTGGTACTGCTGGTCGTCGGGAATGGTCTGTCCGGCAGCGGGGTAGGGGTAGAAGTAGTCGTCCATGTGGATGCCGTCGACGTCGTAGCGGGTGACGATGTCGCGGGCCACCTCGCAGATGTAGTCGCGGTTCTCGGGAATGCCGGGGTTGAGGATGGTCAGCCCGTCGTAGTCGAAGCAGTTCTGGGGCTTGCGCACCTGGATGTGGTTCGGGGCCAGCATGGTGGTGTTCTTCGTGCGGGCGCGGTAGGGGTTGATCCAGGCGTGGAGCTCCATGCCGCGGGCGTGGCACTGCTCGATCATCCACCCGAGGGGGTCCCAGTAGGGCGAGGGCGGCTGTCCCTGGGTGCCGGTGAGGAATCGGCTCCAGGGCTCGATGCTGCTCTCGTAGAGGGCGTCGCACTCAGGGCGTACCTGGAAGATGATGGTGTTGACGCCGTCCTTGCGCAGCTCGTCGAGCTGGTAGGCCAGGGTCTGCTGCATCCGCTGCGTGCCCATACCCTGAAACTGTCCGTTCACACACTGTATCCATGCGCCGCGCATTTCGCGCTTCTGCTGTGCCCAGGCACCGGCGGCCACCAGGGCCGCTACTAACAGGAGATATATTCTTTTCATTGTCTATAGTTTGAGTTGAGTTACTTCTTTTGCTTGTTACGCCGGGCCTCCTCGAGTGAGACCAGTTGCTGGCGGTCGTTGCGGTAGTCCTGGCGCATGTGCTCATACTTCTCGTCAAGCTCGCGGCCGACGGTGGCGGCCTCGCTCATCAGGCGCGAGGCGACGAGGGCGTTCTGCGAGGCGTCCTTCATCCATACCACCGGTCCGCCGTAGACGGGGGCTATCTTGAGCGCCACGTGAAGCTCGCTGGTGGTGGCTCCGCCAATCATGATGGGTATGTTCAGGCCGACGCGCTTCAACTCGGTGGCGACGTTGACCATCTCCTCGAGACTCGGCGTGATGAGTCCCGACAGCCCCACGATGTCGACCTGCTCGTCGAGGGCCCGGCGCGCTATCTGTTCGGCGGGCACCATGACGCCCATGTCGATGACCTCGTAGCCGTTGCAGGCCATGACCACGGCGACGATATTCTTGCCGATGTCGTGGACGTCGCCCTTGACCGTGGCCAGCAGCACCTTGCCGGCCTTGGCGCCGCGGTTGGTGCCGTCGGCGTCGATGTAGGGCTGCAGTATGCTGACGGCCTGCTTCATGGTGCGGGCGGTCTTCACCACTTGTGGCAGGAACATCTTGCCCTGGCCGAAGAGCTCGCCGACGCGGTTCATGCCGGCCATGAGCGGGCCCTCGATGATGTCGACGGCGCGCGGATATTTCTTGAGCGCCTCGGCGAGGTCGGCCTCAAGGTGGTCGCCGATGCCGCGGACGAGAGCCTGGCTGAGCCGCTCCTCGAGGGGCAGGGCTTGGCCGGCTGTGTCATTGGGGCGTGGCGGTGCTTGTTTCGCAGGCGCTGCGGCCTCTTTCCTTGCCATATACTTTTCGCCAAGCTCAACCAGCTTTTCGGCTGCACCCTTCTTGCGGTTCAGCACGACGTCCTCGATGACGGTCAGCTCGTCGGCGGGAATGTCGGCGTAGGAGACCCGCGAGGCGGGGTTGACGATGGCAAAGTCCATGCCGGCCGCGATGGCGTGGTGGAGGAAGACGGCGTGCATGGCCTCGCGGATGTAGTTGTTGCCGCGGAACGAGAACGACAGGTTGCTGACGCCGCCGCTGACGTGGGCGCCGGGCAGGTTCTGACGAATCCAGCGGGTGGCGCGTATGAAGTCGGCGGCGTAGGCGTCGTGCTCGTCGATGCCGGTGGCAATGGCCAGGATATTGGGGTCGAAGATAATGTCGAAGGGATTCATGCCAACCGTCTCAGTAAGAAGACGATATGCGCGACGGGCAATCTCGATGCGACGCTCGTAGGTGGTGGCCTGGCCCTGCTCGTCGAAACACATGACGACTACGGCGGCACCATAGCGCATGCAGTCGCGGGCGTGGCTCAGGAAGGTGGCCTCGCCCTCCTTCAGCGAGATGCTGTTGACGATGCTCTTGCCCTGGACGCACTCCAGTCCGGCGGTGATGACGTCCCACTTCGACGAGTCGATCATCAGCGGCACGCGGGCAATGTCGGGCTCGGAGGCAATCATGTTGAGGAACGTCACCATCTCCTGACGGGCGTCGAGCAGGCCGTCGTCCATGTTGACGTCGATGACGAGTGCACCGTCCTGCACCTGGCGGCGGGCGATGGCAATGGCCTCGTCGTAACGCTTCTCGTTGATGAGCCGCAGGAACTTGCGCGAACCGGCCACGTTGCAGCGCTCGCCGACATTGGTGAACGCCCCGCACTGGAGCAGCTCCAGTCCTGAGAGCCACAGTGCCTGCGGCTTCGCGGCAGGCTTGTGGGGCGCCCGGCCCTCGACCAGCGGCACGTAGCGGCTGATAAACTCGTCGGTGGTGCCGCAGCAGCCGCCGATGATGTTAACGAGCCCCTCGTCGACGAGCTCGGCAATCTGCGGGGCCATCGTCTCGGCCGTCTCGTCGTAGAGCCCCAGTGAGTTAGGCAGTCCGGCGTTAGGGTAGCACGATATATAATAAGGTGAGCGGCGGGCCAGCTGGCGGAGGAAGGGCTTCATCTGGCGAGCACCGAACGAGCAGTTCAGACCGACGGAGAAGACGGGGTAGGTGGAGACGCTGGCCAGGAAGGCGTCGAGCGTCTGTCCCGACAGCGTACGGCCGGCAAGGTCGCTGACGGTGACGCTGAGCATCAGCGGCAGCGTGACCCCGCGACCGCGCATGGCGGTCATGGCGGCGTCGACGGCACACTTGGCGTTGAGCGAGTCGAAGATGGTCTCGATGAGCAGGGCGTCGACGCCTCCCTCGATGAGGGCGTCCATCTGCTCGACGTAGGCCTGGAAGAGCTGGCTGTAGGTCAGGTCGCGCCGGGCGGGGTTGCTCACGTCGGGCGACATGGAGCAGGTCTTGTTGGTAGGCCCCACCGAGCCGGCCACGAACCGGGGCTTGTCGGGCGTGCTGAACTCGTCGGCACACTGCCGGGCCAGCTGGGCGCCGGCCAGTGCTATGGCCCGGGCCTTGCCGGCCATGCCGTAGTCGGCCTGCGAGATGCGCTGGGCGCTGAACGTGTTGGTCTCAATGATGTCGGCGCCGGCACGCAGGTAGCGGCGGTGGATGTCGGCTACCACGTCGGGGCGTGTCAGACAGAGAATGTCGTTGTTGCCGCTCATCTGGCCACTCAGCAGGCGTAACGGCCCGCGGAAGTCCTGCTCCGTCAGGCCGTAGCTCTGTATCATGGTGCCCATCGCCCCGTCGAGCACGAGTATGCGCTCGCTGATGATGTCCTCAAGTCGTCTCATTTAGTAGTGTTTAATGGCGCGGTCCATCTCGCGCCGGTCTTCTTTCTCTTTCAGCGTCTGGCGCTTGTCGAACGCCTTCTTACCCTTGCACAGCGCGATGTCCATCTTGGCACGGCCTTTCTCGTCGAGGAACACCAGCAGCGGCACTATCGTGTAGCCCGTCTGCTTGGTGGCACTCTGGAGCTTACGTATCTCGCGCCGGGTAAGCAGCAGCTTGCGGTCGCGCTTCATGTCGTGGTTGTTGTACGAGCCGTAGAAATAGGGCGACACCGACATGCCGCGCACCCACATCTCGCCGTTGATGATCAGACAGTAGCTGTCTACCAGACTGGCTTTTCCGGCGCGTATGCTCTTGATCTCGGTGCCGGTCAGTACGATGCCGGCCGTCAAGGTCTCTATAAAGAAGTACTCAAACTGGGCCTTCTTGTTGCGTATGCTGACAGGACTCTTCTTCCTGATTTCCTCTTCCTGCTTATTCACCTTTATCTATTTACGATTTACGATTTTCGATTTACGATTTTCGATTTACACTTTTCACTTTTCACTATTCACTATTCACTTTTCACTCCACGGTTGCAAAATTCTCGATATGCTCGTCGATGTAGTGGGCAATAGCCGACGTCCACTCTTCCTCGTTCTCTACGAACTGGTCGTCGAGGTCGTCGAAGTCGGGCAGCTGCTCGAACAGCGCCATGAACTCCTCCTCGCTCAGCTCGCGCTCTATCACGTCGCGGTGCTTGAGCCACAGCGTATGGGCATTGTACACCAGCTTCGACAGGGCGTGAAGGCCCCAAAGCCTGACGGCCTTGGCAAAAGGATTCTTGAAGATGAAGGGGCCGTAGCCGTTGTGGATCAGCTGTACGAAACCACCGTCCATCACCTCCTCGTGCAGGGTGTCCCACGCCAGCAGCGTCAGCTGGTCGGCGTTCAGCCATGTCATCGTCTCGGCGGTCAGCTCACCGCCGACGGCACTTCGTAGTGCACTGACGAAAACCTGAACGAAGGCGTCAGTGCCCTCGGCAGCGGCACGCTGCAAATCGGCGTCTTTAACTATTACTTCTTTCATATTGGGTGCAAATTTAGATATTTTTTCCGATATGAGCAAGCGACGCCCCGATTTTTGAACAGTTTTTGGGCGTTTCTGCCCTTATCGCGAAAAAAATGTGTAACTTTGCAGCCGTTTATCAACGTTGATCAGATGATTTCAGTAGAAGCATTAAATGTGGAGTTCGGCGTCAAACCCCTGTTCCAGGACGCCAGTTTCGTAATCAATCCCCGCGACCGCATAGCGCTCGTGGGCAAGAACGGGGCGGGCAAGTCGACCCTGCTGAAGATACTGTGCGGACAGCAGCAGCCCACGGCGGGCAATGTCAGCATGCCTACCGACACGACCATTGGCTACCTGCCTCAGGTCATGCGACTGCAGGACGACACCACCGTGCGCCAGGAGGCCCAGAAGGCTTTTTCGGGCATTGCCCGGCTCAGGGAGCGCGTCGAACAGCTTGAGCACCAGATGAGCGAGCGCACCGACTACGAGAGCGACGACTACATGCAGCTCGTGGAGCGCTACACCACGGAGCACGAGCGGCTGCTGATGACGGGTGCCGAGAGCCGCGAGGCCGAACTGGAGCGCACGCTCGTCGGCCTGGGCTTCGAGCGAACCGACTTCGAGCGGCCCACGCGGGAGTTCTCGGG
>OCTX012260976.1_pt1 | contig 17661 bp, 17 predicted proteins | sample 1539691 | NCBI WGS metagenome assembly OCTX01 (sample SAMN02144231, study PRJEB22623) | gut metagenome | biome: sheep rumen | host: Ovis aries | place: New Zealand | reverse complement strand
TTTTTCACGTTTTTTTTACTTTTTGCTCGATTTTTCTTTGTATCTGGCCAATTGTTTCTCTAAAGCTGGCAGACTTTGGTCAATTGCCTCTTCAAAAGTGTCGCAGGTTTTCTCAGCAAATAATTCCTCTCCTGGGAGCGAAACCTTGATGCTTGCCTGCTTATTGAGGGCTGTTGCCGGCTTCACGACCTTTAATGACACCTCTACTTTCTTAATATCAGCGCAAAATTTCTCCAGTTTGCTGACTTTCTTCTGGATGAACTCCTGCAACTTTTCTGTTGCGTCGAATTTGATTGGCTTTACACTTACTTCCATAGTCGATTTTGTTTTTGGTTTAACATTATGTCTGTTCATGCCATGTCAATTTCCTCGCATGGCATGTTATGACCTTGGATGTGCTTTGTTATACACGTTCTTCAGTTCTTCGAACGAGAGGTGTGTGTAGACTTGTGTGGTCTCCAGGCTCTCGTGCCCGAGCAGCTGCTGTATAGCTTGCAGGTCGGCTCCGTTGTTGAGCATCGCGGTGGCGAAAGAGTGTCTCAGCACGTGCGGGCTCCTTTTCTTCTGTGAAGTCACGGTAGAGAGGCTCTGCGTGACAATACGGTGAATTTCGTCGGGCCGCATGTCCTTGCCTTTGTTGCCTACCAGCAGCTTTGTTCCCTCAAATCCGTTGCCGAAATGCTCGTCGCGTAGACGGATATACTCGTCGATTTCGCTCAGCAGTTCTGTGCTCACGGGGATTATCCGTTGCTTCATGCGTTTGCCGGTCACCTTGATGGCCTGCTCGTTTTGAAGAATGTCCTTGTCTTGCAGTCCGAGGATCTCAGCCCGTCGCATGCCGGTGGAGTAGAGCATGAGGATGATGAGCCGGTCTCTTCTGCCTTCGAATCCTTGAGGAAAGTCCACGTTGTCGAGCAGCTCTTCTATGCACTCGTCTTTCACGAACGACGGCAGTTGCTTGCTTTTTTTCGGCGACTGGACTTTGGCCGTCGGGTTCTTTCGCGTTTTTCCGACTTTCATCAGGTATTTATAGAATGTCCTGAGTGCGCTGAGGCTCAGTGCAACCGTTGCCGGTTTTTTGTCCTCCTCGTCCATCATGTAGACAATCCACTCCCTGACGATGTCGGTGTCGACCGTTTCCCATGTTATGCCTTCACCGATGCTGTTGAAGAACGTCTGGAATTCCCTTAGGGCGGTACCGTAGTTTTCGACGGTCCGTTCTGAACGGTTCAGCTCCGCCCTGAGATAGTCCAGGAAATTTGCAATTAATGTCATTTTCAATTCAGCCTGTTGGCTGATGATTTGTTTTATGGCACTAAATTAGCAATTTTCTTTTAAACAATCAAATTTTGACGGTTAAATTCGTTTAAAATCTCAAAAATAAACCGTTTTTGCTGTTGTTGACAGCGCTTTCTTCGGTTTGCAGTGCTCTCTTAGTCCTCCTGCTGGTGGAGCTTGTTGACATAAATGGCGTGCTGCATTGCCTTCCTCTTTGTAACGGATGGCTTCTCGAATTCTCTGCGTCTGCGCACTTCCTTGATGATGCCGGTTTTCTCGGCTTTTCTCTTGAACTTCTTGAGAGCTCTCTCGATGTTCTCACCTTCTTTAACAGGTACGATAATCATTGTTCGTTTTTTTTTGTTTAAAATTTTTTTGTTAATACTATAATATATAATGTATGTCGCTATGGGCTTCAGGTTAAAACTTCATTCCATTTCGTTTCGCATTGGAGCCTTTTAGTCAACGAATTGCAAAGTTACTGCTTATTTGCGAAAAATCCAAAAAAAGTTGTGGTTTTTTGAATTTTCAAATAAAAAAACACAGAAGCGGGTTGGTTTTTGCCGCTTCTGTGTATGGGGGGGATAGACTTTCTAGATATTCTAGAGGAACTAGATGTTCTAGATAATATAGATATTCTAGAGGGACTAGATATACTAGAGTTCTTGAAAGCCTGGATTCTTTTATTTTTTGAGTAGGGTATTTACTTGTTCTTGATGTAGCCTACGATCCATTCGCCTACTTCCTTTGTTCCGTAGACGTCGCCTCCCTCTACTTGTATTTCCGGTGTGCGGATGTTCTGGTTGAGGCTCTGGTCGACAGCTTCCCTGATGAGCGCTCCCTCTTCCTTGAGGTCGAAGTACTCGAAAAGCATGGCCACGGACAGAATCTGTGCCAGCGGGTTGGCTATGTTCTGTCCTTTAGCCTGAGGCCATGATCCGTGGATAGGCTCGAATACGGGTGTGTGCTCTCCAGTGGATGCCGATGGCAGCAGTCCCATGGATCCTGTGATGCAAGAGCCCTCGTCGGTGAGAATGTCGCCAAACGTGTTCTCGGTGACCATGACGTCGAAGAACTTAGGCTCTTGTATCATGCGCATAGATGCGTTGTCCACGTACATGTAGTCAGTCTTCACTTCAGGGTAGTTTGGTGCCATCTCCTGTGCAATCTGTCTCCACAGGCGTGAAGATGCCAGCACGTTGGCCTTGTCCACGACGGTGAGGTGTCTGTTTCTCTTCATCGCATATTCGAATCCCACCTTGAGAATCCGCTCGATTTCAGGCCGAGTGTAGTAGTTAGTGTCGTATGCCTTGTCGTTGTCCTGGTACTTCTCTCCGAAATACATTCCGCCCGTGAGTTCACGTATGCAGATGAAGTCAGCTCCTCTGACGAGTTCTTCCTTGAGTGGTGACTTGTGCACGAGGCTGTCGAAGGTGGTGACAGGGCGGATGTTGGCGTAGAGTCCCAGTTTTTTTCTCATCGCGAGAAGTCCCTGTTCCGGACGTACCTTCGCATTTGGGTCGTTGTCGAATTTCGGGTCGCCAACAGAAGCGAAAAGCACTGCGTCGGCTTCCATGCAAACTTTATACGTCTCTTCCGGGAACGGGTCGCCCACCTTGTCGATGGCGTCAGCTCCGCATATTGCGTATTCATAACTCAGTTCGTGTCCGAACTTCTCGCATATGGCCTTGGTCACGGCCAGTCCCTGTTCCATGATTTCGGGTCCGATGCCGTCGCCCGGCAGGACTGCTAATTTCAGTTTCATATCTTGTGGTTTTGAATTTTTTGCAAAGTTACGAAAAAAAGAGTGAATAGTGAAAAGTGAATAGTGAAAAGTGTGGTTTCTTCACTTATTTTGGGGATATGTGGCTTAATGCCTTTTATAAAATTGTCTCGTTTTGATGAAGACGAGGAGGCAAGACGATAGTCTGCCTTGGCTGACATTCCAATGGAACAGACGGTGAGTCAATTCATTTAGCCTTATTTAGGGCGTACTTGTCCGTTTCCCTTGATAATCCACTTGTATGTTGTGATTTCCTCGAGCGCCATCGGTCCTCTGGCATGGAGTTTCTGCGTGGATATGCCGATCTCGGCTCCCAGTCCGAACTGTGCTCCGTCGGTGAAAGACGTTGGTGCGTTGCTGTAGACACATGCCGCGTCCACTTGCCGGAGGAAGGTTGCGGTTGCTTCGCCGTCCTCGCTGATGATGCACTCGCTGTGTCCGGAGCCGTGTTGCCGGATGTGCTTGAGCGCTTGCCCGAGATCTGTTACCGTCTTGATTCCCATGGCATAGTCCTGGTATTCGGTGTCGTATGCCTCATCGTCGTTGTCGATAGGATGTAGTAAAGATTCGGGGTATTTTCCTTTGAGTGCCTGAAGAGCGGGTTGGTCGGCATAGATTTTGACATTGCTCTCAGCCAGTGGGCTGCAGAGTTCAGAGATGTCGCTGAGTCTGTCCTCGTGTATGATAAGGCAGTCGAGTGCGTTGCACACGCTTACTCTCCGTGTCTTGGCGTTGTTGACGATACGTGTCCCTTTTTCCAGATCGCCTGCCTTGTCGAAATAGGCATGGCATACACCTGCGCCGGTCTCAATCACGGGAACAGACGCCTCTTTCCGAACAAAGTCGATGAGCCGTTTTGATCCTCTTGGTATGACGATGTCGACAAATCCGTTGGCATGTAGCATCTCGCCAGTGGCTTCGTGGGTTGGAGGGAGCAGCTCGATGATGTGCTCGTCGACATTGTGTTTGCGCAACACGTCTTTTATGAGTCCGACGATTGCCCTGTTGGAGTCGTCGGCGTCCTTACCGCCTTTCAGCACGCATGCGCTTCCAGCTTTTAGACAGAGGGCGAATACGTCGAATGTGACGTTCGGCCGTGCTTCGTAGACGATTCCGATTACTCCGAATGGCACACTTATGCGAGTCAGTTCCAGTCCGTTGGGAAGGATATGATGTTTGAGTACACGTCCCAGCGGTGATGGGAGTTTGCTGACATTACGGGTGTCGGCTGCGATGCCTTCGATGCGTGCGTCCGTGAGTTTGAGGCGGTCGTACATCGGGTTAGCCGGGTCCATCCGCTGTAGGTCCTTGGCGTTTTCTGATATGATGTGTTGCTTGTTGGCGATGGCAGCGTCTGCCACGTCGTTCAGTATGCTGTTGATTTCGTCGTTGCTGATGTCAGTCAGTGTGAGGCTGGCATTTTTTACAGCTTGAAAAGTTGGGTTCATGTTTTTTGGTTGAGAGTTTAGAGTGATTTTAGTTTTGCAATGGGCACCCGACACGAGTAACGTCCTACTGCTTTGGGATGGCGTGCCACACTGAGCAGAAGGAAGGGCTTTTTAGCTGAGGATTGGGGGTTCGTGGCGGTTATTCCAGATAAAGGAAGTCGTAGTGTACGACCGGCTTCATGTCTCGTTTCCCGATAGCCTGTTTTACTTCCTCTGCACTGTAGTCCGTTCTTCCCACTCCGATTTTCCGGTTATTGTAGTCGTATATGCTGATGATGTCATGCGTTTCAAATTGTCCTTCCACTCGAGTAATGCCTATAGGCAGTATGCTTGCAGCCTGTTCGCCCTGTATTTTCTCCGATGCCCCTTTGTTGAGGAAAATTGCTCCCTTGGAGAATCCTTCGCTGTGTGCGATCCATTTCTTCACGCTCGACACGTCGTTGTCGGCCGGCAGGAATACGGTGCATGGACATTCGGCCTTTCCTCCGTTGAATGCCGGGGTTAGTTGCATCAGTATGTTCTCTCGTTTTCCGTTGGCGATGATGACCCTTATTCCCTCCATCGCCACTTTTCGTGCGATGTTGCTCTTGGTCTGCATCCCCCCCCGTCCGAATCCGGACTTGACGGTTGAGATGTATTCTGAAATGTCTTTTCCCGGCTCCACCTGATTGATCAGGGCAGAATTCGGGTCGTTCGGGTTTCCGGTGAACACCCCGTCGATGTTGGACAGGATGACGAGTGCGTCGCAGTCCATCATGGTTGCAATGAGTCCTGAGAGCTCGTCGTTGTCGGTGAACATGAGCTCCGTGACAGATATGGTGTCGTTCTCGTTGATGATAGGCAGCACCCCGTTTTCCAGCATGACGCTGATGCAGTTGCGCTGGTTGAGATAGTGCCGTCGAGTACCGAAATTCTCTTTCATGGTCAGAACTTGTCCAACCGGTATGCCGTGGTCTCTGAACATCTCATAATATCGGTTGATGAGTTTCGCCTGTCCCACCGCAGAGAAGAGCTGTCGCTGATCGACTGCGTCCATCTTTCCGTTTACCATGTCCTTCAGTTCGCTTCTTCCCGATGCCATAGCTCCAGATGACACCATCAACACTTCGATTCCCTGTTTGCGCAGTGCCGCCACCTGGTCGACGAGTGCTGACATACGTGTGACGTCGAGTGAACCATCTGTCCGAGTGAGCACATTGCTTCCGATTTTAACCGTAATTCTCATGATTTCTAAAAATTTGTGCAAAGTTACATAAAAAAATCGTAACTTTGCAGTCGTTTTAGGATTATCATAAAAATAAGGTAAAAAAATGAATGGACTTTTCACCATTGGCTTGCTGATTGGAGCCAATGTATTCATGACTTTGGCCTGGTACGGCCATCTCAAACTTCAGCAGATGCACATATCGACTGGCTGGCCTCTAATCGGCATCATCGCCTTCTCCTGGATCATTGCTTTTGCAGAATACTGCATGCAAGTGCCCGCCAACCGCATCGGATTCGAGGGCAACGGCGGCCCGTTCTCGCTGATGCAGCTGAAGGTGATCCAGGAGGTAGTCTCACTCATTGTGTTCACTCTCATCGCCAACCTCCTTTTCCAAGGTCAGTCGCTCCACTGGAACCATCTGGCAGCCTTCCTCTGCCTTATCATGGCAGTGTATTTCATATTCAAGTGACATCCAAAGACAATAGACGCTTATGAGACATTTATTGCTTCTAGCTTTGCTGGTACTGGCTCCTATGACGGAGATGCGCGGCCAGGACGATTATTACATGCGTCAGGCCAAAAACTATATGCGTGATGCCGAGTATTATAACCGTCAGGCCTCCGGTTATGAGCGTGATGCCGACTATTACCAGCGTCAGGCTCAGAACTACTTGCGAGATGTTGATTATTACAACCGTCATAACAACCCCGATAAGGCCCGCAGTAACAGCCGTTGGGCTCAGGATGCCACGGAAAAGGCCCGTATGCGTATGAAATGGGCTCAGGAGGCCCGTGATAAGGCCCAGACGCGTATGAAATGGGCTCAGGAAGCGATGGAAAAAGCCAACCGAAGGTAGTGCTTTTTCGGTACTTGATTCTAATTGTTTTGTTGTATCTGTTCCGTACTGGTCTTCTTGTGTGCCCTGAATCCGTAGATGCAGATGATGATGAAGCAAATGAGCGGCAGGATGAATGACGCGTTGACTGCCGGATGTCCCATCACTTCCTTCATGTCGATGATAGCCCCCTGAAGCGGCGGCATGAGTGCTCCTCCCACGATAGCCATGACCAGGAATGCTGCTCCGAGCGTAGTGTCTCGTGAGTCCACCTTCTCCAGTGCGATTCCGTAGATGGTGGGGAACATGAGCGACATGAAGAAGCTGATTCCGACGAGGCAGTAGAGTCCGGGCATGCCCACGATGGAAATGGCTCCGATGGTGCAGGCAGCCGCTCCGATGGCGAAGAAAGCCAGCAGCAGTTTCGCGTTAAGGTATTTCATAAGGAAAGTCGTGATGAATCGGCTGGAGAGAAACATGCACATAGCCACGATATTATATCTCTGCGCTGTAGCCTTGTCGATCCCGAGGTTGTCGGCATACTGTATGATGAAAGTCCACACCATGATCTGTGCGGCCACGTAGAACATCTGAGCCATGACACCTTCTCTGTATATGGTGTTGTGCCACAGGTTTGAGAGCGTCTGCCGGTTGGTGTGTACGTCGCCCACTGATTTTTTCTCCTCGCTTTCCGTCTTTGGCATTTTCATCAGTGCGATGATGATGAACACAGCCATCACCACGAGTCCGATTGCCACATAGGGATTCCTGATGACAGCCAGGTCGTGTACTCGAATCCCCGCTTTCTCCGCCTCGCTGAGCGTGGCGAATATGGTTTCGCCCGCGTTGTTGCGCTGATCGGAAAGCAGTTGTGGCAGCACCACCTGCGATGCGATGTACATACCGCAAAGCGACCCCATGGGATTGAAAGCCTGAGCGAGGTTGAGCCGCTGCGTTGACGTCTCCTTCGCTCCCAGCGACAGGATGAAAGGATTGGCAGTCGTCTCGAGGAATGCCAGTCCGAAAGTCAGGATATAGAGCGAAATGCAGAAGAATGCGAAGCTCTGCTGGCTTGCTGCCGGTATGAAAAGGAAGGCGCCTACGGCATAGAGTGCCAGACCCAGCAGCACCCCTTTTTTGTAGCTGTACCGCCTGATGAACAGTGCTGCCGGGACAGCCATCGTGGCATATCCTCCATAGAAAGCGAACTGGATGAGCGATGCTTTGGCCGCTGATATTTCCATGAGAGTCTGGAAAGCAGCCACCATCGGGTTTGTGATGTCGTTAGCGAATCCCCATAGTGCGAACAGGGATGTGATGACGATAAAAGTGAGCAGATATTTTCGCTCAATCAACTTGTGCATAAAGATGTTATTTTTGTTGGTTCTACTAGCTATGATAAAATAACGTCAGAAACGGCTGAAAATTATGTTGATTTGTCGGATTTTATCAAAAAAGGTAGGTTAATCCGAAATTAATTGCTAACTTCGCAAGAATTAAAGGAATTATATAGGGGGCTGGACTTTTATTTTAGATGCTCTAGATGTTCTAGATGTTCTAGATATTCTAGAGATTCTAATGTTTTCAGTCTGTCTATTCAAATGAAGATTTATGCAGAAACTGATGTCGATGCCACCCCACGTGGTGGACTGTTTTTATGATATAACGGGACTGAGCCGTGATGAGTATTACGTGACCTGCGACCCTGTGGGCCATAAGCTGGGCAGTGGCGGTGGCACCACCTGGCTGTTGAAAGAGTGCTACCGCGAGCAGGGAGCAGGTATGACTTTTGGCGACTGGCTGCGAAAAGAGCCACGTTTGCTTATTCATGCCGGTGGTCAGAGCCGCCGTCTTCCTTGTTATGCTCCAAGCGGCAAGATTTTGCTTCCGATACCAGTTTACCGCTGGGAGCGTGGCCAGCGGCTTGACCAGACGCTGCTGGATGTGCAACTACCTCTTTATGAGGAACTGATGAGTAAATGCCCTTCCATGCTGAAGACGATGATTGTGAGCGGTGATGTGTATGTTCGGGCCACTCAGTCAATCGGTGCCGTTCCAGAGGCCGACGTGGTCTGCTATGGTCTGTGGCTTGACAGTAGCATCGCAAAAAACCACGGCGTGTTCGTGATGGACCGTAAGAGCCCGTCCGTTTTGAAGCGTATGTTGCAGAAGCCAGCTGTAAGCGAGTTGAACGAGTTGCAAAAAGACCATTTTTACCTGACCGATATTGGTGTATGGCTTTTGAGTGCCCGTGCTGTGGAGTTGCTGATGTCCCGTTCGAAGAATGCTGACGGCAGCATCCATGAATATGACCTCTACAGCCAGTTTGGTTGTACGCTGGGGTCAGACCCTGTCATTTCCGATGCAGAGCTGAACGCTTTGAGCGTTGCCGTTTTGCCATTGCCTGGCGGTGAGTTCTATCATTTCGGTACTAACCGCGAGATGATTTCGTCGACACTGGCAGTCCAGAATCTGGTGAACGACCAGCGTCGTATCATTCATAACGACCGTAAGCCTCATCCGTCGATATTCGTTCAGAACTCCTTGACGGACTATGTCTTCAATGACGCGAACTCCAATATATGGATAGAGAACAGCCATGTCGGTGGCCGTTGGGAACTGACGTCCAATCATGTGATTACAGGCGTTCCGAAGAATGACTGGGAGTTGTCGCTTCGTCCCGGAGACTGCGTGGATGTGGTGCCAGTAGGCCGCCATGACTATGCCCTGCGTCTTTATCAAATAGATGAGAAGTTTGCTGGTAGTGCCCAGCAGGAGAAACGTTTTCCCGTGCTAAGTGCTTCCCAACTTTCGGACGGCGTTCTTGTCCGCCGGATTGTCAGCAGCTGGCAGTCGGGTCTTCCTGTTCCTTCAGGCTATGAGTTGCTGAGTGCCGAGGAGCTGAGCAATGAAGCCGACCTACGGCGTCTGTTTTTCCAGCGTGTTGATTTCCAGAAGAAAAACTGGGGACAGATATCAGAAAACTGGGAACACAGCGTGTTCTACCAGCTGGACTTGTACGATGCAGCTCACCGTTTCTCCTCCTTCTCCCTTCCTCTTCCCAAGCCGTTGCCAGAGGAAGCGCCTCTGATGACCCGCATCCATGACGCGATGTTCCGTGGTGATGACGCCCGTGCATTCTCGTTGTTGCGTGAGGGGCTAGTAGAGTCAGTGTTGTCAGAGCGTCAGACTCCCCGTATGTCCGTCCATTCCGACCAGATAGTGTGGGGCCGTTCCCCCGTGCGCATAGATATAGCCGGTGGATGGACCGACACGCCTCCTTACTGCCTGATGGAGGGTGGCAGTGTGGTGAATCTTGCTATAGAGCTGAATGGCCAGCAACCGCTTCAGGCATACATACGTCCTTGTTCTGAACCGCATATAGTTCTTCGTAGTATTGACCTTGGTGCCCGCGAGACCATTACGAGTTATGATCAACTGTCTGCCTACAACGAAGTGGGCAGTGCTTTCTCCATTCCCAAGGCTGCACTCTGTCTGTCTGGTTTTCATCCCCATTTTTGTTCAGAGCCGTTTGACTCGTTGAGAAGTCAGCTTGAGTCGTTTGGTGGTGGCTTTGAGGTGACGTTGCTCTCCGCCATTCCCAAAGGTAGCGGTTTGGGCACCAGCTCCATCCTCGCCTCCACCGTTCTCGGTGCACTGAGTGACTTCTGCTCGTTGGCTTGGGACAAGAACGAGATATGCCGGCGTACCCTGGTGCTGGAGCAGCTGCTGACCACCGGTGGTGGCTGGCAGGACCAGTTCGGCGGCGTGCTTGGCGGCGTGAAGCTGCTGGAAACGGAGAGTGGCTTTTTGCAGCGTCCGGTTGCCCGTTGGCTACCCGACGACCTTTATCTGCAGCCAGAGTACCGTGCCTGTCATCTGCTCTACTACACAGGCATCACCCGCACAGCCAAGCAGATTCTTTCCGAGATTGTCCGTCGGATGTTTCTCAATGAGCACGACCAGCTCCAGTTGCTTCGTCGGATGAAGGAGCATACTCATGAGATGTTTGACGCCCTTCAGCGTCAGGATTTTGTTCAGATGGGCCTTCTGGTGCGCCGTACGTGGGAGCAGAACCAGCAAATTGACTCCGGCACGAATCCTCCTGCAGTGAGTGCTCTGACCGACCTTGTGGACGACCTCTGCCTTGGCTACAAACTGCCCGGTGCGGGTGGCGGCGGCTATCTTTACATGATCGCCAAGGATCCAGAGGCTGCCGGACGTATCCGCCAGCTTTTGAACGCCAACCCGCCCAATCCCCGTGCACGATTCGTCGAGATGACGCTCTCCAAGAGCGGACTGCAGGTTAGCCGGAGCTGAAAACATTACACATACGCCAAGCCGGGGCCGCCTCTGTCGTCAGATAGAGGCGGCCCCGGCTTGTAGTGTCATTTGTGCAGTCTTATTTTGTCTGCCGCTTACGATAGAACAATGCGCTGCATCCCACCATGAGCAGTGCTGCTCCTAATAATATTATGGTGGAGAGTGATGTAGAAGCCTGTGACAGTTCTTGTCCGTTTGCCAAGTTGCCGTCTTCGATTTGTGCAGTCGTAGATGCCTGGCACTGAGAAAGGTTGAGCGTGTTTTCTGATTCCGTATAGCCAACGGCTCCTTGTTGCTTAGCCTGCTTCTTCAGTTCTTTTTCTCGTTTCTTCTGTTCTTTCAGTTCTTTCTTTTTCTTTTTTTTCTCTTCCTTCTGCCGTTCTTTTGCCCATTTTTTACTTAGTTTGTCTTGTCTTCTCTGCAATTTCGGCGGCAGTGCTGCGTCTAAAATGTAGGTTTGCATAGGCTTAATCTTTTTTTTTGTTTGAAAATTAGTCTGTCAAGTTGATTTTTTTCGATAGAATACTGCACATCCTCCACATAATAACAAGGCGGATCCAATGAGTAAGATTGTTGATAGTGAGGTGGATGCCAATGCCATCTCCTGCTGGTTGTTGTTTTCTTCTATCACAACTTGCTCACAGGTATTGGCTGGTTGTCGGGAAAGGTTGAGGACGTTGCTTGCTTCTTTTGCACCAATCACACCTTTCTTAGCTTGTTTCTTTAGTTCCTTTTCCTTTCGTTTCTCTTCTTTCTTAAGTTGTTTCAGTGCCTTCTTCTCTTCCTTCAGCGCTTTCTTATCTTGCTTCCTTTGTTCCTTTTCCCATTTCTTTTGCTCTTTCCGTAGAAGCTCGGGCGGAAGTACATCGTCTAAAAAGAGTATGTTCATATAATTTTAGATGAAAGTGAAATTAATTCTTTTTTTTATTTGAACATAAAAATTGTTATAGTTTGTTTTTCTTTCCGTAGAAGAGTGCCGATGTTCCGCAGAGGAAAAGTGCCGTGCAAATCATGACGAACGATCCGACTGATGATGTTGTTGTTTCGGTGGAAGGCAGTTCTGTGTCGTTGATTGCGACGGATGCTGTGGTCCCTGCCGCCGCCGATGACGCGAGGTTGATGGTGTTGTCGTCTGACGTCGTGTTGCTTGCCAGTCCCATTTCCTCCAGCTTCTTCTGGTATTTCTTGTATTCTTTCGGCGCAAACTCCTTCAGCATTTCCTCTCTGCTGTACACGTCATTCTCGAGTTGAGCGACAGCTTGCCGTTTTGCATTCAATGCCTGACGGAGTTCTTTCAATGTGGCTTCCTGCTCTTTGATATACTGCTCCTCTCTTTGGCGTCTGGTCTCTCTCATCTCTTGCCAACCGGTGGGTATGTCTAGAAGATGTATGTTCATGTTGATGAATTTTTATGGTTAAAAGATTGATGTTGTGATAATGATTATGTCAGCAGCTGAGTCCGTGTCAGTCTGTTCATAATCATGTTTCTTGTCTTTCTATCCGTTCTTTTTTCGATAGAAAATGGCCGTGGTGGCGCAAAGTAGCAGTGCTGCCCCCAGTAGGAGCACCGTTCCGATGGATGAAACGTCAGAGTTTCCTGTTCCCGCCATCCCCGCTGTGTTCACGGTAACTTCTTCGCTTGAGTCGTTTGTTCGTTGGTCAAGGTTTACGGTGTTTTCCTTGTTCTCTGCTGCATCCGCACGTGCTTGTTTCTTTGCTTTCTTTGCCGCTTTCTTCTCCACTTTCTTCCAAACGGATTCGTCGATTTCGTTCAGCAAATTTTGTCGCTGTTGCAGTTCTTCCTCTTTGATTTCGAGAGCTTTGAGCTGTTTTGCATGAGACTCTATTTCAGCTGCAAGCTCTCCAATTCGTGGGTTGACTACGTCTAATAGGTGAAATGTCATAATTATTAAGATATTAAAGATTTATGAAGTAAGAATTTTGGTGTTCACTATTTTTTCTTCTCTTAGGTCTGCTTACAAGTCGAAGTCATGCTTGTCCTTGTTTCTTTCTGTAGAAGAGTGCTGACGCCATCACGAGCAGCAGTGCGCCTCCAAGCAGGAACGCGGTGCTGACGGATAGTGATGCCGTCTCCATGTTTGCGTTTTGTTGCTGGTTTTCAATGGTCTGCATTTCTGCTGTGCCGTCAGTTCTCTGTGAGAGGTTAACAGCCTGTCCGTCTTGCTGGCTGCCCATGGTCTGTTGTTTAGCCTTTTTCTTTAGTTCTTTCTGTTTTGCTTTCTCTGCTTTTTTCTTAGCTTTCTCTGCTTTCTTTCTTGCTTTCTCAGCTTCCTTCTGCAGCCGTTTCTGCTGCTTGGGGTCAGCCGGTTGTTGCCCATTCTCGTTTTGTTGCAGTTGCCCTTGGTCTCTTTCCTTCTTGATGAACAGGTCTTCGTTCGGTACGATTCGGTCGAGTAAGTGTAGGTTCATGTTCAGTCTGTATTTGAGGTTTATGTTTTTTTATTTTGTGGTTTCGGATAATGGGATGCCTGTCCCGTCTTTTTGTTGTAAGTCAATCTGCACTGGTCAGTTTCCCGACAGCAGCATTTGAATGTAGAATATAAACAGTCCGGACAGGAAGCTGATGGCGTTGCAGAAGAACGAATAGGCGGCAGAGCGTTTCCATTCTTTCGTGAAGATATAGTACCATAGCGTCTCCAGGATGAGTACGGTGATTTCTCCGATAGCGATTTCGGTCCATCCGTAGCTGATGAAAATGAGGAAGAGATTGAGTGGCACGTTCGTGAGGCAGTTGACAATGACCGATGCCCCCAGTATTTTCTTGCGCCGTTCTCCCAATAGCAGCCATAGTACTCCCATTTCGATAAGAATTGTGAGCACAAGTGGTTTCAGCAGATGGTAAACGAGTCCGGAGTCCATTTTTTTTGTTTTTTCAGAAGAGGACATCGTCCTTTGGTTTGTTCAAATGATTTGCGAGAGGATATATCCTGGCATAAGCGCAGCGGCGAGAATGCCGAATGCCAGTGCCTCACGCCCTTTGAGTACGTAGTTTGCGAGATAGAGTGTGACGGGCATGGTGCAGTTGATCATGAACAGTCCGATGAGGCATACGGTGTTGCCCATCCCTTTCAGAGCCAGGCAAATGAGAGTACCAGCAATCATAACGCATACCGACGGTATCATTCCTCCATGCTTCATCATCCATCCACCAGCCATCTTTCCCGCCATTGCCGTGAATCCGATGATGAGTATCAGCTTGTTCGTCCTGATGATGGATCCAGAGAACCACTCTCCGACGAACGATCGAATGAAGACGAAGAGCGCGATGCCGATGATGGCGAGCACGATTGTGGCCGTCTTCATGGACATCGGTGCGTAGTTGCTGTCGTCGCTTGTGTCGTTGGAGGTGTTCAGCCCGTAATCTTTCTTCTGTTTGTCGAGCAGGATGTATGCCATGGTGGCCGCACAGATTGCGAACAGCAGGATGATGAGTGTCTTCCAGGAGAAGAACACGTATGCGATGGCCAGTCCGAAAGCGCCGGTAGATACGAACACGCCGAGCGGCCTGGGGTCGTTGCCGTTCTTGAGCACCGTCTGCTTCCCTCCCCAAACGTGGAAGAGCGAGTTTCCAATTCCGATGAGCAGTGCGACTGCGAACACAGCTACGGGTGAGTGCTGCAGTTCCAGCGATCCGTTGACGAAATAGACGAGTGCTGAGCCCAGGCACAGCAGTGCCACAGCGCTGATAAGGGGCCAGTGGCTGTTGCCCACCTTGTCGATGTACATTCCTGTGATAGGCTGTGTCAGGAATGCCGTGATGTTGTACACGACAAAGACAGCAGCGAGAAATGGCACAGAGAAGGTTACAGCCATCAGATAGAGGCAGCACACGCATATGGCATCGACCATGAGATGCATCGACGAGCTCAGCGTCAGCAGCGGTATGTTTATCTTTCCTGTTTGCATATTCCTATTGTGCAGCAATGGTATTGATGATGGCGACGATATCGCTGATGTCCACGTTTTTGTCGTTATTCACGTCGGCAAACCGGTATGTGGCGGTTCCTGCAATTTGGTTGATGACTGCGACGATGTCGCTGATGTCCACGTTTCCGTCTTCGTTGACGTCGCCGATTTTCGTGTCAGGCTCGTCTTCTTCGATGTCTTCCGACTGCTCGCCTGTGTCTTCCATCACTTTCTTCACTTCTTCCTGTGTCAGTGCGTAGTTGTAAATTCTGAAGTCGTCCATTCTTCCGTTGAACAGGGGATCTCCAGTGAACATGCTCCGTCCGATGAAGCAAAGGGATGGCATGATGTCGGATGGCTTGATGGTGAAGTTATCGTCTGCCGCCTTCTCTTCTCCTCCTACGTAAAATTTCACGCTAACCCTTCCCGTAGTTTGGTCGGGCTGTATGGTGATGGCGATGTGTCTCCATGCGCTGGCAGACAGTTTTCCAGTGCTGACAATCTGCTCATCCCCCTTGTTCTTCATCACGAATCGCATCTCGCTGCCGTTGCTCGGGCAGAGGAACATATACTGGTCGGTGCCGTTGCCGAAGTCGAAAATGCGCTGCCAGTTATTTCCTCCCGACCATCTCACCCACATGCAGACGGTCATGGAGTCGAGTCCTGCGGTGGAGTAGGGTATCATGGCGTATGATTTCCCGTCGAAGGTGAACGACTTGGTTCCAGACTTCACGGTTGCAGTCAGCGTGTTGTAGGATTCGTTGCCATATAGCGACGCGTCCATGTGGTTGGGCGACTTGTCCTTGAGGTCCCCGTCGAACTGCAGCTGGCATATGAGCGCTTTCTTGCTCTTGATTGTTGCCTTAGCCTCCTCTGAGTGTTTCGAACGGTTTCCGGCATGGTCGACCGCATATACTTTGTATGTGTATTCAATCCCGGGCAATGCCGTGTTGTCCGTGAATGATGTGATGGTGTCGTTGCGTCCGATGGTGTTCCATTCCTTTCCGTCGTTACGAAGTATGGTGTAGCTTTCGATGTCCTCGTCATCGGGTGCAGTCCAGTTGAGAGAGATGCTTGCGGTCCTGGCCTTCGTCGAGAGTGCTGTTGGTGCATCCGGTGCCATCGTTTCGGCTTTTGCGTCGGTCGGCATGAATCTCCAGAGGTATTTCTTGAGGTTTGCCGTGGTGGTATTTTCCGACGGTTCAGTCATAAGGCTGACGTTGGCTCCAGTTGTTGTGCTTCCGCAATAGAGGTATTTGTTTGAGAGCCTGCTGATGATGAAGTAATATCCGTCCTGAGCGTATTTGAGATACCACTGCTCGTTTGCAGCGTGTCCTGCGTCGAAGCAAATGACACCAGCTCCGGAGTTGAGGTTGTTGTTGAGCACGTTGAGGTGTGTTTTTGTGATTGCAGCGCTTGTGTTTGCGTTGTCGATGAACCAGTAAGAAATGTCTCCGTCGGTGTATCCAGGGTAGACTTTCCACTGCTGTGTTGTCCCGCTGGTCTTTCTGGTGGCGCTCTGCACGTTTCCAGATCCGTTGAATGTGAGCATCTTACGGCTTGACGCATTCATGATTTGGTATGTTCCGTTGATTTCTCCCGGCGCGACGTCCTCTCCCCATGTGATGTCGAAAAGCCGTTCCGCGTTGATTTGTCCCTTCTGATATCCCGTTCCGCCCGGAATGTCGTAGACGTACATACGAGTGGGTCCGTATCCGTTGACAAATACATCCTTCGTCTGGCTGATGAATGCATAAGACGCGCTGTTGGCTTGTCTTTCGGATGATCCCATGAAACCGTGTACTTCGCCAGTCTTCTCGTTTCGGTAGACAGCTGCGCTAGTCCATGTCGGTCTGCTTTCTCCGTATCCGATTCGTACGCCTTCATTGGAGTCGATGCAGAACTGTCCTCTAGCCTTGCTGTCGAATCCCCACCATATTCCGTTTTCCATTCCGTACTCAGCTCCGACGATAGCCTCTCCGACGTTGTGCAGTTCGTCTGCGGTCGCCACCTTTCCGTCGGCTTTCACTTTTTGGAAGAACCAGGCGTAGTTGTCGAATGATCCGGCCAGCTGGTGTGTGTTACCCTCGTCCACGTAGTCGAGGCAGAAGTTGTACCAAGACAGTGCCTGGTCGCAGTTGAGCGTGTTACCTCCGCAGACACGAATTCCGTCGAAGAACGGGTCCTGCTTGATGAGTCTGCATATTTCCTTCATGCTAGCCTGTGTGCCCTGTCCCCATGCGGTGTAGTCAGGCTCGTTGAATGGTGCGATGCTGATGACCTCCACTCCACATTCCTTCGCATATGCCACGCTGGCCTTGATGAGCTTGTACCACGCCTCGGGCTTGTTGAGGTATACGGACTGGTATGTGGCGTAGTTGGCGTCGGAGAGTGCGTCCTCCTGGTCGTTGTTGATTTCCACTTGGTTGCATCCCGTAAGGAGTATGTTCTTGCAGCGGCTTTTCATAGCGTTCTTCTGCTTGTCGGTCAGGGAGTATGTTCCGTCTCCGTTGTCGATGACCTCCGCATTGGGCTGGAAGGAGATTCGTCCGGTTTCGAAATTACCTTTTCCGATGTGTGCTATGCCTCGGTTGACATTGAAATCCCAGTTCCACGCAGTGTCCATACCCCATTTGACACGGAACTCCTTACCTTCTGCGCTGACGTCGAACGGTACGTTCACGGTAGCCGGCTTGAATGCTTTCATGAAGTCGGCACCGGTCTGTGCTGTTATTTTGCTAATGCACAGTGCCATGATGGCAAGTGCGGTGATGATGACTTTTCTCATTGTTGGTTCTCTGATAATTATATGGTGTTGTTTGGCAAAGTTACTAAAAAGGTTTTGTATGACAAAGAAAA
>OCTX012215859.1_pt1 | contig 17669 bp, 15 predicted proteins | sample 1539691 | NCBI WGS metagenome assembly OCTX01 (sample SAMN02144231, study PRJEB22623) | gut metagenome | biome: sheep rumen | host: Ovis aries | place: New Zealand | reverse complement strand
GCTCTTCAAGCAGGGCTATATCTCCTCGCGCTCCAAGCATTGCCACGGAAGCACCGTGGACATGACCCTCTGCGATCTCGACGGCAACGATATTGACATGGGCGGACATTTTGACTTCTTCAGCGAGACCTCACATTCCAACTACACCGAGACACTAACCGAAGAGCAGAAGAGCAACCGTGCCATCCTGCGCACAGCCATGGAAAATAACGGCTTCAAAATCGCTGGCACCGAATGGTGGCACTTCTCTCTCATCGATGAGCCGTACCCCGAGACTTCTTTTAATTTCCCAGTCAAACGACTTGAGAATATGATTCCCAAAAAGAAGCAGGAACAGCCAAGAGAAAAGACGGATAAGGAGAAACGAAAGAAAGAATCAACAGGAAAGGACACTTCCAGACAAAAGAAATCTCAAAAGGAGAAAACAAAAAACGGCCGAAATAAGAACCACCACCAGATTTAATTTTATAAATCAGAATTTTTAGTACAACCCTTAACTGCTATAGCAGGCTGTGAGACTTACTTCATGCGTGTACGCCATTTAAGAGTAATTTCCTTAGGTCAGTAAGGAAACTTTTCGTCCGAATGGCTAAACCTCAAATTTCAAACATTATCTTATCGCCAGGTTGTTCGTGTTCATCCGCTGCATGTACTGCTGGATGATGGACTTCGTCTTCATTTCCATGTAGCGGAGGGTGTCGGCTGGCATGGACTCTTTGATATCGTGCTTCAAAAGTGAGTCCGTGCGGTAGTTGTAAGCGCTTGTCACCTTCTTTCCGTCGAAATCAATCATATACTTGTTATATACAAATTGGTAGGATTCAGAGCCTGGCACCCAGTGAATGGCATATGTGCTGTCGGCTGGTGTGTTCAGCATATCCTCGCCGAATGCCACGTAGGGCTGGTCGTAATGCAGGTAGCTCAGCACAGTGGGCATGATGTCGGTCTGCTCCACCACCTTTTCTGTGTCGTAGCCTCGAAGTGAAGGGTCACCGGGGGCATAGAGGATGATGGGTACACAGAAATGCCCAAGTGACGTAAGGTAGTACGGGTCGACTTGATGGCTTGTGTGGTCAGCGGTAATCACGAACAGTGTATTGTTGAACCACGCCTGTTTACTTGCTTTCTCGAAGAAGCGACGCAGGGCGTGGTCGGTGTAAGCCACACATTCCTGCAACGGGTCGTCGCCTTTAGGGAACACGCCCTGGTAGCGGTCGGGGACTTCGAACGGTGAATGTGAGGAGGCCGTGAACAAGGCTGTCATGAACGGCTGCTTCATCTCGCTCATGCGGTCACAGTAGTACTGCATGAACTCTTCGTCCCAGATGGCCCATGTGCCGTCGAAGTCCTCGTCGCCATTGTAGTTCGGGTCCTCGTTGTATTCCGTACGGCCGAAATACGCCTGAAAACCGGTGGTGTTGGCAAAGGCCTCGAAACCCATCGATCCGTTCATCGCTCCGTGGAAGAAGGCGGAGTAATAGCCTTTGTTCGTGCTCAGTTCGTGGGCGATACCGCTGATGTCGTTCAGTGAGGCTGGAGTCAGGAACAGGGGTTCCACGAAATTGGGTATGCCGGACAACACGCTCGGCATCCCTTCTATGCTCTTGAGTCCGTTGGCGTATGAATACTGGTAGGTCATTGCGCTGCTGGTGATCAGGGAGTCGAGGAATGGAGTGAATCCGTCGTAGCCCTCCGGACGGAGGGTCTTGTTGTAGAATCCGATATGCTGCTTGCTATAGCTCTCCACAATCAGCACCACCACGTTCATCGGACGGAACGGCTCCGTGGATTTCGCTTCGTGTAAGGGATTGAAATATTTCAGCGCCTCGCTTTCCGACATATAGTCGGGCGTGACGAACGGCTTCTTGTTGAACGTGCGTATGGCGGCGAACGGCGTGTTCAGCACGATTCCGGTCTCGCTGGGGTTGTCGGTGTATTGGTTGGCGTTGCTGATCGTGATAGGTCGGGTGGCAGTGGTGAAACCTCCACGCATCCCGGCCACTGACAACGGAATGGCAAGGGCCAGCGCGACACCGTTCGACACATAGTAGGGTAAAATACGTCCGGAAGCGTCATGCTTGGGATAACGGAAAAATTTGTAGAACATCATCCACATCAGAATCCCCACCAGCAGCAGATACCAGTTGTCGAGCACTTGCTTCCACAGGATGTTCACCATGTTGCCCACGCCTTCATTCCCGAATTCTTGCAGAACGGAGAAAGTGGTCTTCTTGCCTGTATATTGGAAATAGACACAATCTATCAGGTTGGTCGTCACACATAGGCTGTTGATGACTGTGTACACCCATCTCACCACCTTATAATAGCCCGACCGCTCCTTCCAATGAAGTGGAAACAGGAACAATAGGATGATGATGATATTGGTGTAGAGAATAGCGGAAGTGTCGAATATAAGGCCGGCTCCGAACAACTCGATAAGATGTGACATGCTGATGTCGGAGTACATATGGTGGTTATTCAGGAAAAACACCAGCCTGCACAGGGTGTAAGCGAGATATACGGTCAGCAGGTTCCTGACCAGTGGCTTGAGGTTACTCAGATAAATATAGTTGAGTATTTTTCTCATTTTTAAGTTTGATGTAAATTTCATTTGGGGTACATATCCGGCCTTTCGGTCAATTCAACTTGCAAAGTTACCGCTTTTTTCGTAATTTTGCAAAAAAAATGATGGTCATGCTCAAATTCGTAAAATGTCATAAGCTTCTTTCCTTCATTCTTGTGTTGTTGCTTGCCTTCGGAGTGCTGACTGCAGTGAGGTGGAATATCTGGTTCTATAATCCGCCCGAAGCGCCATACGAAGTGGGGAAGACCCCACAATGGGTGCATCTCACCTTCGGCAACGGCAATGAGAACTCACGATACGTCAGTTGGATGTGCGGCGAGGAACCGTACGAGGCAAAAGTGGAGCTGGTGAACCTGGAGAAGGGTGACACCACTGTCGTCTGGGCAGCGGGAGAGGACTTCCAGTCCAGGGCGGGAAAGGCAGCCTATTATAGCGCCAAGCTCAACGACCTCGAGCCCAACACTGCCTATGCATACCGTGTCAGCGTGGAGAACCGGACATCGGATTGGTATCAGTTCCGCACTTATCCGTCTTCGCGCGACCGCTTCTCTTTCCTTTATGTGGGCGATGTGCAGGATACTATCAAGGGGCAGGCCAACCGCTTCCTGAAGGAGGCATTCCGACGCAATCCTGATGCCGAGTTTCTCGTCTGTGGAGGAGACCTCACCGAGCGGCCAACCCACCAGTACTGGCAGGAGACCTTCGACGGGCTTGATTCTATCTGTCAGTACAAACCCTTGCTCAATGTCACAGGCAACCACGACTATCTAAAGGGTGTCATTGCCGAGCTGGAGATGCGGTTCATGCTCATCTTCTCTTATTTCCTCGACTCGAAGGTGGGCGATAACATGGTCTATACCATGACATACGGCAATGCGCAGTTCTTTGTGCTCGACTCCAATCGCGAGTTCTTCTACCTCTGGACGCAGCGCAGCTGGCTCAAGGACAAGCTCAGCCAGAGCACGGCGAAATGGAAAATTCTGGTGCTCCATCATCCTCTATATTCCATCAAAGGCAACAATCTCATCCAGAAATGGATGTTCAATGGGTTGGTGAAGGAGTTCGGCGTGGATCTCGTTCTCCAGGGACATGAGCACGCATATGCCCGTCGCACCATGAAGAGCGACGACGGAACACAGACCACGCCGGTCTATACCATCAGCCATTGCTCCCCGAAGAACTACCTCATCGATTTCGATGACGACTTCGACAAGTTCGGTATCTCCTCACGTTATTATCAGACGGTGCACGTCAGTCGTGACACGCTCTCCCTTGCCACTTACGAGGTGTATGGTCATACGCTCTACGATTCCCTCAACATTGTCAAGCCCGACAGTATGCCCGCCCGAATCGACGATTATGGAAAAAACATCAAAGAATACCTGGAATATACTCCTCCTTCCGACCGTTCGAAATACCGCAAGTTTCAGCAACGCATCGAAGAATACAAGAAAAAGCACCCAGAACGAGTCTGAGTGCTTTTTCTCTTCTTTTCAAGTGTCATAGGAAATAAATGGGCATTTGAATAATTTCAGCCGCCTATTCCCAGTTCTTTTGCCTTTGTCTGGAGCAGCTGCATCAAGGCGCCGTGTTCGTTTTCGACGGTGTTGTCGAGGATGGCATCCTTCAGTGCTTTTTTCAGTTCACCGACAACGGGGCCGGGTTGCAGATGAAAGAGCTCCATGATTTCGTCGCCTGTGATGACCGGCTGGAGAAGACGGACATAGTCTCGGGCTTTCAGATCCTCGATCTTTTCCTTCACCATGCGGTAGTTCTCAAGGAAACGGGCTTTTTTGAACATGTTTTTCGACGTGATGTCAGCCTCACAGAGCATCATCAGGTCATCGATATAGGGCGATACATCATGCACCAACCGCCGTACGGCTGAGTCCGTCACGATTTCGTCGGCAATCACCTGCGGCCGCATATGCAGTCCTACGAGTTTCTCCACGTATTTCATCCGTTCGTCGGTAGGGAGTTTCATTCGCTTGAAAATTCCCGGCACCATCTTTTTTCCGATATGGTCGTGGTTGTGGAACGTCCAGGTCTTACCGTCCCATTGTTTGCTCCGAGGCTTTCCGATGTCATGGAGTAGGGCAGCCCAGCGGAGCCAAAGCGGGTCGGTCACGGTCTTGGCAGGTTCATCAGTTTCTGACGTTATCTCAGCTTTAGCCTCATTCTCCGGTTGTGAGGCAGCTTTTTCCATGGCCTCTTTCTGCGATTTCACCACATTTTCCAGCACCTCAAGCGTATGGTAGAAATTATCCTTGTGGGCACGTCCGTTTACTGAGTCGATTCCTTCCAGGGCATGCAGTTCAGGAAAGATAAGCTCGAGCAATCCACAGCGCTCAAGGTCGACAAGGCCTTTCGAGGGGTGGTCGCACATCAGGATCTTGTTCAGCTCGTCGATGATTCGTTCGCCGCTGATGATTTTGATACGTTCTTTGTTGCGCTCCAGTGCCTCGAACGTCTCGTCCTCTATCATGAAATTGAAGCGTGAGGCAAACCGGATGCAGCGCATCATTCGAAGCGGGTCGTCGCTGAAGGTGATGTCGGGGTCGAGTGGGGTGCGGATAATGCCGTCTTCCAGGTCGAACAGTCCGTCGAAAGGGTCCACCAATTCGCCGAAGTGGTCGTGGTTCAGGCAAAGCGCCATCGCGTTGATTGTGAAGTCGCGTCGGTTCTGGTCGTCCTCCAGCGTGCCGTCTTCTACTATCGGCTTGCGTGAGCCTCGCTTGTAGCTCTCTTTTCGTGCACCCACGAATTCCAGCTCCACTTCGTTCAGTCCGCCAAGGTCCATATAGCTGCCGCGGAGCTTCATCTGTGCCGTGCCGAAATTGGCATAAGTAGCCACATGAGGACGGTGGCGGTAGCGTCTTTGAATCTCGTCTGCCACTGCCTCAGCCATCTTGATTCCGCTTCCCACGACAACGCAGTCCACGTCGTCGCTCTTGCGCTCCAGAAACAGGTCGCGCACAAAGCCACCTATCGTATAGCATTCGTAGCCTAATTGGTCCGCCACCTCCCCAACCAGGCGGAACATCTCATTCGATATCTTCTCTTTAAGTTCTTCGTCGGTATATAACTTCATTCTGTATTCCTCTCTAATCTAATTTTTTTTAGTTTTTTTTATAACCAATTACCTATATATGAAACAACTATCATCCACGAACTTCTGGTCCGTTTTTTTTACTATTTTGGTCAGCTAACCATGTCACAAATCCGTCTTCATGGATAAATCTCAAACCTCATGTTTCAAAGTTCAAAGGTTCATTTCTTTTTTAATTCGAAAAAATATTTGTAAAGCGGGCCCACCATCAGAGCCTGCATAATTTGGTTGTCGAGTAAAAGTGCCTTCACTTCCTCTTGTTCCATGATGTAAACTTCAAGGTCCTCTGTGTCGTCAAGGTTTTGTTCTCCGGTTTTTTCCACGCCAACGGCCAAGAATGTGTGTGAGAGGTTGGTCATCGCGCTTGAGTTGGCTGAGAGGGTCATAATCTGCTGCCATTCTCCACCACCGAATCCTGTCTCTTCCATCAGCTCGCGCTGGGCGGCCAGCAATGGAGCCTCTCCTTCTTCCACAACTCCGCAGGGCAACTCATAGCAGGTGCGACCCAGGCCATGGCGGTATTGACGTTCCATAATCATCTGACCGTCCTTCGTGATGGCTATCACGTTCACCCAGTCAGGGTATTCCAACACCCAGTATTCGGGATTAACACGTCCGTCAGGCAATTCCACGCAGTCCTTCCTGGCCGTCATCCAAGGACGGCGGCTGATATATTCTGATTTTAATATTTTCCAGCGTTTTTCAGTTGATGCGTTCTGTTCCATAATTTTGGCAGTTTAATTCATTTGCAAATTTACGCATAATTTTTCAATTGATAAAATTGTCAGTTTAATTTCTATTTCCTATCTTTGTAAAACTATTGTTGCTTGATTATCCATCAATGATTTCTTTTTCCTTATTATTGTTTTAAAATGCCAGACAAATCACTTCCTCCCGTTGAGCGGCATCCGCTCGAGCCTTTCATCCATGCCGACACAAAAGTCCTTTTTCTTGGTAGTTTTCCACCACAGCGCAAGCGCTGGTGTGTCGACTTTTTCTATCCGAACTTCATCAACGACCACTGGAGGATCCAGGGAATGGTGTTTTATAACGACAAGGACCATTTCGTCGACCTTGACAGAAAGAAATTCAAACTCGACGAAATCATTTCTCATTGCCGTCGGCTTGGTATTGGATATTACGACACGGCAACGGCCGTACGTCGGCTTGCCGACAATGCCTCGGACAAGTTTCTCGAAGTGGTGGAGCCCACCGACGTCCGCTCACTTATAAGTCAGTGCAATCAGCTCAAAGCCATCGTCACCACAGGGACGAAAGCCACCGACACCATCGTTCAGTCACTTCAAATCCCTATGACACCGAAGGTGGGAGAGTACGTTCAGATTCCTATGCTCGATGGTGTATGTCTCTATCGTCTTCCGTCAAGTTCCAGGGCTTATCCTCTCAGCATCATAAAGAAAGCAAATGCCTATAAACGAATGTTCCAGCAGTTTTTAATATTTTAGCCTATGAAATATTTTTTGTTTTTCTTGACCTCCTGTTCTCTTGTCTTGCTGTTTGCCGGATGTGCGTCCCGAAAGTCGTTGCCTGATTCGAGAATCCTTTCTTTTAAATATGTCAAGCAAGGGACCATGTCCGTCCCTGATATGGTCAGGTCTGTATCTCTTATGCCCGACGGACGATGTCTTGCCCACATGGCAGACTTTGAGAATGTGGATTCTACAGTATGCGGGTCAGAGGTGATGGATAAAATCTACGATTGCCTGAAAAAAGGCAAAATCCAAAACTACAAGGAGCGCTATAGACCTCATGTGAGGATTTACGATGGATATTCCTGGACAGTCGGTGTGAAGTTCGAAAATGGAGAGTCAATCAGCTCTGGTGGCTACATGGCTTATCCTAAGGACTTCTCTGCTGTGAAAGATGTGATTGACATCATTGAGCACCTTTTCAAATAAAGTCATAATTTCATCTCATAGATGTCGTAGCATACTCCCCGGCCACCTAGGCCTTCTTTCTGGTAAATCAGATTCTCGTTCAGGTATCTTCCGCTGTTTTCGGTGGAAATACCGAAGTCAAGATAGTCATATTTCTGGCAGTATTTCTCCTTCAGACGGCTGATCATATAGTCCAGACCGCCTATTTTTTTCCCTTGGTCGCTTACTGTCATATATTGTGTGTGGACCACCCTGTTGCTAATAAACAGCCAACATCCGGCCACGAGGTCTCCGTCTGCGGTTCGGCATGCATATAGTTCGATTTGCTTAGGAAAACGACTGGTCAGCAATTTCATCTCAGCACAATTATGTACGGGATGCACACCATGGCGGGCTGTGAGGCATGTGTCCAGCAAATTCCAGTATTCCTCAAATTCTTCTGGGGCATTGGTTTCGTAAAGCCTCAACGAAGAGGATTCGCCTTTGCGGAGCATGCGCCGTCGGCTTTTGTCATACCCTATGGGCCATCTGAGGTCGATTGCCGATGAAATGCCGCGGGCCGTCAGGCTGGCTCCATTACGAAACAGGGCATAGCGGTCTTCCTCGCTCGGATAGCGATGGTAGATTGACGGAATGGATTTATACACAAGCTTGTCGGCTCCAAGTTCTTGCTTATAGTAATTTTTCAGTAAGTCGAACATGTCGAGCACCTGGCTCATACATGTCTCGTCGTGCAGAAGCAGTCCTCCGTAAGTCAGACCCTGATGGGAGTAGACAATGTGGCTCTCCGTGTCGTAATTGGCGGGAAAGCATCCCAGCACTTTGTCCCGCTTGAATAACATGAGGGAGCAGTCGTGAAACCGTTCCTGGTGATAGTCCATGAAACGACGGTTGAGCAGAAACGTTCCGTTCCGGCTTCTTTCAATGGCCGCGTTCCATTGCGGTTCCATTTCTGATGTATAGGGCACAAGTGTCAGCAATTTTTTTTCTGTTTTGTGAGATGACTCATGCACTGATGTAAGTGCATGGAGGTTAAGTGTGTTCCTACGCTTTGACTGTCAGATAAGTACAAAGTAAATACACTTTTCACTCTTCACTTTTCACTTAAACAATTCTTCTTTTTCTTGAACTCATCGTAGTCTTTCATATAGCCGTTCAGGTTGTAAGGCTCGGACGCCAGGACCACGCATACTGTTCCGCTGCTGAAATTCCGCAGTTCGCACCACACGTTTTTCTTGATATAGATGCCTCTCGATGGGCTGTCCATCCTGACCACCATGCGCTCGTGGCCATCGTCTACAACCATGTCGAAACTTCCGGCTACGGCTATCACAATCTCTTCGCAGCTGGTGTGGGCATGGCCGCCACGTGTTTTCTCTTCGGCTATATCGTATATCCAGAAAACGCGCTTCACCTCAAAGGGAAGTGCGGTGCCCTCTGCGATGGCTAAGCTCCCACGGGGATCCACAGCCACGGGAAAATCAATCAGTATATCTTCTATTTTCATTATTGACTGCTGTTTGCTGCAACCTGTTCCTCGTGATATTGCGTACGGACACGACTCAGTGTCTCGGGCGTGATCTGAAGGTAGGAGGCTACAATATGGAGGGGGGTACGGCGGATAATCTCAGGATAGTCAGCGAGTGTCTGCTTGTATCGCTCCATTGCATTGGAGTAGCGCAGCGTGTCGGCTTTGCGTTGCGACAAAATCAGCGACTCCTTGAATATTGACATCAGCACATTGCATAATTCAAATGAGCTGTGGGAGATGGTGACGATGTCGTCGTAGGGCAGGGCGTAAATCCAGCAAGGCTCCAGACATTCGATCGACAGATGGGACGGAACTTTGTTCAGCGTGCTCTCTATACAGATGATGATGCTGCCCTCGTGGCCGATATGCTCAGTCAGCACTTTCCCTTTCTTTGTGTAGGTCTGACGCACCAAGCCACGGTCGATGTAGTAGATGTGCTTGCAAACCGTGCCCTCGGTCAGAATAAAATCACCCTTCAGCGTCTTGATGGGAATCAGTATCTGAGCCAGCCAGTCAATGCTCTGGCTGCTGAGCGTGCCGTTCTCGCCATAACGCTTGGCAAACAAACGGGCTATTTCGCGGTTCTTTTCCATAGGTCGTTTCCGTTTTCAGTTTTTGTCAAAAATGGCTCTTATCCTGAACTCAAACATCTTATACCTGGAATAGCTGTACCTTAGCCGGACTACTTATCATCATCGATGTTGGCCGGGAGCTGTTGTGTATGTTGCGTTGCCAACGCAGTCAATCAACTCAAAGGCCTAATACACCCGCTCTCCGAATATCCGGGTGCCGATTCTTACGAGGGTGCTCCCATGACGTAGTGCCAAAGTGTAGTCTTCGCTCATACCCATCGACAGTTCTGTGAAAAAGGGCGAGTCGGAAAAATATCGCTCTTTTGTCTGCTCGAAAATGTCATGTGCCTGGGCGAACTCGGCGTCTATCTGTGACTGGTCGTCTGTGAAAGAGGCCATACACATCAGGCCGTGAATCTCAGCAAAGTCCAGTTCTTTGTGGATGCCTGTCTGAAGAAAAGCATCCAGCTCCTCTGGGGCGAATCCGTATTTTGTCTGCTCCTTGGCTATATGTAACTGAAGCAGGCAGGGAATTCTTCTGCCGACTTTCCTGCCTTGCTTGTCTATCTCGCGAAGCAGTTTCTCTGTGTCCACAGCATGAATCAGACGGATGAATGGGGCGATATACTTCACTTTGTTGGTCTGCAAGTGGCCTGTAAAATGCCATTCGATGTCTTTAGGAAGGACGGACTCTTTTTCCATCAGTTCCTGGACATGGTTCTCGCCAAATATCCGCTGGCCGCAGTCGTAGGCCTCTTCTATAGCGGAGGCGGGATGATATTTGGAGATGGCCACCAGACGGACGCCCTCCGGCAGCTCCTCTCGTATCTTGTCTAATTCTTCTTGTATCAAGGTTGTTGTTGCTTTTGTTTGTTGTTTTTAAAATGCCCATCCGACAGCAGCAAATGCCGCTGCTGTCTCTTTCATGAAATTCATTCCTCTGGTGCTCCTTCCTTCACGGAGAACTGTTCTTCTTCGCTTGGAGTGTCGTCCGACGTAGGGAGCTTTTCGCGGCTGACGGCTTCGAAAGGGAACACGTCAAGAATGTTCGTCTCCTGAATCGTGTGGATCTCGTAGTCCGACATTCCGCCTCGCATGCCGTTAACGAATGTGTCGACTGCGTTCTGGAAATCGCTGGCCTGAACCAGGATGAACGTGGCACTCTTCTTCTCTGTCTGACTCTTTTCGTCAAGCGTGATGAACATCGCCTTCACTTTGTACCATTTATCGGCACTTTCTGCTTCGTTTGTGAACATCTCGGAATATTTCACGCGCTTGATATCAACGACTTCCAACTCGCCATTGCAATAAGGACTGATTTCGCGGATGATGCGGGCTTCGGCCTCTGTGAAATTCAAGGCGTCCACCAAATAGGGTTCTGTCACTTTCTTCTGTGTCCCGTTCTCGAGTGTCTTCTCTGTCTTCACCTTGCACTCGAACCAGTTATTCATCAACATTTTAATTCTTTTTTTTGTTTTTATTGTGATTTATGTTTTTTTCTTACTTGATATGGGCTCCCACTTGCTCTGCTATCTGTTTCATCCCTTTGATTGTGGGGTGGCCGTTCTTCTTGTCAATGTCTTTCAGCTGAATCATCTCCACGCCGTAATGACTGCATATAGCCTGCATCGACGATGGGATTTCTTCGCGCAGCTCGCAGTTGGATATCACGTAGAGGTCGGCTGTGGGGTAGCGCTCCTGAAGTTGCTCAAGCAGATAGGCAAATGCAGGGCGGAAGGCATAGAAGTCGTTGTCTTGGAATCCTTCGTATTTGTACTCACCTATGGGACTGCCGGCCCAAGCGTCATTCGTAGCACCGAACAGCAGGATGATGTCGGGCGTGCCCAAGTTGTCTACACGGGTGATGAACGAACGAGGACGGTAGTCTGCCTTGTTGTAGCCGCTGTAGCTGATGGTGGAACCCGACCATGAGTTGTTGCGTTCCAACTTCCAGTCTTTCTCTTTGATTAGTTGCCACCACCATGTCTGCTTCACGTCTATGACGTCTGTGCGGTTCAGTGTGTTGCCCTTGAAATACCAGAGCTCCATGCTGTCTGGTGTCACATATCCTTCAAATGTGGAGTACGAATCACCGAAAATGGTCACCGACGGCTTGCTCTGTCCGCACATCATAAGGCAACAGGTAAATGCTGCGATGAATGTCATTAATCGTCTTCTCATTGTTTTGTATGTTTTTTGTTGCTGTTTTAATATTTATTATGTGTCCATGGACGAACTCATTACAAGATTCGTGTGCTGGCCATTCGCCCAGTCTTGCATTTCGCTGTCTGAACGTTGGTTTCCGTTTTTCGGTCGTGATTATCTGGTGGCTTTTCACAAAGAATGTCAATTGCGTGGTCTTGACGTCTGCAAAGTTAGTGTTTTTATTTTTATTTTAGGCATTTCTCTTTTAATTATTGTGTTTTTTTTATGCCTTTAACATTTTAACACCCCGATTTGTATTCTCTTTACCCTCGATTTCCCTTTCTTGACATGAGTCAATTATTCAAAATCTATTGCGAATATCCGTTTTTGTTGACTCTGTTATGCCATTTGGGATTTTTTTCTTAATTTTGCATGACGTTTAACTTTCTATGCTGCTTAATTCTAACTAAATTTATATCAAATGAAAAAAACTACGTTTATGACTCTGGCGTGCGTTTTGTTGTCGGTGTGCGCTGCTTTCGCTAAACCGAAGAAACCACTGCCTGACACCTGGCCTAACGGTGAGGTAATTGACGCTTGGTTCTCCGACACAACCAAAGTCGACGTCAAATCACTTGGAAAACAATACGTGCTCACCGACTATGGGGTAAGACAAGGGACTGAGGAAATCCAGACGAAGGCCATACAGGCTGTCATCGATAAGGCAGCTGACAATGGGGGTGGCGTGATTGTTGTGCCGAAGGGGACTTTTTTTACGGGTAATCTTTTCTTTAAGCAAGGCACCCACCTCTATCTTGACGAAGGTGCAGTCCTGAAAGGCTCTGAACGGATCCGCGACTTCGAAATCAGGGAGACGCGAATAGAGGGTCAGACCTGCAAGTATTTCACCGCACTCATCAATGCCGATAACGTTGACGGATTCACCATAGCCGGACATGGCACCATCGACGGAAACGGGACGGCATATTGGGAGGAGTTCTGGATCCGTCGTCAGTGGAATCGTGAGTGTACTAACAAGGATGCTCAGCGCCCAAGACTCACCTATATCTCCAATTCGAAAAACGTGACCATCCAGGACGTGAGACTCATTAATTCACCGTTCTGGACCAACCACATTTATAAATGCGACCATGTGCGCTATCTCGACCTCTATATCTATTCATCCACCGTCGACATCAAAGGTCCTTCCACCGATGCCATCGACATCGACGTGTGCCACGACGTGCTTGTGCGTGGATGCTATATGAATGTCAACGACGACGCCGTCGTGCTCAAGGGTGGAAAAGGCACCTTCGCCGACCAGGCTCCGGAGAACGGTCCGTGCTACAATATTCTCGTGGAGAACTGCCATTACGGGACTGTTCACGGATGCATGACGCTTGGTTCGGAGTCGGTTCACGACTGGAACGTCATCATGCGTAACTGCCATTCCGACAACACCAACAACGTGCTCTGGCTCAAGATGCGCCCGGACACACCTCAGCACTATGAGTTTGTGCGCGTGGAGAACTTCACGGGCAAATGCCGCAATTTCCTGCTCGTCAAGCCTTGGACTCAGTTCTATCAGAAGCAGGAGCGTGACGACATGCCTCTGTCCCAGTGTAACGACATCCTTTTCAAGAACATCAATATGACATGCAATGTGTTCTTCAATGTGGAAGGTTCTGACAAGTATGCATTGAAAGACTTCACCTTCGAGAATATCGACTGCAAGGACTATGCCAAGGAAAAAGCGTTCACAAAACGTCCGGTCGATGGACTTACACTGAAAAATGTGGTCATCAACGGCCAGTCAATTCAATAAATCCATGTTGAGCTAACATCATTCTCAGGATGTTAGGGCGATGGTTTTCTTCAGGTCAGACTCCTATGTTAAAGGGGCTGGCCTGAATAAGTTTTTTCACTTGCGTTCATGAGGATGTCAGAGCCGTTAGTGTCGGTTTATCGTAGATTGAAACCTCCTTAATTCTCTTATGAATTCATGTGGAATAAAGTCCCGACTGGCTTTTTGATGCTGGTCGGGACTTTTATTCGAAGAAATAGGCGGGCATTTTTGGTTTGTTCTCTTTTTTTGTGTAAATTTGCATTTATATTTTAAAAATTATATACCATGCAAATCGTTTCACCATCGCTTTTGGCAGCGAATTTTGCCAATTTGGAGAAAGATATCGAGATGATCAACCAAAGCAACGCCGACTGGCTACATCTGGATGTGATGGATGGGGTGTTTGTGCCAAACATCAGTTTCGGATTTCCAGTGCTGGAGGCGGTGGCAAAGATATGCAAGAAACCGCTTGACGTTCATCTCATGATTGTAAAGCCCGAGAAGTTTGTTAAGGAAGTGGCAGCTTTAGGGGCTATGATGATGAACGTGCATTATGAGGCATGTGTGCATCTCAACCGCGTCATACATGAGATTCATGAGGCTGGCATGAAGGCAGGAGTAACGCTCAACCCCTCCACACCGGTATGTATGTTGGAGGATGTCATTCGCGATGTTGACATGGTACTGCTGATGACGGTGAATCCCGGATTCGGAGGACAGAAATTTATTGAACATTCACTCGATAAAGTACGTCAGTTGCGTGACATGATTCAGCGAACCGGCTCGAAAGCACTCATCGAAGTCGATGGTGGGGTCAATAAAACCACAGCCGTACAACTTGCTGAAGCTGGAACAGACGTGCTTGTGGCAGGAAGTTATGTCTTTGGTGCCGACAATCCCTTCGAACGAATCGACTACCTGAAGAATCTCTGACTTTTATCTACTCGCGTCCATTGATGCAGACACCATTTCTGTGGAGCAGACACATTGTTTCTCTGTGATTTTGTCCAGCCATGCCGCTCTGTTGAATGTCTTCTTGCATTCACGTCTTTCAGTCTTCTATAAAAATTTTTCTTCAGAATTAATTCAATGTGGAACTCCTATCCCATACTGCGGCCCACCATTGCTCTCCTATTGGGGATGGTGGGTGCTAATGTGGTTTTGGGAAGAGTACATTTTAGCATATACATCCCTTTTGCGCTTTTTGCCCTCTCTGTGGCTTGTTCTGTATGCCTTTTCTACCGCAAGAACAAGTCAGTCCCCGCAGGCAACAATCGTTTCGGAGCCGCAGCCCTCGCTGCTTTCTTTTTCTTGGGTGCCACCTTGGCGCATTGGCGCTTTATTTCTGTCGAAGCACATACGATAGATTCACGCAAGTGCCGTTTTGGTGTTGTGGACTCTCAACCCGTGGAAAAAACGAAGTGGTGGACATTCCAATTCCGCGAGAATGACGGGGCTGTCTATATGGCTTACCTCGCGAAAGGAGATTCTGCCGATCATGTGCCGCCTGAGCTGCTTGTTGGCGACATCATTTGGCTCGTCACTTATTTCGACATGCCAACATCCCCATTTCTGAAATCTCAGCGTCAGATGCAGATGGATCAGCGCAAACACGCTTGGAAGTTACGAAAACAGGCAAGGGAGGTGAGGAAAAAAGTGAAAAAAGCTGAACGTGAGGCTAATAAGAACAAGGATAAAAACAAAACCTCCAAACAACGAAAAAACAAAGGGACGAAAGATGCTGAAAACGACGGAATATCTACAGATGCTTCGAACTCTGCCGACAGAGAAGACCGCTCAAAATATGATGGCTATTCCAATTATCTCTTCTTTCACGGCTTTTCATCTGTGATTTATTGTTCGGAAGGTGCATGGGGATTTTGCTATAAAGACCCCGGCCAACAGGCGGATTTCCGCAGGCAACTGGCAGAAAGCAAAGATATTGCTTCTGCCATGCATGAGCGGTATGCGTCTGCTGGATTCTCGGAGGAGGCCAATGCCATCGTGGATGCCATGACCACCGGCAACAAGACGGAAATCAGCAAGCAGCTGCGCCAGCAGTTCTCTGATGCGGGTATCAGCCATGTGCTGGCATTGTCGGGATTCCATCTCACTGTCATCGTCTCCCTTATCGATGTCTTGCTGCTCAGGGGGGTGTTCAGCCGTCGATGGAGACGGATGTCTGCACTGCTCGTCATCCCTTTCATTTGGGCGTTTGCCTATATTGCCGGATTCCCGCCGTCGTTGGTCCGGGCAACCATCATGTGTTCGGTCTTTCAGCTTGCGCTTGTCGTCGGACATGGGCAACAGCTCAAAAACGCAGCTGCCATTGCAGGATTTTTCATGGTTGCATTCAGTCCGATGATTATCATGGACGTGGGGTTCCAGCTTTCTTTTCTCTCCATCATCGGTATTGCTGTCATGGGGGCACCGCTCTGCACATGGCTGGGACAAAAGACAGGCAGGTGGGCGTATGTGCTCGATATTCTTTGCATATCGCTCACTTGCACGCTATTCACGTTTCCTGTCGTAGCTTATCATTTCGGACAGGTTCCCATTTACTCGTTACTCAGCAATCTTTTTGTGTCACTCATCGCCACGATTATCATGTGGGCAGCAGTGTTTTGGTGGATTTTCTCTTGGTGCAATCCTGTGTGTGGGTTGCTCACGTCAGTGCTCAATGGGCTGACGCGTGCCATGGTGTTTGTGGCGGAGAGCGTGTCTCAGCTTCCGATGGCTACAGTCAAATACAGCCCCAATATACTGGAGGTCATCTGCCTTTACCTTGTCATTGGCTATGTCCTCGTCTATTCATACAACAAAAAACGGAAATACCTGGGTATTTCCGCTCTGATGATGTTGCTTGTGCCGGTTGTGCACTATATGCTGTAGCTGTCTTTTGTTGGCTTTGTCCTTTGGTGCTGATGTCTGCCGGTCAGCGAATTTTCACAGAAACTTCTTCTTCCGGGTTCCATTTCTTCACATAGTCGAACCATTCCTTGGCGTTGTGGCAGCCTTCTGTCTCTTTTGCAGCGCAGAAGCTGATGTAGTAATGCAGTCTCTGTTGGCCGTTCTTTCCCAGGACAATCAGATAATTCAAGTCGTCGGTCTTCACGGAGGAGATGAAGTCCTTCGGCACTCTCACGGCCAGTCCTACCGGCTCTGGGGGAAACTGCTCTTTCTTTCCCATCTCTGGATAGTCGGCTCCCCAGGATGCGGCAAGGCCGTTCTCTTTCACGAATCCTTCCTGCTTGATGCCTCCGTTGGCAGCGAAGGCTTCTTCGCTCTGGCCGATTTTCTGAACGCCAGTGCAGAGCAGCGGTTTCTCCATGCCTCTGTCCAGCATGACATCGACCCTTACGTCGCGGTGCCCTGCATACTGCGTATAGATGGTACGTACATTGTAAGGCTCAGAGACTCCCTCGGCCTGTACACCGCGGTCAGTCACCTCAACCACGTTGCGAACTGGTCCGCTGGCAATCAGCCGCTGGCCGCGTGTCGCCACTTTCTTCCAGTTCTGGGGGCTCGTGCCGTCCCATAGTTTCAGCGTGCCGCAGCCTACGCTCTGCCCAGCCCACAGCACGTCGTTTCCATAACCGGCTGCCTGCTGGTCGGCTGTCGTGTAGAATCCCGTGTCGTGCAGTTCCAGACGGTGGGTCTTCTTTCCGTACAAGTCGATATTCTGACGCTCGTCGAAATAGATGCGGTAGGCAGTCAGCTCCGACTCGAAGGCGGCTCCGTGATGGTAGAAGTCGTTGTACAGGTAGCAGTCGCCCGGTGCTTCTAAGCTTGTGATGAAGGGATGCTTCTTTTTCTTGTCGTCCAGCTGCATGTCGGCATAGACGCGTGGGCTGAATGTGTTTGGCTGGCTTTTCCCAGAGAACGTCAGCTCGAAAGATTTCTGTTCTCCTTTCTTCAGGTCGCAGACGAAACTCAACTCGTCTTTCAGCCCGTCGTTGTCCATGTCGTCCAGCTGGCAGGCAA
>OCTX012253932.1_pt1 | contig 17677 bp, 13 predicted proteins | sample 1539691 | NCBI WGS metagenome assembly OCTX01 (sample SAMN02144231, study PRJEB22623) | gut metagenome | biome: sheep rumen | host: Ovis aries | place: New Zealand | reverse complement strand
TATACATATGTTGTCGCCAAGACAACATATGCTGGCATAGCACAGTCGGTAGTGCGTCGCATTGGTAGTGCGGAGGTCACGAGTTCGATTCTCGTTGCCAGCTTTTTTGAAACCCGAAAGCGTTAGTATGAAGCGCTTTCGGGTTTTTTCGCAGACGGTCGTTTTTGCGGAGGTCAGTATGGCTGCACAGAAGGAATATCTGACAGTAGGCAGTATCGGAAAAGGAGAGTATACAGAGAAGAAATCGCGGTTTCTCGGAGAGATCCACCCGGTTTCTTCGGAAGAAGAAGCGGCTGCAGTCGTGGCACAGACCAGAAAGCGCTATTACGACGCAAGGCATCACTGCTATGCCTGGATCCTCGGGGAGGACGGTTCTGTCAAAAAAGCGTCCGACGACGGGGAACCCTCCGGCACCGCGGGAGTCCCGATGCTGAAAGTATTGGATGGCGCGGGGATCAGAAATGCCGTAGTGGTGGTAACACGATATTTTGGCGGAACACTTCTGGGAACCGGAGGTCTTGTGCGGTCTTATACACAGGCCGCCCAGGCTGCCATTAAAGACGCGCGGATCGTGCGCATGTGTCAGTGCAGAATCATCGGCGTAGAGATCGATTACAGCCTCTTGGACAAAACACTGTATTACCTGAGGCAGCAGGGAATCGATCCCTATGACCAGGTTTATACTGATAAGGTTTCGTTTATGCTCACGATCAGGGAAGAAATGGCGGATCAGATCTGCAGCGGCCTGACAGCGCTCTCCGGTGCTTCAGCGCAGATCATTACCGTCGATGAAGGCTTTTTCCCTCTTGAAGCCGGCGGGGCTGATTGACAAAGGAATTCAGAGAGACTAAACTGAACACGACCGAAGCGGATAGTAAAAGAAACTGTTGATTTTTTCGTTGAAGTCCATGTCAGGAGAGGAGGTGGTTTTTGTGGATAGAAGTACATATAGTTCCGGTACAGATAATCCCCTTCCACGAACGCGGAAAAACAGAGATCACCTGATTGACGGAGGACTGATATGGAAGATAAAAAAACAGAAGAATACGGAAAACTGCTGAGAGAACTTCTTGAGCAGAAACAATATACGAAACTGCGCCAGGAAGTGGCTGACATGAATGTGGCCGACGTCGCAGCTGTGATGGATGAGATGGAGGATGAGGAGTCTCTGAGAATATTCAGGATCCTGCCCAAGGGGATTGCGGCGGATGTGTTCGCAAACCTTGAGATCGAGGTGCAGCAGTACATCATCCAGTCTCTTTCCGATAAAGAAGCTTCCAGCATCATCGATAACCTGATGGCCGACGATGCTACGGACCTTCTGGAGGAAATGCCGGCCAATATCGTAAAGAAGATCCTTATGAACGCCAAGCCGGAAACCCGCAAGGATATCAACCATCTGCTCAGATATCCGGAGGACTCGGCAGGAAGCATCATGACGGTCGAGTATGTCGACCTCAAGGAAAATATGACAGTCAGTGATGCGGTAGACCGCATTCGCAAGATCGGACTTGATTCCGAGACTGTTAATATTTGCTATGTTGTTGACGCGCAGAGAGTGCTGATCGGTACAGTAGCGCTGCGCTACCTTGTTATTCTCAATCCCGACGCGATCATCGGGGAAGTGATGAATGACAATGTCATCAGTATCAATACCCTTACCGACCAGGAAGAAGCGGCCCGCATCTTCCAGAAATACGACTTTACGGCGATGCCTGTGGTGGACAACGAGAACCGTATGGTCGGTATCATCACCATCGACGACGTAGTCGATATCATCCAGGAAGAGGCCACCGAGGATATCGAAAAGATGGCGGCTATCATTCCTTCCGACAAGAGCTACTTCAGGACGGGTATACTGGATACTTACAAGAACAGAATGCCCTGGCTGCTGCTCCTGATGATCTCAGCTACCTTTACCGGGGCGATCATCACAAGTTACGAGAAGGCTCTTGCCTCTTATGTGATCCTGACCGCGTATATCCCCATGCTGATGGATACAGGCGGTAACGCCGGCTCTCAGGCCAGTGTATCGATCATCCGCGGCATTTCCCTGCGGGAGATCGAATTCGGAGACCTTTTAAAAGCGCTGTGGAAAGAGGTCAGGGTCGCTGCTCTGTGCGGCGTCACATTGTCAGTATGCAATTTCGCCAAGCTCATGCTGTTTGACAGAGTCGGGTTCCAGATCGCCTTGATCGTTTGCGGCACACTGGTACTTGTTGTCCTTGTCGCGAAGACGATCGGATGTACATTGCCGCTTTTGGCGCACAAACTCGGTTTTGACCCTGCGGTCATGGCCAGCCCTCTGATCACAACGATCGTGGACGCGATCTCGCTGACGATCTACTTCATGATCGCGACGAATGTGCTGCACCTCGCGACATAGAGGAAGTATATTAACAGATTTATGATGGGGCACATAGTCCTGCTGAAATACGTTGAAAGAATGTAGTTTCACTATGATTTTCTGCTGCGTTTCGGCGGGAAGCGCGTTCATGCGGACATTTGTCCTGCTGACGCGCATGGCGCTTCCCGCCTGCAACTTGCAAAAAATCAAGTGAAAGCTTGACATTCTTTCAAAGCTTTTACATCAGGACTATGTGCTCCCTGCCATTAAGCTGTTAACTGCCGGGAGATAGAAGTTCTTATATTGAGATAGTTGAAAAGAGGGTGCTGTATTGTACAGCACCCTCTTTAATAATTGTTTCTATTTTCTGACAAGTGGCTCATCTGTCTATTTCGGTATCGAAGCATTGATACATCATTTTCTACCTAAATCACTTACTATTAAAGCAATCTCACGCTGTTCGACCATCTCCTTATAAGAATTTCCCATCTCTCGGCAGTCGAAAACAGAAAAGAAGGGAGTACATAGTCCTGATGAAATACTCTGAAAGAATGTATGGCTTTCACTTGATTTTCTGCAAGCGGAGGTGTGGACCGCCATGCGCGTAAGCAGGACAAAAGTCTGCATGCCGCGGTCCACACCGCAGCGAAGCATAAAATCATAGTGTAACCACATTCTTTCACCGTATTTCAACAGGATCTGTGTACTCCCGTACAATCTGGTTTCGATCTCTTATCATTCCATCTCAGCCGCGCTCTTCATAGCTGCGCTGATGTTGGCGCGCTTTCTGAGGCGGGGATCGAGGATCTTCTTGCGGAGGCGCAGATGATGAGGAGTGACTTCGAGAAGCTCATCTGTGTCCACATATTCGATGGCCTGCTCCAGGCTCATGATCCTGGGCGGAACAAGGCGGAGAGCCTCATCCGCGCTGGAAGAGCGGGTATTGGTCAGATGTTTGGTCTTGCAGACGTTGACGTCGATGTCCACGGACTTGCCGCTCTGCCCCACGATCATGCCTGCGTAGACTTCATCGCCGGGGCTGATGAAGAGCTGGCCGCGCTCCTGGGCATTGAAGAGACCGTAAGTGACTGCGGTCCCTGCTTCAAAGGCGATCAGGGATCCCTGCTTGCGGTAAGTGATATCTCCCTTGTAGGGCGCGTACTTGTCAAAGATCGTATTCATTATGCCGTTGCCCTTGGTATCGGTGAGGAAATCGCCTCTGTATCCGATCAGGCCGCGGGAAGGAATAGAGAACTCAAGTCTCGTATAACCGCCGTTTATGACGCCCATATTGAGAAGTTCGCCCTTGCGCTCGCTGAGCTTCTGGATTACGTTGCCGGCAAATTCCTCGGGAACATCGACAAAGCAGGTCTCCATAGGCTCGAGGAGCTTTCCGTTTTCGTCTCTCTTATAGATGACTTCTGCCTTACTGACCGCGAATTCATAACCTTCGCGCCGCATTGTCTCGATCAGAACGGAAAGGTGAAGTTCTCCGCGGCCGGATACCTTGAAGGATTCCGTGGTATCTGTGTCCTCTACGCGCAGTGAGACGTCGGTATTGAGTTCTCTGTAGAGCCTGTCACGGATGTGGCGGCTTGTGACGTACTTGCCGTCGCGTCCTGCAAGAGGAGAGTCATTGACACTGAATGTCATGGAGATCGTGGGCTCCGAGATCTTCTGGAACGGAATCGCATTAGGAGCGTCGGGAGAGCAGATCGTATCGCCGATGTGAAGATCGGAGATACCGGATACAGCTACGATGGAACCGATATGGGCCTCATTGACTTCCACACGTGAAAGACCTTCAAACTCATAGAGCTTGCTGATCTTGACCTTGCGCATCACGTCGGGGTTGTGGTGGTTTACGATCACACACTCCTGATTGACTTTGAGGCTTCCGTTGTCAACTTTGCCGACGCCGATCCTGCCTACGTATTCATTATAGTCAATGGTGCTGATGAGCATCTGGGTACCTGCCTCGGGATCGCCCTTGGGAGCAGGAATATAGTCGATGATGGTCTCAAACAGGGGCTTCATGCTGGCGCCTACGCTGCCAAGATCCAGCGTCGCGATGCCGGATTTGGCAGACGCGAACACGAAGGGGCAGTCGATCTGCTCGTCACTGGCTCCCAGGTCCATGAGAAGTTCGAGGACTTCGTCGATGACCTGAGTGGGGCGGGCGCCGGGTCTGTCGATCTTGTTGATGCATACGATCACCGGAAGATCCAGTGCCATCGCTTTGCTAAGGACAAATCTTGTCTGGGGCATAGGTCCTTCAAAGGCGTCAACGACGAGGATGACACCGTTTACCATCTTGAGGACACGCTCCACTTCTCCGCCGAAGTCGGCGTGACCTGGAGTGTCAATGATATTGATCTTGACCCCTTTGTAATAAACGGCTGTATTTTTGCTCAAAATAGTGATTCCGCGCTCTCTCTCGATATCGCCGGAATCCATGACGCGCTCCTGGACCTCCTGGTTCTCGCGGAAAACGCCGCTCTGCTTGAGGAGGCCGTCGACCAGGGTGGTCTTGCCGTGGTCGACATGGGCTATAATTGCTACATTTCTGACATCTTCTCTAGTCTGGATCATTACTTCTCCTTACATCTGCGGGGCAAATAACTATTACTATACCCCTTTTTCCTTATATTAAGGAAACAAAACCGTTTTTCTTCATAAACTGTAACAGTATAGCATCGGATACCGTCCCTTGTAAATGGGAGATATCTAATGTAAAATGGTTAATGATATTATTAACCATGGAGGAATAACAGATGAGCAGAATCATTTTGAAGCTGAGCGGCGAGGCGCTGGCAGGACCCAAGAGTATGGGATTTGACGAGAATACTGTCAGAGGTGTTGCGAAGCAGGTCCGTCAGCTGATCGACGCCGGATACGAGGTAGGCGTCGTGACCGGGGGCGGCAATTTCTGGAGAGGCCGCACGGGCAATGAGATCGACCGCGTCAAGGCGGACCAGATCGGAATGCTGGCAACGGTCATGAACTGCATCTATGTATCGGAGATATTCAGAACTGAGGGAATGAAAACAGTCGTGATGACACCTTTTGCTGTAGGCGCTTTCACAGAACTGTTTTCCAAGGACAAGGCCAACCAGTATTTTGCCGGCGGAACTGTAGTGTTCTACGCGGGAGGCACAGGACATCCTTATTTCTCGACAGATACGGGAATCCTTCTTCGGGCGATCGAATCCGAGGCGGATATGATCCTTCTTGCCAAGAATATCGACGGAATCTATGACAGTGATCCGGCGAAGAATCCTGACGCGAAGAGATTTGACACGATCTCCATCGACGAAGTGATCGCGAGGGGACTGCAGGCAGTTGATATGACTGCATCCATCCTGGCCAAGGAGAACCATATGCCGATGCGCGTGTTCGCACTTCAGGAAGAGAACAGCATCGTGAAAGCGGCTGCGGGAGATTTCAACGGAACCACGGTCACAGCCTGAATGACCTGATCACAACGATAAAGAACCGGCGTGCCGGAGAATTAAAATAACAGGGAGGTTATTATGAGCAGCGAAAGAGTTAAACCTTATGAAGAGAGAATGGAGAAGACCATTTCCTATCTGCAGACCGATCTGCAGGCTGTCCGTGCCGGACGCGCAAATCCTCATGTACTGGATAAGATCCGCGTAGACTATTACGGATCACCCACGCCCATCCAGCAGGTGGCTAATGTTTCCGTACCTGAGGCAAGGATCATTCAGATCGCTCCCTGGGAGAAGAAGATGATCAAGGAGATCAGCCGCGCCATCAATGCATCCGATATCGGGATCAATCCCACTAACGACGGACAGACGATCCGCCTGGTATTCCCTGAACTGACCGGTGAGCGCAGAAAGCAGCTCTCCAAGGACGTCAAGAAAATGGGCGAGGATTCGAAGGTTGCCCTGCGAAATATCCGCAGAGACGGAAATGACGCGTTCAAGAAACTTAAGAAGACAGAAGATCTCTCCGAGGATATCGTAGAAGAGCTTCAGGATGAACTTCAGAAGTCAACTGAGAAGTACATCAAGAAGATCGACAAGATGATCGAAGAGAAGACCAAGGAAATCACAACGCTGTAATTTGACGGCGTAATCAGACAGGGGTATAAATTGCAAAACGAACGAAAAATACCCGTTCATGTAGCGATCATCATGGACGGAAACGGAAGATGGGCTAAGAAGCGCGGATTACCCCGAACGGCCGGGCACGCGCAGGGCGCCAGGGTTGTGGAGCAGATTCTTGAGGATGCGGATCACATGGGGATTCGTTATCTGACAGTGTATGCTTTTTCCACCGAGAACTGGAGCAGACCTGACAGTGAAGTCAAGGCCCTGATGAATCTGCTCAGGACCTATATGAAGACGAGCCTTGCGAAATGCGCCAGGAATAATGTCAGGATCAGGGTGATCGGCGACAAGAGCAGACTTGACAGCGACCTTCAGGCCTCCATCGCGAATCTGGAAAAGGAAACAGCTTCCAATACCGGCATCGGCTTCCAGATCGCGATCAACTACGGCTCGAGGGACGAGATCATAAGGGCTGTCCGTAAGGCAGCGCAGAAAGTGAAGGATTCGGAGCTGAATCCTGAAGACATCACGGAAGATATGATCTCGGATGAGCTGGATACAGCAGGAATACCGGATCCGGATCTTCTGATCCGGACAGGAGGAGAGCAGAGAATATCCAACTTTCTTCTGTGGCAGACCGCATATTCGGAACTGTATTTCTGTGATGCCGCATGGCCTGATTTCAATAAGGCTGAGCTGGAGAAGGCCGTAGATGCATTTAATAACAGAGAACGCAGATACGGAGGTCTGATCTCATGAAAGAGAGAGTGATCAGCGGCGTGGTCATTGCCGCTCTGATCGTCGGCGCGGGACTGCTGGGGGGATATCCTCTGGCAGTTCTCATCATGGTGTGCTCTATGATCGGCTTTCAGGAACTTGCCCGAGCAACGGCAGTTCTGCAGAGCGAAGAGAAAGTAAATACGCTGTCGGGGTTTGTGCTCGTAATGACAGCGATCTACTATGCCGGGCTCATGGCTTTTCAGGCAAGATGGGGGGCAGTTCCGGACCAGCTGGTCCTCGCATCTGATTTCTTTACTACAGTGATCATCATAGTTGCTTTTTTGGGAATCATGACAGTTTATGTCCTTACGTTCCCGAAGTTTCGGTCGGAACAGGTGATGGCTGCTTTTTTCAGCTTTGTCTATGCTCCGGTACTGATGGCATTCGTATACAGATCGAGAACGCTGCCGTACGGTCTTTTCATGTACGCGCTTATTTTTGTGTGCAGCTCTGTATGCGATACCTGTGCGCTGGCGGCAGGGATGATGTTCGGGAAGCATAAAATGGCGCCCGTGCTCAGTCCCAAGAAGACGAAAGAAGGCGCAGTCGGAGGGCTCCTCGGGTCTGCGATCTGTTCGGTTATCCTTGCGTATATCCTCAGATCCATATATCCCGAAGCGGATTACAGAATTCAGTTTCTGATCATCGGTATCTGCGGAGCGCTGATCAGCATGATCGGAGATCTCGCCGCCTCAGCGATTAAGAGAAACCACGATATCAAGGATTACGGAAACCTGATCCCGGGACATGGAGGCATCATGGACCGGTTTGACAGCATCATCTTCACAGCGCCTCTGATCTATATTCTGGGCGTGATCCTGATGGGGACGGCTGCATTGTAAACATAATAGACAAGGGCGGGCATTGTGTTCGCCTTTTTCTTGCTTTTGGCGGCAGCACAGCCGCAGTATCTGTTTTAAACGGGAGTAGTATATTTTGTTCAGTAATTGGTTAGTCAGTATTTTGATCTTTGCCCTGATACTGGGAGTCATCGTGGTATCCCATGAGCTGGGGCATTTTGCCGTCGCGAGAAGAAACGGGATCCATGTCAATGAATTTGATGTGGGCTTTGGACCGACTCTGCTCAAAAAGAGGTTCGGGGATACGGATTTCTGCCTCAAGCTTCTTCCCCTGGGCGGCGCCTGTATTTTTGAGGGAATGGATTCTCTGGACGAGGATGAAAGGTCAAACCTCTCTCCGGATGCTTTCCCCAACGCGCCGGTGGGAGCAAGAATCGCCACAGTCCTTGCCGGTCCTATGGCGAACTTTCTGATCGGCTATGTCTTTGCCCTTATCATTGTCGCGTTCTGCGGTACGGATCTGCCTGTCATCAATAAAGTCATAGATGATTCCGCGGCTATGGAAGCAGGGCTTATGGACGGCGATACGATCGTGAAGATCGGAAGGGAGAATATCCATCTTTACAGGGAAGTGAGTCTTTACTCAATGATGAATTACGGCGAGCCGCTGGAGATCACATATGAGAGGGACGGGGAGAGACATACTGTAACGGTGACGCCTAAATTTGATGAAGAGGCAAACCGTTATTATATCGGAATACTGGGGGCAGGAGAAGCACATGAGTGCTCAGCGCTTGAAGTGTTCAAGTATGGGTTCTATGAGATCGAGTACTGGATGAAGGTGACCTTTAAATCACTCGGGACTATTTTCAACGGTCACTTTTCCAAGGATGACGTTTCAGGTCCTGTAGGAGTGGTGCAGGTGGTTAATGAAACATATACGGAGGCACAGCCTTATGGAGCTATGACCGTGGTCTTGTCTATGATCAACCTGGCGACACTTCTGACTATTAACCTGGGGATCATTAATCTGCTCCCGCTGCCCGCTCTGGATGGTGGAAGGCTTGTCTTTCTGCTGATCGAGGCAGTGCGCGGAAAGCCGATCCCACCCGAGAAGGAAGGTATGGTTCACCTTGCGGGCTTTATGGCTCTCATGGCGCTAATGGTATTTGTGATGTTCAATGATATATCAAGGCTTTTCGGCTGAGAAAAGATAAGCAGAAATATAAAATGGAGGAGTATCCTTATGGCATACAGAGATCACACAAGAGTTGTAAAGATCGGTGACAGGCTGATCGGAGGAGGCAATCCTATCCTGATCCAGTCTATGACAAACACCCGCACGGAGGACGTGAAGGCGACTGTGGAACAGATCCACAGACTGGAGAATGCGGGATGTGAGATCATCAGATGTACTGTCCCGACTCCTGAGGCGGCCAAAGCTGTCGCCGAGATCAAAAAAGAGATCAGCATTCCGCTGGTCGCTGACATTCATTTTGATTACAAAATGGCAATCGCCGCGATGGAAAACGGCGCGGATAAGATCCGTATCAATCCCGGCAATATCGGCGGGAAAGACAGGATCGCTGAAGTGGTAAGATGCGCCAGGGAGAGACAGATCCCGATCAGGGTGGGCGTCAACAGCGGTTCCCTGGAAAAGAATCTGGTGGAGAAATACGGCGGCGTGACAGCTGAGGGGCTCGTGGAGAGCGCCCTCGATAAGGTCGGCATGGTCGAAGACTGCGGCTACGATCAGATGGTGATCAGCATCAAGTCCTCGAATGTGATGATGTGTATCCGTGCTCACGAGATCCTCGCGCAGAAGACAGACTATCCGCTTCATGTGGGCATTACTGAGGCGGGAACGCTGATGAGCGGAAATATCAAGTCGGCAGTAGGCCTCGGCGTCATTCTCTATCAGGGAATCGGCGATACGATCCGGGTTTCCCTGACAGGAGATCCGGTAGAGGAGATCAAGTCCGGAAAGCAGATCCTGAGGACACTCGGACTGAGAAAAGGCGGTATTGACGTTGTTTCATGCCCGACATGCGGCAGGACCAAGATCGATCTGATCGGTCTCGCCAATCAGGTAGAGACACTGGTACAGGGATATCCCCTGAATATCAAGGTTGCCGTCATGGGCTGCGCGGTGAACGGCCCCGGCGAAGCGAGAGAAGCAGACATCGGGATAGCAGGCGGAGACGGGGAAGGCCTTCTTATAAAGCGCGGAGAGATCATCCGCAAGATGCCGGAAGATCAGCTTTTGGACGCGCTTAAACAGGAACTGGACAGCATGCTCTGATCTTGCTGCCGAGGGTTCGTGTTCATTGAAGACAATGAAATAGCAAGAGGACTTTATTTGTAATGAAAGCTTTTTTTGACGTATTTCCCTCTTTGGAGGTCAAGGCGGACCTTCGGGAATATTTTGCCGAGACTCAGATTGAGAGACTGACAACAAACAAAGACCGGACAAGGATCAAGATCGTTCTACACTCGGACCATCTGATTCATAAAGACCGCATCTACAGGATGCAGGAAGAGCTCTCCAGGCAGGTATTCGCGGAGAGGACCAGGGAAATTTATATAGATGAGCACTATTCGCTCAGCGCCCAGTACACACCAAGGCGCCTCATGGAGGAGTATCACGATTCGCTGGTGAGCGAGGTCGGGAGTTTTTCTCATGTCATGGGGCTTTATTTTCGTGAAGCCGGGATCGACTACATGGAGAACGGCGCGATCGTGATCACTCTGGAGGATACCTGCCTGAGCAGAAAACTGGCCTTTTCACTGGAGGAAGCTCTCAACAGGATCTTCCGGGAGAGATGCGGCGTGCCTGCGGAACTGAAGGTGGAACTGAAGGCGCGCGAGAAGAAAACGGCTCTGGTGACAAAAAAGAGGACAGCTCCTCTGCAGGGAGCAGATGCTGCCTTTACGATCAGTGAAGGTGCGGCGAAAGAACTTCCTCCCTGGGACCCGAATGCGGCTTCTGAGGAAAAAACGCTTGAAAACGCTCCGAAACAAAAGCTTTCATTTGTTAAAAAAGAGGAGAGCACCGCGTCTCAAAACACAAAACAAGGACGTAAGCATTCCGGAAACGGCGCTTCAAACGGAGGCAGAAAGCCGTTTGGCCTTAAGCGCTCTAATAATCCGGATGTGATCTATGGCAGAGAAGTGAATGAGGACGCAATGCCGATCAGCGATGTCGTCGGCGAGATCGGAGAAGTTGTTATCCGCGGAAAGGTACTGTCAAACAGCCGCAGAGACATCAGGAACGAAAAGACGATCGTCAAATTCTCAATGACGGATTTCACGGACTCAATCTACTGCAAACTCTTTGTCCCCACTTCGCTGGCTGACGAACTTCTCGGTTTGCTGAAAGCGGGGAGCTGGATCAAGGTGAAGGGCGCGGCGATCTTCGATACGTTCGACAAGGAGGTCTCGATCTCTTCACTGCAGGGAATCATGAAGATCCCGCCTATTATCAAAAAGAGAGAGGATAACGCGGAACTGAAGAGAGTTGAACTGCACTGCCATACGAAAATGAGCGACATGGACGGTGTATCCGAGTGCAAGGATCTGGTCAGAAGAGCATATGAATGGGGCATGCCCGCTATTGCCATAACTGACCACGGAAATGTTCAGGCTTTTCCGGACGCCAATCATGTGAGGGACGCGCTTCTTTCTTCCGAGAACAAGCGAAGAAAAGAAGAGGGACTGCCTCCCGCGGATCCTCAGAAGTTCTTCAAGATCATCTACGGTGTGGAATGCTACCTTGTTGATGATCTTCAAAAGAGTGTAGAGATCGGGGAGAAGGATCATCTCTCCGATGCGCTTGACGCGCACAAATATGTGGTTTTCGATCTTGAGACAACAGGGTTTTCACCTGAGAAGAACCGGATCATTGAGTTCGGCGCAGTAAGGGTCGAAAACGGCGAGATCACAGGCCGTTTTTCTGAATTTGTAAATCCCGGCATTCCGATCCCTTACAGGATCACACAGCTGACGGGGATCACCGACGATATGGTCATCGAAGCGGATCCGATCGAGAAGGTTCTGCCAAGATTTCTGTCCTTTTCGGAGGGCTGTGTGCTGGTCGGACACAATGTCGGATTTGACATCGGATTTGTGAGGGAAAACTGCAGGCGTCAGAGTTTTGACTGCCCTTTCACGACAGTGGATACCTTGGGGATCGCCAGGGCGATCCTCCCCGGGCATGCCAAGTATACGCTGGATGCTGTTGCCAAAATATTGGGAGTTTCACTGGAAAACCATCACCGCGCGGTGGATGACGCGGAGTGTACGGCGGGGATCTTCAGAAAGTTCCTGCCTATGCTGAAGGAGAGAGGCGCGGATACCTTTGAGAAGATCAACTCTCTCAGTGACAGCAATCCGGATATCATAAAGAGGCTGAGAACACATCACTGCGTGCTTTTGGCAAAGAACAATACAGGAAGAGTGAATCTGTATTCCATGATCAGCGACTCCCACCTCAAATATTTCTTCAAAAAACCGAGAATCCCCAAGAGCCTTCTCATGAAGCACAGAGAGGGAATCCTCGTGGGAAGCGCCTGCGTATCAGGAGAACTGTTTGAAGCGCTGCTGGAAGAGCGCGGGGATGAAGCAGTAGCAGGGATTGCCGGGTTCTACGATTACCTGGAGATCCAGCCCCGGGATAATAACCGATTCCTTCTTGAGTCTCCGAGAATGCAGGACAGGTATCCCCAGATCAAAACGGAAGAGGACCTCCTCGATCTCAACAGAAGGATCGTGAAACTGGGAGAACAGCTCGGGAAACCGGTCGTCGCGACAGGAGATGTCCATTTTATGGATCCCGAAGACGGGATCTACCGCGATATCATTCAGGACGGATTGGGGATGGCAGATGAAGATCCCGCTCCTCTATATCTGAGAACGACGGAGGACATGCTGCAGGAGTTCTCCTACCTCGGAGCGAAAAAGGCTGAAGAGGTGGTCATTACCAATACGCAGAAGATCGCGGATATGATCGACGCGATCTCTCCGGTGAGACCGGACAAATGCCCTCCCATAATTCCTCACTCAGACGAGATGTTGACGGAAATCTGCTACAACAAGGCGCACTCTATGTACGGAGATCCGCTTCCCGCCATTGTAGAGGAGAGACTTAAGAGAGAGCTGGGATCTATCATCAAGAACGGCTACTCTGTTATGTATATTATCGCGCAGAAGCTGGTTTGGAAGTCTGTCGAAGACGGCTACCTCGTGGGATCGAGAGGATCTGTAGGCTCTTCCTTCGTCGCCACGATGTCGGGGATCACGGAAGTCAACCCGCTTCCGCCGCACTATTACTGCACAAACTGCCATTTTTCGGACTTTGATTCACCGGAAGTTAAAGCTTATGCCGGGCGCTGCGGAATCGATCTGCCGCCCAGGATCTGCCCCAGATGCGGAAAGCCCCTGAAAAAAGACGGATTTGATATTCCCTTCGAGACCTTCCTCGGATTCAAGGGAGACAAAGAGCCGGACATTGACCTGAACTTCTCCGGTGAGTACCAGAGTAAAGCCCACGCATACACGAAAGTCATCTTCGGCCACGAGCAGACATTTAAGGCCGGAACCATCGCAACGGTGGCGGAAAAAACTGCATACGGCTATGTCAAAAACTTCTTCGAGCGCAAGGGAGTGGCAAAGAGAAACTGTGAGATCGAGCGCCTGCTTCAGGGCTGCACAGGGATTCGCCGCAGTACCGGACAGCATCCGGGAGGAATCGTGGTCCTGCCCCTTGGAGAAGATATCAATACATTCACGCCGGTCCAGCACCCGGCCAATGATATGACGACGGATATAATCACAACTCATTTTGATTATCACTCCATCGATCACAATCTGCTGAAACTCGATATTCTCGGGCACGATGATCCTACAATGATCAGGATGCTGCAGGATCTTACCGGGCTCAATCCCGTGGATATTCCGCTCGATGATCCCACAGTCATGAGTCTTTTCAGTTCCACAAAGGCGCTGGGGATCACGCCCGAGCAGAACGGAGGAATCGATGTCGGGTCCCTCGGGATACCGGAATTCGGTACAAAGTTCGTAATAGGAATGCTGGATGATACAAGACCGACTTCTATGTCGGAACTGGTCCGTATTTCAGGACTGTCCCACGGAACCGATGTATGGCTCGGAAACGCGCAGTCACTGATCCAGAGCGGAAAAGCCACCCTTTCGACGGCAATCTGTACCCGTGATGATATCATGTCCTATCTGATCGGAATGAATATGGACAAATCACTGTCATTTAAGACGATGGAATCCGTCCGTAAGGGTAAAGGACTTACGCCGCAGATGAAGGAGGCAATGGAGGCGGCCGGTGTGCCGGACTGGTACATCGATTCCTGTCTTAAGATCAAGTATATGTTCCCCAGGGCTCATGCGGCAGCGTATGTCATGATGGCGCTCAGGATCGCGTATTGCAAAGTGTTTTATCCGCTTGCTTACTACGCGGCGTATTACAGCATCAGAGCATCAGCGTTTTCCTATGAGATCATGTGCCAGGGACAGGCGCACCTTTTGGAAGTGATGGAGGAATACAGCAAGAGGAAAGACACACTCACTCCCAAAGAAGCGGCTACTCTGGATGACTGTCTGGTTGTGAGAGAGATGTACGCGAGAGGCATTGAGTTTACACCGATCGATATTTTTACTGCGGGATCGAGAAACTGCAAGATCGTGGACGGAAAGATCATGCCCGCCCTTACAAGTATTGACGGTATGGGAGAAAAAGCTGCGGACGCAGTGGTAGAAGCGGCTAAAGACGGTCCTTTTATTTCCAGAGATGATTTCTGGAACAGGACAAAAGTCCCGAAAACGGTAGTTGAGAAAATGAACGCCATGGGACTTCTGGGAGATCTGCCGGAGAGCAACCAGATCTCTCTGTTTGATATTTTGAACTGACGGAGGTAAATATGCGAGGTGCAAAGGACCCCCAAAGGGGAAACGAGAGAAACTATATCCCGAATGATGAGATCGACAGGGAGGAAAAAGCCGATATCAGACAGCAGAAGAAAGGCAGCGCTTTCAGTGTCCTTCTCGGGGGCCTTATCGTTATCTCCCTGATCGCGTTCATCTTTGTCCTTCTTGACAGCGGGATACTCTCCGGCGGCAGCGCGCAGACGGTTTACGGATCGCCTCAGATGACCCAGGAGGAAAAGAAGGCGGCGGAAGAGGAAGCGCGGCTTGCCGAAGAGGAGGCCAAACAGAAGAAGAAAGAAGAGGAAGATGCCGCGAAAGCGGAAGAAGAAGCCGCCAGAAAGGCAGCGGAAGAGGAAGCGGAAAGGCAGGCGGAAGAAGAAGCTGCAAGAAAGGCGGAGGAAGAGGCAGAGAGAAGAGAAGAAGAAAAAGAAGAGGAAGAAGCCCGCAAAAAAGCACTGGAGGAGGAACAGGAAGTTCTTGCGGGAGACTATATCCTGGCGGAGAGCAGTACCCGTTACTATTCCGAGGAGGAACTGAACAGGCTGACCGACAGGGAAGTTCTCTTTGCTTTGAATGAAATCTACGCGAGAAAGGGAAGGATCTTTGCCGGAGAGGAATTTAAAAGATACTTCGAGAGCAAGGAATGGTATGAAGGAACGATCCCGGCAGAAGAATTTGACGCCAACCAAAATGAGCGTTTCAATGAATATGAAAAAGCTAATATCAACGCTCTTGTAAAAATAGCGCAGGAGAGAGGTATTCGCTGATCGGATGACATGAATCGGCAGTGAACCGGAAGAGACAATTACTTCCGGTTCTTTTTTTATAAAATAGCTGAGAATTTACTTGACATAATAGATTGTGTAAAATATAATTGAACAAAACCGAGAGATGCAAATAAGATTTTTAATAAAGGAGAATTGAAATGGGAATTTATGATTATGTGATCAAAAACGGAAAAGGCGAAGATGTGCCGATGAGCGATTATAAGGGAAAGGTGCTCCTGATCGTCAACACAGCTACAGGATGCGGTTTTACACCTCACTATGAGCCGCTTGAGAAGATGTATGAGAAGTATCACGACAGAGGATTCGAGATCATCGACATTCCCTGCAATCAGTTTGCCGGGCAGGCGCCTGAGTCTGATGAGGAGATTCACCAGTTCTGCACGCTTAAATACAACACGCAGTTTCCTCAGATGAAGAAGTCTGAAGTAAACGGTGAGAATGAGCTCCCCCTCTATACTTATCTTAAGAGTCAGCAGGGATTCAAGGGATTCGGTTTCGGACCCGCGGCTCTTGCGATGAGCGCGATGCTCAAAAGGATCGATAAGGATTATAAGAACAATCCGGACATCAAATGGAACTTCACCAAGTTCGCAGTTGATCGCGAAGGCAATGTTGTCGCGAGATTTGAGCCTACTGAGGATATGAAGAAAGTGGACAGGTTTGTAGAAGGCCTTCTGTAAAAAAACAAAAAAGTGCTTGCATGACCAAATATATTCTGATATAGTAATATATGCGTCAGGTAAGCGCATAAGGCTCGTTGGTCAAGGGGTCAAGACGCCGCCCTCTCACGGCGGAATCATGGGTTCGATTCCCGTACGAGCTACTGGCTGTCAGAATGATCTGGCAGCTTTTTTAGTTGAAATCCTCGGAAAGATATTATTTTTGGAAATGACTTGCATTTTGGTAAAAAATGTGATAATTTTCATATGTTGAATATGGTACAGTTTAAAAGTGGGCTTGCAAGTCCACTTTTTTGATGTCCTGAAGATGATTGAGTGACCGGTTCCCGGTCAAGGAGGAGTATGGCCAATAAGATATCAGGCAGAGCAAGGATTGAAAGCGAAGCTGAGAAACTGACTGAGCCGGTAGCTTTAAAGCACGGTGTTCGGATCTATGATGTGGAGTATGTTAAAGAAGGCCCGGATTATTATCTCAATATTTATATCGACAAAGACGGGGGCGTCTCCATATTGGATTGTGAAGCTGTGAGCAGAGAACTATCCGACAAACTCGATGAGGCTGACCTGATAAGTGATGCCTATACGCTCGTTGTTTCAAGTCCGGGACTCGGAAGGACGCTCACGAAGGACAGACATCTGCAGAACAGTCTCGGTGAAAAGGTTGAGGGAAAGCTTTTCAAAGCTGTCCCTGACATCGGCGGAAAGGAATTTGAGGGTATACTCACTGCATGGGATGCCGAGACGGTCACCGTCGAGATCGAAACTGTGCCGCGCTCCGGCGGGAGAAAGAAAAAAAATAAAGAGATTCAGAGCGGCGAGGCGGACACTCCCCGCGCCCTCGTGATCCCGAGAAAAGATATCGCTGTACTCAGATTATATCTGGATATCTGAAAAAAGCCGCAGACCGGGGACGGCTGCGCACTCAGGAAGAATGGTAAGACTGGTTCCGGAAAAGGAGACAAGATGAACACAGAACTTAAAGAGGCAATTGAGGCGCTCGAAAAAGAAAAAAATATTATGCGTGAGACTCTGTTCGAAGCAATTGAAAATGCGCTTTTAACTGCCTGCAAGAGCAATTTTGGCAGAGTGGACAATATCAAGGCGTGGGTAGACCGCGACACGTTCGAGTATTACTGCACCGCAGAGAAAGAAGTCGTGGAGACAAAAGATGACGTCGAGGACAAACTCACACAGATCGCGCTTGAAGACGCGGTAAAGATCAACCCCGCTGTCAAGACGGGCGATAAAG
>OCTX012248051.1_pt1 | contig 17677 bp, 9 predicted proteins | sample 1539691 | NCBI WGS metagenome assembly OCTX01 (sample SAMN02144231, study PRJEB22623) | gut metagenome | biome: sheep rumen | host: Ovis aries | place: New Zealand | reverse complement strand
GATGAACGACCTGCCGGCATCCCTCAAGGGCAAGGTGAAGGGTGGCGGCTCGCTCACCGCCCTGCCTATCATCGAGACCCAGGCAGGCGACGTGTCGGCCTACATCCCCACCAACGTCATCTCCATCACCGACGGCCAGATATTCCTTGAGACCAACCTCTTCAACAGCGGCATCCGCCCTGCCATCAACGTCGGCATCTCCGTGTCGCGCGTCGGCGGCAAGGCACAGATCAAGTCCATGAAGAAGATCGCCGGCACGCTGAAGATGGACCAGGCCCAGTATCGCGAGCTGGAGGCCTTCTCCAAGTTCGGCTCCGACCTCGACGCCGCCACCAAGGCGGTGCTCGACAAGGGTGTGCGCAACGTGGAGATTCTCAAGCAGCCGCAGTACAGCCCCATGCCCGTCGAAGAGCAGGTGGCCATCATCTTCTGCGGCACCAACGGCCTGCTGCAGAAAGTGGCGGTAGACAAGGTACGCGACTTCGAGAAGGCCTTCCTCTTCCTCATGAAGCAGCAGCACGCCGACATCCTGGCCAACCTGCGCGCCGGCAAGCTCGTCGACAGCGACCTCGCCGCCATGAAGGAGCTGGCCCTCGACACTGCAGAGCGATATAAGTAAAGGTTATAGGTTATTGGTTATAGAAGCTGACTGCATCAGTCTTCAATAACCGATAACCCATAACCATTAAACATTGCATGAATGGCAAACCTTAAAGAAGTACGCACGCGTATAGCCTCGGTGAGCTCCACGCAGCAGATCACCTCCGCCATGAAGATGGTCTCCGCCGCCAAGTTCCGCCGTGCGCAGAACGCCATCATCGGCATGCGCCCCTACGCGGCCCAGCTCAACGACATCATCGCCGACATCGACACCGGCGACGGCGTGGCCACGCCGTACCATGCCCAGCGCCCCGCGCAGAGCGTCGTCCTGGTGGTCGTCACCTCCAACAAAGGCCTCTGCGGCGCTTTCAACAGCAACGTCCTCAAGCTCGCCAACCAGCGCATAGCCCACTGGCGCGCCGAGGGCGCCGCCCTGAGGCTCGTGTGCATCGGCAAGAAGGCCTCCGAGCAGCTCTCGCGCCAGAAAGACCTCAAGGTCGCCTCCTACGACGAACTGCTCGACAGCCCCTCCTTCGACGCCATAGCCACCCTGGCCGACACCCTGATGGCCGACTTTGTGGACAAGAGCATCGACCGCGTCGAGGTGGTCTACAACCAGTTCCGCAACTCCATAGCCCAGGACCTCGTCTGCGAGCAGTGGCTCCCCGTCGGCGCCGGCGGCACGAAGGAGCGCGGCGGCCGCAAGGCCGGCAACGACTACATCTTCGAGCCCTCCAAGGAGGAGATACTGCGCGAGATGATACCGCTGACGCTGCGCAGCACCTTCTACCGCATGATCCTCGACTCGCTGGCCGCCGAGCATGGCGCCCGCATGACGGCCATGCAGAAGGCCACCGACAACGCCACGGAGCTCCTCAAAGACCTGCGGCTGAGCTACAACAAAGCCCGCCAGGCGGCAATCACCAACGAAATCATAGAAATCGTCAGCGGCTCAGAGGCCCTGAAAGGCTGACGTCAGACAATCGGCAGACACCTGCGCGGCGGGTGTCTGCCTTTTTTTTATCCCTTAAACCGTTATGGAAAACAAGAACAACAAGACCAACGTCATCCCCATCGTCGTGATGATCCTGCTCTTCGGCATGATCTCCTTCGTCACCAACCTGGCCTCGCCCATGGGCGACATACTGAAAAGCCAGTTCACCATCCCCAACTGGCAGGGCACCCTCGGCGTCTTCGCCAACTTCATAGCCTACGCCCTCATGGGCATCCCCGCGGGCAACCTGCTGCAGCGCCGCGGCTACAAGACCACGGCCCTCATAGCCGTCGCCGTGGGCTTCGCCGGCGTCGGCGTGCAGCTGGTCTCGGGCCTAGTGGGCAGCTTCGGCGTCTACCTCGCCGGCGCCCTCGTGGCGGGCTTCTCCATGTGCCTCCTCAACACCGTCGTCAACCCCATGCTCAACCGCCTCGGCGGCGGCGGCAACCGCGGCAACCAGCTCATCCAGTACGGCGGCACCTTCAACTCGCTCTGCGGCACCGCCGTCATCGTCATCACGGGCCTCCTCATACCCTCCATCGTCGACGCCCGCATCTCCGACACCTTCCCCCTGATGTACACCGCCATGGCCATCTTCGCCCTGGCCTTCGTCGTCATCCTCTTCACCCGCATCCCCGAGAGCGGCGACAGCGGCGCCGGCAAGGCCGCCGCGGGCTCCTTCCGCGACCTCTTCGGCTACCGCCACTTCGTGCTCGGCGCCATAGCCATCTTCATCTACGTCGGCGTAGAGGTGGGCACGCCCAACATCCTCAACAAGTGGCTGCAGAACCCCGAGCTCGACATCCTCTCCGACACCCTTGACGACGACGACATCGCCGCCTCGGTCACCGGCTTCTACTGGCTGCTGATGCTCGTCGGCCGCCTCATAGGCGGCGTCGTGGGCGCCAAGGTCTCGGCGCGCCGCATGCTCGCCGTCGCCGCCACGGCCGCCGTGGCCCTCGTCGTGGCCGCCATCGCCGTACCGGTGAGCGTCAAGGTGCACTTCCTCGGCTTCAACGGAGCCCAGGGCTTCGGCTTCAACCTCATACCCCTCAGCGCAGCGCTCCTCGTCTGCGTGGGTCTCTGCACCTCCGTTATGTGGGGCGGCATCTTCAACCTCGCCGTCGAAGGACTCGGCAGCAACACCGAGCGCGCCTCGGGCCTCTTCATGGCCCTCGTCTGCGGCGGCGGCATACTGCCCCTGGCCATGAACGCCGTTGTCGACATCGTTGGCCCGGCAGGCTACCAGCCCTCCTACTGGATCGTCGTCGCGGGCTTCGCCTACATCCTCTTCTACGCCCTCGCCGGCTCCAAACCCGCCGGCCGCGGCGCCAAGACCGTGTAGGCCCCGCCACTCACCCCCCAACCGCCTCCTCCCGCCCCGGGACGAGGCGGTTTTTTTTGCCCGTCCCTTCGCACCCCCTTCGCTCCCCCGACGCCATTTCTACGGTATTTCTACGGTAGTTCTTCAGTGAAAAGCGTAGAAATACCGTAGATATACCGTAGAAATACCGTAGAAATGCCGTAGGGACTCCATACCGGAAAGGTGCCGAATGTAACCAAAATTAACATAATGCCGCTTTGCGCTGCGATAAAAAAAATGTTAAAAGTGAAAAAAACACTTGCTTTTTTCAAATCGTATCTGTAAGTTTGTGGGTGCCTTTTGGAAAGAGGTTTTGCAATTAGACACTGAAAATCAAGTTAAACCAAAATATCTAACATCATGAAAAAACGATTATCAATTCTGATGCTCCTTGCGGCGCTTGTTGTGCCGTGGGCATCGCGGGCACAGAGCACACTGACTGTGTGTGACGGAACGGGTACTAATACCCATTACCCTGTCAACGGTCTGTATGTTGACACATACGGGTCGTGCAATGAGTTCATTATCCCGGCAAGCATGTTGTCGGATATGGAAGGGGCGACCATCAACAGCATGACGTTCTACATCTCGTCATCTGCTACGCTGGCGTGGACAGGTACAATACAGATTTATCTCGGTGAGACCGAAGCCACCAGTGTGGCATCGTTTTCAACCCCCTCTTCGTCGTCGGTCACTGTTGTGTACACTGGCCTGCTTGATGCGACCGGTTCTACGATGACTGTCACATTCACCACTCCGTATGAGTATAATGGAGGCAATTTGCTTGTGGGTTCATTCACCAGTGTCGCCGGTAACTACAAGTCGGCTACATTCAAAGGTATGACCCAGGCAGACTACACTGCAAGATATAGAACCTCGGCTACCAGTACCGGCACTCAGGAGAAGTTCATCCCCAAGACCACGTTCTCGTATGTCATGGGCAACGTCAGCTGCTATGCGGTGAAAAACCTTGCCATCTCCGAGATAACGGGCGAGAGCGTTACCCTCAGCTGGTCGGATACCAGCAACAGCTCTGCCACCTACACCGTCTACGCTGTCTCCGCCACCGACACCACCGTCATAGAGGATGGCATCACCGACACCTTCTATACGGTCGAGGACCTTGACCCCACTACCGACTATAGGTTCGCCGTCGCGGCCGACTGCGGCGCCGGCGACGAGTCGTCGAAGCGCTACATCAGCGCCACCACCGCCTGCATGGCCGTAGCCACCGACTCGCTGCCCTGGATTTACGGCTTCGAGGATGCCACAGGCTCAGGTTCCGCGTATTCATTTAACCAGTGCATGGGTCGCTACACCAACTACACCACCGCTTACCCGTATACTAGTTCCACCTACAAGCACTCCGGCACCTACGGCCTATACTTCTACAGCACCAGCTCATACTACAGCTACGTCACGCTGCCCCTCTTCGAGGAGGAGCTCAACCAGCTGCAGCTTTCCTTCTGGGCCTACCGCACGTCCACGGCCAGCTATGGCCACTACATTGTGGGCTTGATGACAGACCCCAGCGACCTCTCCACCTTCGACACCATAGCCACCGGCCAGGTGGGCAACGCCTGGGAACTGGTCGAGGTGCCCCTCAACGCCTATACCGGCAACGGGCGCTATCTGGCCATCCTCAGCCCGAACATGTCGGCGGCCAGCTACATTTATATTGACGACATAAAGGTCGACTACCTCCCCACCTGCTACCGCGCCTCTGCCGTTGACACCACCGAGGTGACGCCCAACTCGGCGTCCTTCGCCATCACGCACGACGAGGCCTCGACCTTCATGGTGCTGTGGCACAAGACCGGCAGCACCGCATGGGACACCCTGGATGTCAGCGGCAACACCTTCACCCTCACCGGCCTTGCTTCCGGCTATGGCTATGAGGGCCGTGTGTATACCATCTGCGGCGAGGACACCACCGAGGGCTTCGTTGCGTTCAGCGTCACCGCCGGATGCTCGGCAATCACCGCCGCCGACCTGCCCTACAGTGAGGACTTCGAGTCCTACGGCAGCGGCGCGACCTACCCCATCAACGGCTGCTGGACCAAGGGCACCTCGTCCTCTACGGCTTTTCCCTACCCGACCAACACCGCGGCCAACGGCGACCGCTCCCTGTACCTCTATGGCTACTATCCTTCGTCGGCAACAACCACCAAGGTCTACAGCTGGGTGGCATTGCCGCCCATAGGTGACGACCTTGAAATGTCAGACCTTATGGTGAACTTCATCGCCAGGAGAGGCTCCTCGAGCGGCGACTCTTACTACACGCTGTTCTATGTCGGTGTGGCCGACAGCGTCAACGGCTTTGTCGACACCGCGGCCCTCTCCTCGCAGGTCACATGGATAGACACCATCGACTTCTCCTCAGAGCCTGCATCGTCTGTGAACGCCGCCGAGGTGAGCTTCGACGGCTACAGCGGCACTGGCAAGTATGTGGTCTTCTACGCCCCGATACCCGCCCTGCGGGGATCGGCCACCTTCGCCTACAACTATATATATCTGGATGATGTCGTGCTGCGCGAGATACCTTCGTGCTTCTGGCCTTCCAGCGTTGTGGTCGACAGTGTGAGCTCCGACGAGGTCACCCTCTCGTGGACTCCCGACCCGCGCACCCCCAGCCCCGACAGCTGGACGGTGGAATACGGCCCCGTGGACTTCACTGCAGGCGAGGGTACTACCGTTACCAGCAGCGACACGACTGTCGCCATCGGCAACCTGAGCCCCAGAACGACCTATGAGTTCCACGTGATGGCCAACTGCGGCGGCACCCTGTCCGATCCGGCCAATATTATTGCAACCACGGACTGCGAGCCGCTGGCCACAACAGCTTTGCCGTGGTCTGAGGACTTCGACAGCATGCCTACGACATCGGTCATGGCCACCATCCCCTGCTGGCGTTTTGTCAGCAGCGGTGCTTCGAATAGCTACGTGGCTGTCGTGGCGGCCCATCCCCACTCGACACCCAATTCTATAAGGTTCAACGGCAACTGCCCCACCCCGCTTATGGCTGTGCTGCCTCCGATGGAGAACGTCGGCGGCCTTGAGATGAGCATGTGGCTCTACTCCGAGAATACCACCACCTCCGGCTCCATCCGTGTGGGTTATATCACTGTGCCTACCGACACCACCACCTTTGTGGAGACGGCTCGCTTCGAGGCCAGCTCGGGTGACTTTAACCCCAACATGGCAAATGTGACTGTGACGTTCCCCGGAGCCCCCGATGGCGCATATATCGCCATTCAGCAGGTGCAGGCTTCCACTGCCAACTATTGGTGGTGGGTTGATGACATCGAAGTGCATACAGCCCCCACATGCCCGCGCGCACAAGACTTTGCCATCGCCAATGTCTCTGACGGGTCCATCGACGTGGTCATCGTTGACTCCAACGAGGTGGGCGATTACGTCATCACCCTGACCGACGCCAGCGACTCAGTGCTTGGCGTCTTCAACACCTCCGACACCAGCTACACCATCACCGGCCTTACTCCTCAGACGGCGTATAAGGTCACCATGGTCACCGACTGTGGCGACGGCACCTATACCGCTCCGTACACGCTGAACGTGCGCACCGCCTGCGTCGCCATACCGACCGACTCGCTGCCCTACGTCGAGGACTTCGAGACCTACAGCACAGGCAGCTCTGCCTCTATCAGCCCCTGCTGGACGAAGGGTGTTTTGGGCTCCACGACGCAGTACCCGTATCCCACGACTACTGCCGCTACAGGCTCGCAGAGTCTGTACTTCTACTCCTACAAGCCCTCGTCGGCAACGACGGCGCCCATCTACAGCTATGCCGCCCTGCCGGCCTTCGAGGCTCCAGTGAACACACTCCGGGTGATGTTCAAGCTGCGTCGCTACGGCACCACGACATCGTATTACCCCTGCCTGATAGCCATGGGCGTTATGTCGAACCCCAACGATATAAGCACCTTCGACACTATCAGCATCGCCGACATCACCAGCGCCCCCGCGTCGTCGATACACGACTATGAGGTCTCCCTGGCGTCCTATCGCGGTGAAGGCTCCTACATCGCCTTCCTGGCCCCCGTGCCTCCTCTGCAGGGCACGGCAACCTATGCATATAACTATATATACCTTGACAGCGTGGTCGTGGACCTGCTGCCTGCCTGCTACCGTCCCGAACCTGTCGCCGTCGGCGACATCACTGCCAACAGTATAGACCTCAACTGGTTCGGCAACGCCTCGAGCTATGAAGTGGAGTATGCCGACAACGCAGACTTCACCAACTCCTCCGTCACCGTTGTCAACGACACCACCGTAACCATCGACAACCTTGACAACTACACCTCCTACTGGTTCCGCGTGCGCGGCATCTGCGGCGCCGGCGACAGCAGCGAGTGGAGCGCCACCGTGCAGGCCATCACCTTGCTGGATTGCGGTCAGGGCAACGTCAACATCATCGACACCATAGGCAACGGCACCTCATCGAGCTACACCTATGCATTCTACAGCTACTCGTCATACCCCAGAGCCTTCTCGTCGTCTATCTTCACTCGGGACGAGCTGATGGCCATGGGCCTCTACAGCAACAACCGCATCAACGGCATCAAGCTCCATTGCGGCACCACCGAAGGCACCATCCATGATGCCAAGATATACATTACCGAGACACAGTTGGATGTATGGAACTCTCCTGTTACCAACGACACTGTGAACCGCAACAACATGACTCTCGTCTACAGCGGTGACATCGTCACCGAGGCCGATAGCTGGGTCGACATACCGTTCACCACGCCGTTCAACTACAGCGGCAATGGCAACCTGATGGTGTCCTTCGTGCGCGACGGTTCGGCCACGGCAAATGTGAACTTCTACTACACCAGTCTGACGAACTATTACCGTACCGCATACTTCTATGTGTCGAGCGGTGGCACCACCTACAGCAGCGGCTCACGCAGCTATTCCCGCGCCAATGTGATCTTCAACGTTTGCACCGAGGTGCCCACTTGTCCCCGCCCCGCCAATGTGACCGTGAACAATATCGGCGAGACTACCGCCACGGTCCACTGGAACGGCACCGCCAACAACTATGAGGTTGAGTACGGTCCCGAAGGCTTTACACATGGCAACGGCACTGTGGTTGTCGCCACAGGCGACAGTGTGGACCTCGTCAACCTCACCGTTGGCACAAGCTATGAGGTCTATGTACGCGCCATCTGCTCGGCCACCGACACCAGCGACTGGTCGTTTGCATACCAGTTCTTCACTGCCTGCGGCGCCTTCCCGGTTCCTTATTACGAGGGCTTCGAGGCCTATACGGCAAGCTCCACGGCAAGCATACACCCCTGCTGGTTCAAGGGTACCAACAACTCGACGGCCTATCCTTACCCCAGCGCTACCGTCATCACCGGTCAGCGCAGTCTCTACTTCTACGGCTACCATCCGTCGTCGGCCTCCTCGACGCAGTACTACAGCTATGTGGCGCTGCCTGAGTTCACCGAGCCGGTCAACACCCTTGGCATCACCTTCAACATGCGCCGCTACTCCACGACGACAGACTACTACACCTCGCTGGCCGTTGTCGGCGTGATGTCCAACCCCACCGACATCACCACCTTCGTTCCTGTCGACACCATAGACCTCAAGACCGCTGCCGCCAGCTCAATCCATGAGATCAACGTCTCGTTCGCCAACTATGCCGACACGGGCAAGCACATCGCCATCCTGGCACCGGTGCCCCCACTCTACGGCACAAGCACCTACTCTTACAACTACTTCTATATTGACGACATCGACGTGCAGCTGCTGCCTGCCTGCCCGCGCGCCTACAACCTGAAGGCTTACGACGGCACCGCTACGAGCGTCACCCTCGAATGGTCTGACACTATCAACAGCACCAGCTGGGTGATAGAGCTCACCAACGAGTCGACAGGCACTGTCAGTACCATCAATGTCACCAGCAACCCCTACACCCTCACGGGCCTCACTGCCGAAACATGGTACAGCTACCGTGTGGCCCCCATCTGCGCCGACGGCCAGCAGAGCGACTGGAGCCGCCATGCTCTCCGCTTCGGTACAGCACAGGTGCCCGCCACGCTGCCCTACAACTATGACTTCGAGGATGCTGCCGAGTGGCAGAACTGGAAGACGCTCACCAGTGTCAACAACAGCAACAACGTCATCAACTGGTATCGCGGCACCGCTGTGGCTGCCGGCGGCAACTACTCTATGTACCTCAGCACCGACGGCGGCACCACCCACTCGTGGAACACCGGCGTCGTCACCAACGCCGTCGCCTTCCGCGATGTCGACTTCGGCAGTGTGCCGCATAGCTTTGAGGTGTCGTTTGACGCCTTGATGGGCGGCGCCACCGATGCCTTCTACGATGGCATCATAGTGTTCACCGTCGACCCCGCCACCAACTATGAGGTCGCCACGGCCGCCATCACCACCCCGTGGGGCAACGTCAACGACATGGACAACATCGGCGGCATCCGCCACGACACTGTGTGGACGCACCACGAGTTCTATCTTGACAATGTGAGCGGCGTGAAGCGCTTGGTCTTCTACCACTTCAACAATGCAGGAACGCATCCGCGCATCGACCTGGCGTCGGCTGTCGACAACATCTCCATCAGGATGCAGACCTGCGAGCGTCCCGGCGACCTCGCCGTCAGCGACGAGACCCTCAACGGTGCCACCCTCACCTGGAGCGGCGATCCCGCGGCTCTCTACCAGGTGGCTTACCGCATGGAGGGCGCTGCTGCGTCTACCAACCGCTACGACACCGTCAGAGGCACCTCTTATGTAGTCACCAACGCCCAGTCGTCCTCTACCTACAACTGGTGGGTGCGCAAGATCTGCGCCCTCACAGCCACCGACACCAACATCAGCGGATGGTCTCCCAACAGCACCTTCTCCACGCTCTGCGGTCTCAAGCCGCTGCCTTACAACGAGGGCTTCGAGGGTGTTGAAGGTCATGCCTACAACGTCGCCGGCGAACTGCCTAACTGCTGGGATGCCTACACCAATGGCACTCAGAGCAAGTACTCGCCCCATGTTGTCGATAGCGGCTCCTATGCCAACTATCCACACACAGGCACCAGCTGCCTGGGTATGGTCTCGGGTAGCGGCGCCGAATATGGCAACACCAAGATCGCCATCCTGCCCACGTTCGTGCAGACGATTAACAACCTGCGCATGAGTTTCTGGTACAGAATGGAGAATGCCAGCTACGGTACGCTGAGCGTCGGATACGTGACTGATGTTAACAATGCAGAAAGCTCATTTGTGGAAATGAGGACCTTCGCTGGCACCACCACGCTGACTCAGGACAGTGTGTTCTTCGACAGCGTCCAGGCCCCCAACGCCCGTATCGCCTTCAAGTGGTACTATAACAGCACCTGGTATACAGTCGGTATCGACGACATCATGGTGTGGAGCACCAATGCCGGCCCTGCTTGCAACCATCCCGAGAACGTAGTGGCCTCCGGCATTACCTACAACAGCGCCACTCTCTCGTGGACCGGCGACGCCGACAGCTACGAGGTGGCCATCATGCAGGGCGAATGGGTCGAGCCCAACGCCGTCACCCCGGTCACCAACACCACCATCTCCTACAACAACCTCATCCCCGGCACCAGCTATAACTTTGGCGTCCGTGCCGTCTGCGACGACGCTCTTGTGAGCGACTGGGAGGTCATCTCCTTCGTCACCGACATCCTGCCGTGCTTCGTGCCCACCAACCTCGCCGTCAGCAACGTGACCTACACCAGCGCGCAGGCCACCTTCACCCCGGGTGAGGCCCAGACCGAGTGGGTGCTGCACCTCATGGGCCAGGGTGTCGACCGCTATGACACCGTCAACGCTGCCACCGCCACCATCGGCAGCCTTGTCCACGGCAACACTTACCAGCTCGCCGTCCGTGCCGTCTGCAGCAACGAAGAGAGCCCCTGGAGCGACACCGTCACCTTCAGCACGCTCAGCTGCGACGTTGTGCAGGGTGTCACCGTGACCGACATCACGGGCACCACGGCCCGCGTCAGCTGGACCTCCACCGGCGCCGCCTCCTACATAGTCTCCTACGGCTATCAGGGCTCAAGCCAGAACGAGGGTACCCAGGTCACCGCCAGCACCAACAGCGTGGTGCTCACAGGCCTTGACAACGAGACCAGCTACGACGTCTATGTCCGCTCGGTCTGCGCCGACGGCATCATGAGCGTCTGGAGCAGTGTGGCCAACTTCACCACCACCTCCGGCTCCGGCCCCGAACCTACCTACTACACCATCACCGTCCTCGCCAACAACAACGACTGGGGCACCGTCAGCGGCGGCGGCTCGTTCCTTGAGAACACCACCACCACCATCAGCGCCACGGCCAACCAGGGCTACCGCTTCGTGCAGTGGCAGGACGGCAACACCGACAACCCGCGCACCATCACCGTTACCGCCGACATGACCTACACGGCCACCTTCGCCGACGGTGTTGGCATCGACGAAGTGAGCCTCGACGAGGTGAGCCTCTACCCGAACCCCGCCACCAGCACCGTCACCGTGCGTGCTAACGGCATGGAGCAGGTGAGCATCATCGACCTCAACGGCCGCACCGTGATGACGCAGCGCGTCGACAGCCAGACCGCCACCTTCGACCTCAGCACGCTGGCCAAGGGCACCTACTTCGTCCGCATCGTCGGCGAGCAGGCCGCCGCGGTCCGCAAGCTGGTGGTGAAGTAACCCTTCCGACAACCACGGCTCCGGCATGCCGGAAGCCGACACTCTCTGGGAGAGGCACCTCTGCGGTGCCTCTCCATTTTTTTTGCGCTGACGCCTGCCCCCGTGTGGCCGCCGTCCTCCGCGCCATGGTCGCCCTATGGCCTCCCTACGGCCCCGCTACGGCCCTTCTACGGCCTTCCACTGAAGAACGGCCGAAGGGGGTCCGTAGGGGGTCCGTACCGGCTCCGTGTTTTAGGCACCCCCTCCGCGCCATGTCGCCATACCTGCCGCACAGGTGCCCCCAACTTTCTTAACAAAAGTTAAAATCGCGGTTTTCTTGCAAAATATTTTGCCAGTATCGGGAAAGTGTGTATCTTTGCATCCGATTTGAGAACGAAAACAAACAAAGAAAATAAACGTAACACGTTATGTATCTGACAAAAGAAAAGAAAGAAGAGATCTTCGCGCAGTATGGTAAATCCGCGAAAGACACCGGTAGCACCGAAGGACAGATCGCCCTCTTCACCTATCGCATCCAGCACCTCACCGAACTCATGAAGGAGCACAAGAAAGACCAGGTCTCCGAGCGCGCCCTCGTCATGCTCGTCGGCAAGCGTCGCAAGATGCTCGACTATCTCAAGGAGAAAGACATCGAGCGCTATCGTGCCATCGTCAAACAGCTTGGCCTGCGTAAATAAAGAAAAAGGTAATAGTTTTTCATATTTATTTGGTTATGGTTGGGATTCCCGGACGTTCTGTCTGGGAGTCCTTTTTTTATGACGTTGGATATGGCTTACGCTACTGCCCTACATGCCGTGCAATAATTCCGGCTTCCTGACGTTAATAGTTATGTTATGGTAAAAGCTTTATTCATCAACGGGAGTCCCCGTAAGAACTACAACACGGCGCAGCTGCTGCAGCGCGCCATGGAGGGTGCCAGCGAGGCCGGCGCCGAGGTGGAGATGGTCGATCTCTACGACCGCTCCCTGAACTACAAAGGCTGCATGAGCTGCTTCGCCTGCAAGCTTAAGGGAGGTAAGAAGGGTGTATGCTCTTTCCCTGATGACCTCAAGCCCATTATGGAGAAGGCTGTCGAGGCCGACGTGCTGGTGTGCGGCTCGCCCGTCTACTGCGGCTACCCCACGGCGGGGCTCCGCGCCTTCATGGAGAGGCTGGTCTTCCCGGCGGTCAACTACTCCGACTTCGGCCACCCGCTCACGGGCAAGCCCAAGCGTTCGGCCACAATCCTCACCATGAACTGTCCCGACGAAGAGACGTACCGGGCCAACAACTACCACATCCTGATGGACGCCAGCGCCAGGCAGCTGGGTATGTTCGGCCCCACGGAGTTGCTATACAGCTTCGACACATATCAGTTCAACGACTACAGCCGCTACGATGCCGCGCAGCTCCCCGAGGAGCGCAAGGCTCGCGTGCGTGAGACCCGCTTCCCGCAGGACCTCCAGAAGGCCTACGAGCTCGGCAAACGGCTGGCTACGGAAGCAAGACAGGCGTAGGTATGTACAGCTTAAGGTATAAGGTTACGACGAGCACCTGCGACAGCGAGGGGAGGCTGAAGCTCTATTCGGCTTTGCAGATGATGCAGGACTGCTCCGAGATGTGGATAGACAGCGTGCCGGTCGTGAAGCAGTATTTCGCCGACCAGAATATGGCGCAGCTGCTGGCCACCAGGCAGGTGGAGGTCGTCCGCGTGCCCCGCTACAAGGAGGAACTGACGGTGACGACGTCCGTCTATGACGTCAAGCCTATGTTCGGCTTCCGCAACACGTTTATCTGCGATGCCGACGGGAAACCGTGCTACAAGACGTGGAGCATGGGTGCTTTCGTGGACAAGGCCGCCGGCAAGCTGAAGCGCGTCGACGACGCCACCATCGCCTCGATGGCTATGGAGCCGCAGCGTGAGATGAACTACAGGGACCGCCGCATCATGCTGCCCAAAGAGGGCGGCGAGAGGCTTGCTCCTGTGCGTGTGCTGCGCGCCGACATCGACTACAACCGTCACATGAACAACGCCAACTATGTCCGTGTGGCAATGGAACTCCTGCCCGAAGGCTTCGCGGTCAAGGGCTTGAGAGTGGAATACCGCGTCGCCGCCAAGTATGGCGACATGCTCGTTCCCACAGTCTATCAAATCGATGGCGGCGTTGTCGTGGCTCTGTCGGTAGGCGACGAGACGAGTGCGATAATAGAATTCACAGAATAGATACAAATAAAGAAAGGCAAAAATATGAAGATTATGAGAAAAACCTGTATGTTAGTTTCTCTTGCGGCGCTCATGCTTGCATTGGTTGGATGCGGCCAGCAGAAGAAGGAGACGGCCATGAAATACCGTCCGTTGGGCAACACTGGCTTGATGGTCAGTGAGATAAGTATCGGATGCGGCGGTTTCGAGAAGCTCGACAGCGCCGCCTCGCTCGAGCTGATGACTATGGCGCTCGACAGCGGCATGAACTATATCGACATCTACGACGCCAACCCCAAGACGCGCTCCAACATCGGCTACGCGCTGCAGGGTAGGAGGGACGAGATGGTTATCCAGGGCCATATCGGCACCATATTCAAAGACGGGCAGCATACGCGCACACGCGACGTCGAAGAAGCCAAGGCCGGCTTCGAGGACCTGCTGGCACGTCTCGGCACCGACCATATCGAGGTGGGCATGATTCATATCACCGACAGCCACGAGGAGTGGGACGAGCTTGACGGCAGCCCCTTCCTTGACTATGTGTTCCAGCTGAAGAAAGAAGGCAAAATCAAGCACATCGGCGTCAGCACCCACAATGCCGAAGTGGCGCTGCGTGCCGCCAAAAGCGGCTGGATAGAGGTCATCATGTTCTCCCTCAACCCCGCCTTCGACCGTCTGCGCGGCGGCGCCATCCCTTGGGACAAGGGCGCCATGGAGAACCTGCAGGGCGGCATCGACCCCGTGCGTGTGGAGCTCTACGACTACTGCGCTACGCACAACATCGGCATCACGGTGATGAAGACCTTCGGCGGCGGCGGCCGTCTGCTCGACGAGAAGGCTTCGCCCCTCGGCGTGGCTTACACCCCGGAGCAGTGCATCGCCTACTGTCTGGCCAAGCCCTGCATCAGCACCTGCATCCTCGGGGTTGACAACCTCGACGAGCTGAAGCGCGACCTCCACTGGCTCCACGCCACAGAGGCCGAGAAGGACTATTCTAATGTGGGACCTCGTGCCGTTGCCGACAAGGGGGGCGACTGCACCTATTGCAACCATTGCTCGCCCTGCTCGGTGGGCATCCCCATAGCCAAGGTCAACGAGCTGCTCGACAAAGCCGGGCGCGACGGCCTCACACCTGAGCTGCAGGCGCAATACGATGCCCTGACGCACCATGCCGGCGAGTGTACCCACTGTGGCGCTTGCCTTAGCCGCTGCCCCTTCGGCGTCGATATACCCTCGCAGATGGACAAGGCTAAAGAGGTGTTTGGGAAATAAAAAAAAGAGCACGCCCTATCGGACGTGCCCGTTAGCATGGCGTAAGTGCCGGGGCGTGTAGTCACAGTTTCGGTTGGAGGCTGCGGCGGTAGTCGCTGGGCGACAGGCCGAGGTGCTTCGCGCAGTAGCGGCTGAAATAGCTCAAGGTGTTGAAGTTCATCTGGTCGGCTATCTGGGTGAGCGACAGGCGCTCGTCGTTGAGTTTCTTTTTGAGTATAGACACCGTGGCACGGTTGATGAAGCTGCTGACGCTGTGGCTGGTGACGCGCTTGACGGTGGCCGACAGGTACTTGGGCGACACATTCAGCCGTTCGGCAAAGTAGCGCACCTCGCGCTCGGTACGGCAGATGCCGGTGTCGAGCAGAGCCAGGAACTGCTTGACGATATAGGCCGTGCGGTCGCTGTGGGTCTCGGTGGCGTCGCGGCGGGCGTGGAGCTCGAAGATGTCGTACATCATCGTCAGGCAGAGACTCCCCATCATCTCGTGGTAGAAGAGCAGGTGGCGGTCGTTGAGGCGGTCGCGCAGCCGGCGGAAGTCCTCCAACAGGATTTCCGCCTGGCGGTCATCGACCTTGATGACGGGGTTCTGGTTGAGGCTGATGCTGCCGCCGATGCTGTAGTTGTTCGACGGCAGGAGGCTATGCAAGAATTTGTTGTCGGCGGCGAACCACTCCACCTCCATCCCCGGTGCCGCCGCGAGGTTCTTCGCCCTGTTTGGATACGGCATCACCACCAGGTCGTTCTTCACGATGTGGTAGCAGCGCTCGTTGAACACGAAGCTCCCTTCCCCCGCCGTGCACAGCAGGTGCATGCAGGTGTGCCCCAGCTCCGGCGCATTCATCGCCAGAAAATCCGTTGAGTATAGAAAGTCATTCTTCATTACACATTTATTTCAATGCAGAGTCATGAGATGATGGTGCGTACGATATCTGTGGCGAAGAATTACCTTTTTGCAGTTCTCCTCAGTACAGAAAGCCGAAAGCCCAAAGTGGTATCTTATGAGTTGTGGCACTGTCTATATCGTCAGCTGCAACGTATGCATTCTCTTCGTCGGCAATTTGTTTGAATCCCTTTTCTCTCCCCCCAACCTCAATAATAATATTGTTGTCGATGCGGAAGTCTCCGCTTTTCAATCCACCATATTCCACTTTGTGACCTGCCGACACAAGCTGGTTGCAGAAGAAAGTCTCCCGGACCGTTCCAATCTCAGGTGCGGTGTCCGCCAAAGTGTACAACAAGTTACTGTTGTCAAGCAATATTTTATCAGGTTTCTGAAGGCCGCTTATGCTGTCCACGTCTGTAAAAAGCCGTTGTATCAGTGCTGCCTCCTCAAGATTTTTCAGATATTTGAGTGTGGTGGGACGCTGGATGCCAATATTTTTCGATAGTTTGGATATATCCACCTCGTATGGAACCATCTGCGAAAGAACTTTCAACAAAGCTTTGACTTTGCGACAACTTCCTACTTCGATTCCACGAAACCTTGTCAGCTCCGTGTCGATGGTGTAATTCACAACCGATTCAACGAGGTTCTGGTATATGGTTTGATTCTCGAAATAGAATGGATAGTAACCCTCCTTCAGGTATTTGGAGAAATGTTCCAAGGGCTGACAATGTCGTTTTATCTCTCTGCAGAAAGCATTTGGTGCGTTCAGAATTTGGTCGAGCGAAACACTTTTAACGTCGATGATTTTGTTCATTGCAAGGAATTCGCGGAACGAAAGTCCCGGCATGGTGTATTGCACAAGCCTTCGTGACAAGTCTGCCTGACCATCGTTGATTTGCAGCAACGATGAACCACTAACCACCAAGTGCAGGTCGCGATGAAGGTCGTATATCTCTTTCACCTCCCGACTCCAGCCATCATATTTGTGTACTTCATCTATGAATAGGTATCGGCCTCCACGCTTGTAGAACATGTCTGCGGTATCCACCAGGCTGTGGCTCGTGAAATAGGAAGTATCGGCCGAGCAGTAAAGTACATGCCTGTCGTCGGGTGCAAAATGCTGTTTGATATACTGCTGCATCAGAGTTGATTTCCCCACACCTTTAGGACCTTTGATGGCAATCAGGCGTAAGCGCCAGTCGATATGACCAGCCAGACCTCTAACAAAGTCCATCGGCACCTTTTCCATATAATCATCGTGACGTTCAAATAGCTTATCCATAATCTGTTACTTATCTAATACAAGGTTGTTTGTCGATGCAAATATACGTGTATTTTGCAAAATACAAAAAATTATTTTATTTGTATACTTCAAAATACACATCCAATCATTCCCGCATCACACACGCATTTTATTCTTACAGGTATGAAGGTCTGTGATGCGAGGGGAAAACCGTTTCGTCGTCTGTGATGGCGTCCAGCCAGATGTCGGTTGTAATGTCGATTCTGGCATTGCTGAGGTCGGCGCCGGAGAAATCTGCATCCTTCACCTCGCAGCATTCTATCTCTGCGTTGCTTAAATCGGCATTGCGTAGGTTGGCTCCAGTAAGGTTACAGAATCCTATATAGGCGTCGGAGAGGTTGGCACCTTCAAGGTCGGCATTGCTC
>OCTX011702462.1_pt1 | contig 17689 bp, 23 predicted proteins | sample 1539691 | NCBI WGS metagenome assembly OCTX01 (sample SAMN02144231, study PRJEB22623) | gut metagenome | biome: sheep rumen | host: Ovis aries | place: New Zealand | reverse complement strand
TTTTCCCTTCTTTTGATACTTCTTCTATTTCTTCTACATTATTGGTCTTGTCAAGAGTAGAAATAGACTCTATTGATAATTTATCTGGATTACAGGTTTCTGCAGAGACATTTATCATAGTAAATACTGATACTATCATTAATAATAAGACTAATGCTTTTTTCATTTATAACAGCTCCTCTATATTATATATTTATATTATATAAAACAAATTTTGTAGTAGCAATATAAAAATTCTCTAACATAAAAAAATAGAAAGATTTTATTAAAATCTTTCCATTAATAGATTTATTTAGTGAACTCTTTATAATTATTTTATTTTTTTGCTACTTAGTTCAGATTTTAATATATTAAAGAATAATCCTAAGCCAAGTACTAAAGATATAAATGTCATAAGTGGTCCAATTACTGGAATTAACTTTAATATATAAATCACTAATAATGATATTAATAATATTGAATAATCATTTTTTATTTTGTCTTTCAATATACTTTTTCCAATAAAGTAAGATGTTGGTATTACTGATAAGTATATTAATAAGCCATAAATTAATAACGATATTATACTTATTGGTATTCCAAATACTGTACAAATTAGAATTAATGCAGTGATAGGAGTAACAATTAGTACTAGTAATCCTGTTAAACTTTGTTTTAATATTTCTTCTGGTGACAATGTAATATTTTCTATTTTCTTAAAGAATGGTTTTACAATAGTTAATAATATAATTCCTATTATTGCCATAGATAAGAATGCATAAATTCTTTCTGTTATTGTTGAGATAATTATTGATTTCTTGCTTGGTGTAGAACTTGATTTGTATGTCTTTAATTTTCCAATATAAGCTGTATTTGGTATATTAATTTTTGCATCACTAGGATACTCTAATGTTCCATTTATAATTGTTTCTTCTTTTATTATTATTTCTTGGGCTGCGATATAGACATTTCCGTCTATTTTGGCATTAATTGTTACTTTATTTCCTGCTAAACTAGCATTTTTGGAAATATCAGAATTTATTTTTATTTTATCTGCTGCTACATATAAATTTCTGACTGTTGATGATGTAATTGTTACTTTTGAGCCAGCAATAAAAGCATCTTTTGTTATGACATTTTCTAAATTAATGACATTTCCTGCCGCAAAAAGGTGGTCTTGTTTTGATGATAATGATATATCATTACCCGCTACGAAATTAATTCCATCTACTTCTGATGACATTTTTATTGTGTTGCCGGCAACAAAACTTGTATTGTCTATTTTTTCTCTAGCATTAACATTTTCATTTACCAGCAAATTATTTTCTGCATTAACAAATGTAGGGATAGTTATTAAGGTTATCAATATTATTAAAAATATACTTAACTTCTTTTTCATATTTTCTCCTTTATTTCGAATCGATATTTTTGTTTTATTTCTGGATATTTACTATGATCAACTTCTCCAAAGAAATCTTCATAAGACCTTATCCAAATAGGATTATCATCATATTCTCCTCGATACACTACTTTTACTTTTAAATCTTCTGAGTCTTTGGCTATTGAAATGATTGTGTATTTTTGACCTTTAAAGTGTTTAAAAATAGTAGCTTTTGTAGGAGACTCTAGATATGTAATAATTCTTATTTTCTTATTATCTCTTTCTATTTCCATTTTTGCTCCTTTCTTAAAATAATGATAATTGATTGGAATCTGGTAGCCCTTCTAAAATATTCATATCCTTCATTTTATCGATTAGTGTCTGTGATATCTTGGCTCTTTTTTGGATATCTTCTATACTAATAAACTTCCCTTTTTTTCTTTCTGCTACGATATTTTTAGCAACAGTGTCTCCTAGTCCATCAATAGCATTAAATGGTGGATATATCTCTGTTTCATTTTTGGCTATCCAAACAGTCGCATCGCTTTCATATAAATCAACATTTAAAAACTTTATTCCTCTTGCTGTTGCTTCTAAGGCAATCTTTAAGCTTTCAGCTTGACCATTTTCTTTATTGGTTGCTTCATATCCTTTTGCTTGGATATCTTCAATTCTTGCTTTTATAGAATCATACCCCTTAATCATATTTTCAACATCAACATCAGTAGCTTTTGATGAATACCATGAAGCATAAAAGTATACAGGCATGTGAACTTTATACCAAGCAATACGAAAAGCACTAATTACATAAGCTGCGGCATGGGCCTTAGGAAACATATATTTTATTTTGGCACAAGAGCCTATAAACCATTCTGGGATATTAGCTTCTTCCATTGTTTTAACATGTTCTTTCCATGTTTCAGGATCCTTTGAGGCTTTTCCTTTACGGACAAATTCCATAATTTTAAAAGCTTTTAATGGTTTTACGCCCTTATACATTAAGTATACCATAATATCATCACGACAACCAATTGTATCTTTAAAAGGAACGATATTCTTGGCAATTAAATCTTGGGCATTTCCTAACCAAACATCGGTTCCGTGAGATAGACCTGAAATTTTTATTAACTCACCAAAAGTCGTAGGTTTCGTATCTTCTACTAATTTTATTGTAAATGGAGTTCCAAACTCTGGGATTCCTAATGTTCCAGTATTACACATAATTTGTTCTTTGGTTACTCCTAAGGCATCTGTTGATGTGAATATTGACATTGTATCCTTATCATCTAATGGTACCTTTAAAATGTCTGTTCCTGATTGATTTTGAATTAAACGTAATTGTGTTGGATCTGAATGTCCTAAAATATCTAGTTTTAACAAACATTGATCAATTGAGTGATAATCAAAGTGCGTTGTTCTCCATTCTGCCGTTGCATCCTCGGCTGGAAATTGAAATGGTGTAAAATCTGATACTTCTTTATAATCAGGAATAACAACAATTCCTCCTGGGTGTTGTCCAGTAGTTCTTTTCACACCGGTACAGCCAATCGCTAGTCTTTCTATTTCTGCTGTTCTCATATCTCCCAACTCTTTATCTTCACAATAACCTTTAACAAATCCAAAAGCTGTTTTATCAGCTACTGTTCCAATTGTTCCAGCTCGATATACATTATCTTCTCCAAATAATACTTTCGTATACGCATGGGCACTAGCTTGATTTAAATCTGAAAAATTTAAGTCAATATCGGGAACCTTGTCCGCATTAAACCCTAAGAATGTTGCGAAAGGCATATCTTGTCCATCCTTTATTAAAGGAATATGGCAATTTGGGCATTCTTTATCTGGCAAATCAAATCCTGATGAATAATCCGCTCCAAAAGCTTTGCCGTTTTCGTCTTCAAAAATACTTATTTTGCATTTTGTGCAGCGGTAATGAGCTGCTAGTGGGTTTACTTCGGTAATCCCCATCATGGTTGCTACAAAGCTTGAACCTACAGATCCTCTTGAACCAACTAAATATCCTTCATCATTTGAGTGCTTTACTAATCTTTGAGCAATTAAATAAATAGGATCAAAACCTCCACCAATTACTCCTCCTAAAGCTTTTTTTGTTGCTTTTTCTAGGCCTTTTTCATCTAATTCTTCTTCTGTTGTTTTTTGTACGTACTCTTTTACTACTTCGACTACTTTTTCTTTTCCTTGTAATAGAATATTATGAAGTTGTTTATGTGACTCTATCATTAATTCTTCTTCGGATAGATTTTCTTTTTCTAAATTTTCTTTTACTATTCGATAAACAATATCTCCATATAATTCTGTTGCAATTCTTTCTTCAATCATATATGGTAGTGGATTTCCATACCAATCTGCTGCCTTTGTATATACTAAATCTGTAACAACAACTGGGCAATCAAGATAGCTTTTGCCATCATCTGACTTCACTCTCGGAGAGAATGGAATCCCTCCAGTATCTGGTATTACTTCAACAATTTCACACATATCAGCTATTTTATTAGTATTTTTAATTACAATTTCATAAGCCTTTTCAGCACCTAAAAAGTTAAAGTCTTCTAGCATCTCATTTGTTGTTCGAAAGTGATTAGATGGAATTTCTTTTATACCATTTCTAGCAAGAGGATGCCTTCCCCCTCCTGGTACTTTTTGGTTAACAATAATTTCTCTATAAATTTTATCTTCCCTTTTGATGTGATGGACATCTCCTGTGGCAACAATTATTTTTCCAGCTTCCTCGGTTACCCTTACTATTTTTTCGATATTAGCAGCTACTTCTACTTTTGTTCCAAAGTCGCCAGTTTGAACTAAGTGATCATAGCATTCTATTGGTTGAACTTCAACATAATCATAGAATCTTATAATATTTGATAGTTCATCATCAGTTTTTGACTTTGCTTCTGTGAAAACTTCACTTTCATAGCACCCACTACCTATTAATAGTCCTTCTCGATGACTTTCGATTACACTTCGAAGAATTCTTGGCGTTTTATATAAATATGTTGTATTTGCTAAGGAAACTAATTTAAAAAGATTTTTTAATCCCACTTTATTTCTTACTAGGATGTTTACATGATGAGCTCTACCATACTTATGAATTTCATCTTTTGTTACTAATCTATCTAAATCTGACATTTTTTCAATATTACGATTTGATAGTTTCTTCAACATCTTATGAAATACTAACGCTGTTCCTTCAGCATCATAATCTCCCCTGTGGTGTGCTGACTCATCCCAAGGTACTTCATATCTTTTTACAAGAGCTGATAAGGAGTGTCTAGCATAAGTATTGTCTAATGTTCTAGATAGTTCTAAAGTGTCAATAACTGGATTTTTAAATGTCCCTAAATCATATTTTTTATATGCCATCTCTAGAAATGAAACATCAAATTTAGCATTATGCGCTACCATTGGGAAATCTCCAAACCACTTAATGAATCTTTTTACAGCAGTTTCTTCATCAGCTTTTCCTACTAGCATTTCATCGGTAATATGGGTTACTTCTGTAATTTTTTTTGGCAATTTTCGACCAGGATTAATTAGCTCATCATATTTTTCTAAAATAATACCATCTTTTATTTTTACTGCTCCTATTTCAATAATAGAGTCTACTCCGCCGGCATTAAAACCTGTTGTTTCAAAATCAAAAACAACAAAAGTTTGATCTAACATCACATCTTCATTTGGTCTTATAACAATATTAACAGAGTCATCAATCATTGTTAATTCTGTTCCATATATTGCTTTAAATGGTTCTTTCCCTTCTTCTAACTTTTTATTGTAACCTGTTACCATATTAAAAACATGTGGAAAGCCTTGAACTCCATTATGATCGGTGATTGCAACTGCTTTCATACCAAAGTCCATAGCTTGTTTAATAATTGCTGTTTCATCAGCTACTCCATCCATTTGACTCATTTTGGTATGACAATGAAGTTCTACTCTTTTTTCTTCAGCTGTATCAATTACTTTTTCTTCTTGCTTATCTAATAAAATAATATCTCTAGCGTTTAATACTAATTCTTTAGCAAATTGGTCATTTTTAGTATAACCTCTAATTCTATACCAATTTCCTGTCTTTAATTCCTTGCATAGTCTTTTATATTCATCTGCTTCACGAACAAACACCTTACAATAAATACTATCTGAGAAGTCTGTTACTTTTAAAGTTATTATTTTAAAATCAGTTTTACTAGATTCAAATAATTCTACACCGAATACTTTACCTTCAATAACAACATTGTTATCTTCTCCAAGTAATGATTTTATTTTTATTGGAGATTCTTTTATTTCTCTGCCAATAACACTATTAGGATCTTTTTTTTCTCTTCGTATTTTTTTTGAATCTAATTTAGTTGTTAGAGTTGATGATTCTTTTTTGTCTGTTTGTAGAGGCATTTTTACATCTGCTAATTCTTTTTGAATTTCTTCTAAAATATTTTCTTCCTGCTTTATAACTATGTCTATATTAAACTTATAGTCTATCCTTTTATAAAAAGTAGTAATTTTATCCAAACATTTTTCTAGCCGTTCTTTTTCTAATTCGTTAGATACTACTAATACTAGAAAATCATTATCTATTTGCAAACAATCTTCATATATTTCTAATATTCTTAATTCTTTTTTTAATTTTTGTAGAAGATATGGATAATAACTTACATAACTATTTAAATCTTGATTTTTTATATTAAAGATAAATTCAATATTACTGGCACGGTCATCTAAGTTTCCTTTTTTATTTTCCAACTCTTCATATACTTCTATTGGTAATAATTCTTCTTTTTCAATAAATATGAGCCAACTATTATTGTGGGAGTTTATTTTTATTCTTTTTAAGAAAGCATCAGAAAAATATTGATAAGAATTCTCATCAATATTTATTTTATCTAGTAATATTTTTATTTTTTCATCCATACTTCTCCCCTGCTTTCTTTTAAAGAACTTCTATTTCTTTTTGTGGTACTGGTTTTGATTTCTTTATAATATATCTTTGATTTCGGATACAGAATTCTATGAACTCTTCTATGTCTAATTTATGTAACTCTGGTTCATATGTATATTCATTGACATTAAAGGATATTTTATCTCTAATCATGTATGTTGGAAATTCATCTTTGGTGATTCCTAAATACATTAACCAATATGGATATAACCATTTCTTTAAAGGCAATAAGTCTGAACTACCTTCTTGATAACAACTTTTTCCGGTTAATCTTGTGGCATATTCATTTTGAATAGCTAGTTCTAATATTGCCTTTTTTATATTTTCATAGTCTCCTTTATATCTTTTTATGTGATTTTTGGCAATTTCAAAATTTATATCTACCAAGATTTTCAATGGTTCTCCTTTAGAAATTGGTTTTCCCAAGATTATCTTGTTTTCTTGATTGTGATTTATGACATTAAGTTCCTGATTTACGATAAATATCATATATTTTGGAAATCTCTTACGTAGGATATTTTTCATTAAATCTTCTGTTATTTTCCTTTTTTTATCCCAAAGCAGCATTATCTGAAGTCGGTACTTTTCTACTTGTTTTTTTATTTTATCATAATCATCACTTTTAGTAACAATGTTGTATATCATATCATCATTAGGAATAAAATTTTTATAATCTCTTAATATTTCATCTTTATCTTCAAATATTTTGTTATACTCATTTCTATATGTTTTCCATATTTTTTGTTTTAAACTATAAATGCTTTCTGAAATAGAAGTTCCAAATAATAAGGTCCACACTAATATATAATCATTGACAATGAAAGCTACATTCATTTTTTTCACCATCCTTTTTATATCATATCAAAAAAAAAGAAAAAATTGAACTATTCTTTATTCTTTTTAAAATAAAGTCAAAAAAATGGTAGGTTTATATTTTTGTTAAAGAAACTTACTTTTTAGATTTTAATATCAAATTATTTTCTTCTGCTCCTATTAATATAATATAAAAAATGAGATAAAGCCCAGCTATTGTCTTTTATCTCATTTTACTATTTTACTTTTTGATATATATAAAATACTGTTAGTCCTACTATTCCAATAATTATTATGAAAATAAATAATTTTAGTATAAGTGGCATCTTCTTTTCTACAAAATCATTGCTTAAATTAAAGTCTTTATCAGATAAATCCATACTTCTTGTATAAAATTCTGGATCTTTATCTTTTAATATTGGATCTTCTTTTGTTTCTTCAGTGTCAGTGGTTTGTTCTTTTTCTGATACTTGTTCAGGGACGATAACTTCTTCTTTGGTTTCTTCTTTTATTTCTTTGATTCCACTTACTTGGTCTAATACATTAGTTGCCATTAAATCACTTAACAGGTTTACGCTAGTTGCTTTGTCTATTTCACCTGCTAATGTTTTTGAAGCTATAGTATCAATTAATTCTCTTATTTCATCTTCTTCTGGAGTTAACATCTTTTTTCTTTTTTCTTCACGATATTTTTCTAATTCACCTTTATTAATGTCTGTTAAAATATTATAGGCTTTATTTTTTAATTTTCTTTTTGCCTCTTTATCGTCTTGAACATCACGACTTTTTCTTGCTTCCTCTAATACACTATTAATATCGTATACTTTATTTTCTCTTCTTTGATAAAGATAATTAAAGTCATCAAGTTCTTTTTTTAATCTTGGAGTTGGCTCGACATGCTGATATTTTTGCATACGTTGATAAGATTCTCTTGTTGTGCGATTTGAATCAGCCATTTTAGAAGGGGTTATTTCAAAAGCATTTGTATTAGTAACATCCGTAATATTGGTATAAATAACATTACTAGACACATTTTGATATAGCTCTTGGTTTTTACTTGTCCTTTTTTGAAGTTTTATATCAGTATCTTTATAACGGTCCATTCTTTTCATACGACTCACCTTTATTGTATTTTAACATATTACAAAATAAAACAAAAGCTATTAAATTGCTATTTACGTCAATACTACTTTTTAGCTTTACGATGTATATTTTTTTCGATATAATACATTTGAAAGGAAGATGTATTATGAAATTAATGGTTAATCAAGATAGATGTATTGGTTGTGGATTGTGTCTTTCAATTGCTGAAGAATTATTCGGTACGAATGATGATGGAATATCAACTTTAAAAGTCGATAAAGTCCCAGAAGATATGAAAGATTTGGCAATTGAAGCTATCGAAAATTGCCCTGTTTCAGCAATAGTAGAAATAGGAAATAATGATACCGAAGAAAAAAAGGTAGCATAAATAAAACTATAAAATAAAAATGGGTACACAAAAGACGGATACCCATATAGAAGTTTTGCCCCGAAGCATTTCAAAGTGTTTCGGGGTATTGTAATTGTCTGCCAAGATAAATCAGAATTTATATATTAAACACTTCATTTGCGTATGATGTCCACCCACCATATGTGAGTATTACGCAAATTACAGCAAGTGCTATATATAACATGATAGTGGTAAGCAGGTATGCCTTATCATTTTTTACTTTTTATAGCTATATACTATTTGAACTTCTTTTGGTGTTAATTTACGATATTCTCCTGACTTTAAGTCATTTACCTGAAAAATGCCTACCCTTTTTCTTGTTAGTTTTTCTACATGAAAGCCAACTGCTTCAAACATCTTTTTTACCTGATGATTTTTTCCTTCATGAATAGTTATCTCAACCATACAAGTATTGGTTGAAGCATTTACTTTTTTTAATTTTACGTGAGAGGCTTTTACTGGTACATCATCTACTATGACTCCTTTTTTCAAGCTATCTATGTGCTCTTTTTTTATAATTCCTTCTACTTTTGCTAGATATACTTTTTCAATATTATTTGTTGGATGCATCAAGATATTTGAAAATTCACCATCATTTGTTAATAGTAAAACTCCAGTTGTATCATAATCTAGTCTTCCTACTGGATAAATTCGTGCATTTGTAGCAATTAAATCTATTACTGTTTTTCGCCCTTTTTCATCACTTGTAGAGGTAATAGTACCTCTTGGCTTGTTTAATAAATAATATTCTTTAGGTTCTTTTTCTAGAACTTTTCCATTTATCTCAATTATATCTTTTGAAGAAACTTTAGTTCCTAGAGTACTTACAATATTTCCATTTACTGATACTTTTCCTTGTTTAATTAAATCTTCGGCTTTTCTTCGTGATGTAAATCCTGATGTTGCTATAACCTTTTGTAATCGTTCCATAAAAACCTCCAAATAAGCTCTTTTCGTTGATAAGTATATCATACTACTTTTTATTTTACTATAATGATAACGATTTTTTAGTTTTTTCATAAATTATAATAAAGGAGGTTTTTATGTATACTAATTATCCAAAGTTTTCCAATTATAAGACAAATGATATAGGCAAGAATTATTATGATAATTATTACGATAATTATAGTGATGATGAACGATTCTTTTGGGCACCATTTGTTGTAGGTGGGCTTGCTGGTACAGCTTTAGGTTTTGGAATTGCCAACAACAATCAAATAAATCACCAAACTTATTATCCTTATCCACCAATAGGTCCTGTTTATTCTTATCCTGTTTATCCTACCTATTCTAGTAATACATATTATTATTCTTAAAAGTCCTAGGACTTTTTATTTTGGTATCTTTATTATAACTTTGGTTCCTAAATGTTTTTTTGATTTAAAATGCATGAATCCTCTATGTTTTTTTATTATCTCCTCACAAAAAGGAATTCCTAAACCATTACCATATTCTTTGGTAGTATAATACTTCTTTGTTACTTGTTCTATTTCTTTTTTGGTCATTCCTATACCATTATCTATAATAGATATTTCTAAACTTTTTTTATTATTCTTTATTTTTATAGTGATAGTAAGTTCTTGTTCTTTTTTTGCTTCATAGGAATTCTTTATTAAATTTATAAAAACCTGTTTTAATTTTTCGTAATCTCCCATCATATATATTTCTTCTTTTCCTATAATATCTATCTTACAATTATTACGTTTAAATATCTCATAAAATATTTCTTTAACTTCTTCTAAAAGCATTATTAAGTCTAATTCTTCAATATTTAAATCATTGTGCCTTTTTTCTGAAAAAGAATTAATAATTGATAAGCTTCTTTTTACCTCTTTTTGAATTATTTTATAATATTTTTCTTTTTGCTGATAGGTACTATTTGGTATCATTTCTAAATATCCATTGCATACTACTAAAGGGTTTTTTAATTCATGGGCAAATTGATGTAATTCATATTTTTCTTTAGATTTCATTTTCTTCATAATAGTATTCATTTTATCACCATTTACATCATAACTTTTTTCAATGTAGTTTTTTGTCGAAGTATAAAAAAAATGACGTCTTTCGTCATTTTATTTCATCAATATATTTTTTTAATTGTTTTGATTCAGAACCTAATATTATTTTTAATTGATTATCAATTTCAACAATTCCTTTGGCACCTAATTTTTGAATTCCTTCTTTGTTGGCTAGAGTTATATCCTTTAGCGTTACTTTAAAACGAGACATATTTGTTTCTGTAGAAACAATATTATCTTTTCCTCCTAAAAATTCTACTAGTTTATTAAAGTCTAATTCAGCATCTTTCTTGGTAGCTTTTAAAATTGCGAGTAAAATAACAATCAATATAATTCCAATCACTATATATTCTATATAATTCATTTTATCACCAAAATAATTATATATTATTTTCAAAAAAAAAGAAAGTTTTATTTAATTGCTGCAATTTCGTTTATCTTACTTATAAAGTTTTTGCTTTTTAGATATACTCCAGTATACCTCTCATAATAGTCATCTAAAAAAGTAGTTATCTCTTTTGTAGTTTGCTCTTCTACTTTTAATTTTGTAATGCTTTTTATATCGATATAGTAATATATGCGAAGCATCTTTATTGTTTTTTCACTTACTAAGGGTTCATTCTGATAGCATTCCTTGCAAATGTAACCTCCAGCCCCACTAGAAATGGTTACAATTTGTTTTTTACTACCGCATTCAGCACAAGCATCTAAACTAGGAGACACTCCTAAGTAATCAAGTAATTTTACTTCTAAAATATTAGTTATAGCTATAGGACTTAATCCTTCTTCTATTTTTGACAAGGCAGCTTTTAGAACATCAAATATCTCTTGATTTTCATTTTGTCTTACAACTTGATATGTTAAATCTAAAATATAAGAGGCATAGGATATCTTTTCTAAATCCATTAGTGTATTGGAATAAGAGTTTATTACATCTATGCCAATTAAAGTAGATAGACCATCTTTTTTAAAATAAACATGAAATGTTCCATGTAATAGCTTTCTACTAGCACTTCTCAACTTACTTTTTACCTTTCGACAACCTTTTGACATTATTCCTATAAGACCATGTTCTATTGTAAGAACATTTAATATTTTACTAGCTTCTCCATAATTTGTTTCTGTTAGAACAATCCCTTCAAAGCTTTCTATTTTCATCTAATCACTTCTTTATTTTTTGTTATTTATTTTAGCCCACAAATTATAATATCTAATATCTCCTGTTTTTTTAAATAATTCCCATAAGATATCAGCTTTCATGTTATCACCTCTACTATTATATTGGTGATTTTATTCTATTTTTATTCATCATCATCTTTTAATCCTAATTCTAGAAAATATTTTTCTTCATCTCTCCAGTTTTTTATTGTCTTTACATATGTTTCTAAAAACACTTTTTTACCTAAAAACAATTCCATTTCTTTACGAGCTTTAGTTGCAATTTCTTTTAACTTTAGTCCTTGCTTTCCAATAATTATTTTCTTAATATTTTCTCGATCTACTACTATTAAAGCTTGAATATGAACTAATTTTTTTGTTTCTTTATAATTCTCAATATAGCAAGTTACAGTATGTGGTATTTCATCATGTGTTGATTCTAATATTTTTTCTCTTACAAATTCTGCCATAATAAATCTTGTTGAAACATTTGTTATCTCTTCTTCTGAAAATATTCTTGTAGATTCAGGCAATTGCTTTTTAAGGCATTTTATTAATAATTCTATATTATCTTTTGAAACGGCAGATATAGGTATTATTTCTGCAAATGAATATAGTTCTTTTAGTTTATTAATATCTTCTAATAATTTACTTTTATCTTTTATTAAATCTATTTTATTTAGTAATAAGAAAATAGGAATATTTTTATTTTTTATTTTTTCTAGAATAAATTGGTCTCCTTTTCCAAAGCCCTTAGAAATGTCTATTAAAAATAAAATAACATCTACACCTTCTGTATTATCATATGCTTTTTTATTAAGAAGATTTCCTAATTTATTAATTGGTTTATGAATTCCTGGAGTATCAACAAATACAATTTGAGAATCATTATCATTATATATGCCTTGAATAATATTTCTTGTCGTTCCACTTACATTTGAAGTGATTGCTATCTTTATATCTAAAATGCTATTTAGAAGGCTACTTTTTCCAACATTTGGCCTTCCCACTAAACTTACAAATCCACATCTCATAAATATCCTTCTTTACTATTTACCAAAAAATTCTATAAACTTTGGTAAAAATATAATTATACCTATTACTGCTGAAATTATAGAAATTATTAATACACCAGCTGCCGCAATATCCTTAGACTTTTTTGCTAAAGGATGAATCTTAGGACTAGCTAAATCCACTGTATATTCTATAGCCGTATTAAATATTTCTGCTGTTAATACTATTCCAATTAATAAAAGGCAGACTAACCATTCTATATAACTTATTTTTAAAAAGAAACCACATACAATAACTAAGATTGCTACAAAAGTATGAATTTTTAAATTTTGTTCTCCTTTATAGGCTTGTGATACGCCTTCAGTAGCATATTTAAAACTATTTTTTAGTCTTTTATTATCAAGCTTTAATTTTCTTTTTATTTTCTTTCTAACTTTATCTTCGGATATCATATTCTTCTAGTACCTCCTCTTGTTTTTGAAACATTTTTTTAGCTTCAGCTTCTGTTTGATGATCATATCCTAACAAGTGATAAAAGCCATGAACTGCTAAAAACGATAATTCGCGAAGAAATGAATGCCCATATTCTTTTGCTTGACTTCTAGCTTTATCAATTGATATATAAATATCACCTAATACTCTTTCCCCTTGTGGGATAATAACACTATCCTCATCTTCTAAAGCAAAAGTAATAACATCTGTTTCTCTATCAACATGGCGATAAACCTTGTTTAATTCATGAATATAATCATTGTCTACTATAATCAAATTGAACGAAACGTTATTTAAAGCTTCTTTTTTTAATGCTCCTTGTAAAACTTTCTCTACTATTTGTAATTCTGGTATTTTTTCATCAACTTGTACACTTATTCCTACTTTATTCATATTAACTCCTATTTAATAATTAAAATCATTAATGCAATCAATCCACTTAATGTAAGTATAGATATGCTGTTTAAAAACCACTCTTTTTGACAGAACTTGGGAAGATGCTTTTCTATCCATTTTAAAATCAAATATATTAAATATCCTATCATTCCACCTAATATATTTAATAAAATATCATCTACATCAAATACTCGTCCAATTACTAATTGAATAACTTCAATCGATATAGATGTTATCATTGTTAGTAGTAGTGGTAAAACTATTTTTTTTACTTTTAAATAATAACTACTAAAAAGTCCAAATGGCAAAAACATTATCATATTTCCCAATACATTTTTTATAAATAAATGACTTGTAATATTATATCGCAATATTTCTTTAAAGGGAATAAAATTATTACTTGACAAAGCTGTATCATCTTGAAAAGTTACTACTTGAAATAAGCATAAAATATATATTCCAAAAATTAAAGTATATAATTCTTTATACAAAACTATTTTTTCTTGACTTCTTATTAGATAACAAACTCTAAAAGAAACCATCACTATAACAGAAATTAAGACCATTGGCCAAGTAAAACTAATGACTTCTTGTAATGTTTTTGATAATGGTTCTAGCACCATATCACCTCTTTCTTTGGTTCTCTTCTTCTATATTTATATCGCTTATATCTAAATAAGATGTTATGTTTTCTTTTACCTTAAAAAATATTTCCACCTTTATTTTACTATTTTTTAATTCCTTTTTCAAAACTTTTTTAGTAATTATCTCTTCATTATTAGATAATCGCTTTTTCATTTTTTTTGAAGCAATTGTTGTAGCAATATTTGTGATTTCACTATCATTATATTTTACAAGTTTTTCCTCTGTTTTGTTGTAATTAGCTAGACCAAATTTAAATGCTAATAACTTACTATCAATTATATTATACTCATATTTTTTTAATGTAGAAAATTTATTTCCATAGTTTTTCTCTTTATTTAAAAAATAATAGTAAAACCCCCAGCTATTTTCTTTTGTTAATTTTATTATCTTATACTTTATTGGCATTGATATTTTTATAGTATACCAAGTTTCTCCAAAAACTTCACCAGTTGCACAGGTTTTTGAAGTTACTTTTTCTTTATTATGAATTAGTCCATTAATTAAAATATCGCCTTTTTCTACATAATCATTTTTCTTTTTAGTAATTTCGCCTTTTGAAGCTGTTATTTCTGTAATAATGGCATTTTTTTTAGCAATTATTGTACGTGGCTGACATATTCTTTCTTTTTTTGGTAATTTTCTTTCTTCGACTCTAACAATATACTTTGTTCCCTTTTCATCTATCTCTAACCATTCTAACTTTTGCTTTTCTTTAACCAAAATTTGCTTTTTTATTTTTTCTTTCATTTTATAATTAATTTTAAAATGAAATCTTTGTAGTCCAAGATTTTCTAAATCTTTTTTAACTATAGTTCTTATATTTTTGTTTGGATGAATAACTTCTATTTGAAGTACCATGTTTGATAATATAGTAATTATTATGATTCCAATACTAAAAAAGAAAATTAATAATTTATTTTTCCTTAAGAAAAAATACAAATTACTAATTCCATATCTTTTTACTATTTCTATTTGGTATGTTGTTTTTATCTTTTTTATTATTTCATAATCCTTTTCATCTATTATTATTTGAATACTTTGGGAATTTTTCTCTAAAAAGTAAATATTTATTTTTTTTCTTATTAATTCCTTTATTATGTACATTGGATTTTTCCCAATAATTTCTATTTTTAGTTTATTATTCATTAATGGACCTCTATTTTTGAAATATTTCCTGTTATTAGCATTTCTTCATCTAAGAGTTTTCTTACTATCAGATTAGTTCCTGTAATATGGATTTTATGGTTATTGCTTTGAAAAGAAACACTATTTTCATCTAAATTAATAATTCGTTTAAAATTTGTAATATGGATTTTATTTTCATAAATTGTAAATTTAAATTCTCTATCATTTAAAAAATTATCTACTCTTTCAAACATGTGATATCACCTAACTAAATATATGTTTTCCAAAAAAAAACATTAATCTTTTGATTAATATTTTATTGTAGTTTTTCTTTTATAATAGCAGAGACTTCTTTCATATCTGCTTTTCCTTTCATTTTTTCACTAGCAACTCCCATTACGCGACCCATTTCTTTAATACCTGCTGGTTTTACTTCCGCAAAAATATCCTCAATTATTTTTACAATTTCTTCATGAGATAATTGCTCTGGTAAATAATTCATGAGAATATCTATTTCTGCTTGTGTTTTTTCTTTCAAATCGTCTCTTCTCGCTTTTTCAAATTCAGAAATCGAATCTTTTCTCATTTTTATTTGCTTATTGACAATATCGATTAATAAATCATCGTTTATTTCTTTTTTATGATCAATTTCTTCTTGTTTCAAAGCTGCCTTTACCATTCTGATAACACTTAAACGATCTTTATTTTTTTCTTTCATCGCTTCTATCATATCTTTATTTAATTTTTCTACCACATTGTTCACCTCTTTTTTATTATACTAAAAGTTTTAAAAAAATAGTAGCAAGAAATTGCTAATTTAATTTTTATGGTTTTAACCTATATACTTTATCTCTACCGCCGGTAGTACTTTCTATAAAATACATGTTAGCATCACTTAATTCTCGAAAAGATGATGCTGGAATATCATAAAAATCTGTGGGTTGACCACTAACAAAAACTCTATATCCTGTTTCCTCATAATATCCACATTCTTCTGGCATAGAAATGCTATAATCAACATCTGAGCCTTCTACAGGAATTTTGGTACAAGTAACTATAGTTGCATCATCTGTGGCATCTTGAGGTGATAATGCTATTGCATTACCTGATTCATCAACAATAATTGCTACCTCACAGGCAACGCCTGTTGCTACAATTGCTGCCTCTAAATCACATAATCTAATAAAGTACCTTTGTTTTTTATTAATGCCATCACTAAATGATGCATATTCAGAAGGATAAGCCTCATATCCTCCACCAAAACTAATTTTTGTTTGTGAGCCTTTTATTCCACATCCTTGTGATGTAGCTTCTATTAGTGCTAACATTATTAAGGATGCTCTTGTATTTACTGACATATTAATTAAACTCCCTTTAGTATTTTTTAGTGAAAAATAGTATCCTTCAGGATACTATTTTTAATAATCTCTTCTATTTGCTCTATCTCTTTTTCGAGAATTTTTAATTCCTTCTTTTTTTGCTGCTCTTCTTCTAACTCCTGGTTTATCATATGCTTCTCTTTTTTTCCACTCAGAAGGGACACCATCTCTTGCCACTTTTTGCTTAAATTTTCTTAAAGCTTGATCAAGATTACCTCTAACAGTTACTTTAGTTGCCATCTATTTCCCTCCCTTCGTTTTAACTAAAATGAATTATATCAAAAGAATATTCGTTTTTCAACCATTTTTATGTTTTTTTTGTTAAAATACTACATAAATAGACAAAATCAGCATATTTTTGCTTAATATTATAGTTAACTTTTAAAAAATAAGTTTTTGAGGAAACTATAATCTTTTATATTTTTAGTCTAATGGGCATAGATTGTTTTCACTAATTCTTCTAATTCCTGAACCTAAGGAGTATCCTGCATCTTTGAGAACTCTTATTACATTTACTATAGCATTAATAATAGGTCCGCTTATAGTTGTTGCGCCGCCTACTATTTTATCTAATTCTTTTCCTTCAATTTTTTTCATCCATTGCACCTCTCAGGATTTGTTATTCCTTCAATTATTCCACTAATAAAGATAACAATTGCAGCAACAGCAATTCCTGCCCATATAGAAATTGTTGCGCCACCTTTAATTCTTTCTAATTTTTCTTCTTGTATTATTTTAATTATTATCACCTACCCATATATCTCTTATCATTTTAATAATAGTTTGTTTCTTATTTTTAATACTTATATTTAATATATCATTTGGTTCACTTTTCAATTTTTT
>OCTX011765897.1_pt1 | contig 17690 bp, 8 predicted proteins | sample 1539691 | NCBI WGS metagenome assembly OCTX01 (sample SAMN02144231, study PRJEB22623) | gut metagenome | biome: sheep rumen | host: Ovis aries | place: New Zealand | reverse complement strand
AAGTTGCACATAAAATTTCTAATACGGTTTATGATGTACCAATGAATATAAGGAAACGAATAAGTAATTTTTCAGAAGTTGTATTAAATTTTTCAAAAAGAGCATGGCGAAGTTTTGTTAAATCAAAAATAGGCAAGTATCTTTCAGCAAAAACTCTTCCAATCAGAAAGTTTTTTAGAAAAGCTTTTGATTATATCAAAGATGGTGCTTCTTCAGCTGTTAATTTTTTTAAATCAGTTGCAAAAGTTTTTAATACACCAGCAAGAGCTCTTCGTTTTGCTTTGAATCATATGGGACCTGTCGGTCGAGCAGTTTCTAATTTTATTTTCAAAAAAAGAAGTTTGCGGAATATTATAAATCCGATTGGTGGCCTGGTTTCAAGAGTAAAAAAGTTTTTCAGCGATTTACTTGAGCATCTTTTGTTTTTCTTAACTCAAACCTTTCCTGGATGGATTGTTTCTATCGTAATTATTTCTTTTATAGCATTATTTGGCCTTTATACCGCTTTTGTAAATATAGCTTTAAATAATGAGCCATATATTGGTCCATACCCAGTAGTTCAGGATAATGATGTAAGTAGATTCCTTCGTGCTTTTACTGAACAACAAATAGGAACGGAATTTGGTGCTCAAAAAGAGCTTGGTGTAACTCCACATGAAGTAACAACAGAAAATGGTGATAACTTATATAGTTATACTCCTGTATATGCTGAAGATAAAAATATTCTTCCTGAAGAAGTTATTATCAGAGATTCTAAAGGAAAATACGATGATGATAATTATGAACTTGGTGCTACTGGATTTCTAGGAGCGTTTAGAATTAAATTGCCTATAAAATATCCTGCAGCAATTTTATTAACATCTGTTGAAATTGGAAATAGAATCAATCCAGAAGATAAGACATATGACGCAGATTCCATCTTTGATGCGTGTATAGCAGGTTTTAATAAAAATAAAGATAAAGATGACAATAAAGAAGATGATATTACTGGAAAATGGGACCCCACAGACCCAAAATTAGGTCAGAGCCCTGAAAAAGGTGGAGATTTTATAGGATTTTCTGAATCTGCTCTTGGCAATTCTGCTGATGGATATGTAGTAACAATATATTTAAATCAGCAAGTTGCAGTTGTTACAAAAGGAGGACATACTGAAAAAGTAATACGTGTTTCAACAGCTTTAAACCCTGAAAGTGCTTATAGTTCCTGGTATAAAAAAGGTGGAAACAATATAAAAACTGTAAATGGATTTGAAGGAAGAGGAAAAAGTTGGACTACCTTAGTTGATGGCTCTTATACACCTGCTTATATTGATATTTATCAGAATGTATGGTTTCATTCTGTACCTTATGAGTCGGCAAGCAGAGACGATTTGGAAGATGATGAATGGAACAAACTTGGAAGCCCGGCTTCTGCAGGATGCGTAAGAATGGCTTTGAAAGATTTAAGATATCTATACAATACTTTACCTAATGAAACAACAGTTATTTTTGATGGCGAACATAATTATTCCGGAACTGTTCCTGGACAAATAGAATTTGTTGACCATGGAGAAAAAGAAGAAAAAGAAGAGTCAGAAAATGATATTCAAGATGAAGAGCTTCAGGAAAGATGTTCTCAAGTTTTCTCAAAGGAAAATATAGTAAATGCTTTTAAATATTGGTTAGACCATCTTGAATTCAAATATCAGACACTTTTCATTAAATGGGGAGAAGAATATCCTGCTGTTTACAAAGAAATGTACGAGTTTAATTTCCCTAAAAAATATGAAAAAACGGATGAAATAGGGCTAACATGTCCGGACGGGTCTGCAATTAATTGTGTTGAAGGTACTACTGGAGAAGTTTGCACGTGCGAAAGTGGAGCCAATCCAGAAGAGGGACAAAAAACAGTAATGGTAAACATGGATATAAACAATCCTATGGAACATTTCATTAATGATGCGACATATTGTCGTCCAGCCCATGATGGAGAAGAAGGAATGTACAGATATGAGCTAACGGAAGAACGTGTTGACTCAGGTAAAGATGAAATTCCTCTCTATTATTGCAAAGATGCAGAGGATTGGATATGGTCAGAAGTGAATCCTGGTGATTACGAAACTGCTACTGTTGGAGAAACCGGAGACGTCGAACAACCGGAAGATAATAGTGGTTTGTCACATGCTATCACTAAATTAGGATGGATGCCAGCTGATACAAATGAAGAAAAATATTATACTCCAGAAAATAACTATAACTTGGAAGAAGAGGGTAACTCAAAATATGATAATTCTGATTTCTGGGATTGGGCTTCATTCTGGGATTTAGAATCGAGTGCAATCTCAACTTTTATTGATAAATGTACAAATCCTAATTCAATGTACTGTTTTATTCCTTATGCACATGATGCTCTTGAAATGTATAACAATGGAGATAAGGCAAGCATTAACTACGGTGGTGCTTTTGCAACAAATTATAATTATTCATGGCTTGATATTGAAGGAATAGACGAACCAGAAACTGCACTTTCCCATGATAAATCAGATAAAGATTTCAGCGATATGGCTGAAAGCGACCCAATATTCAGAAAAAAATTCTACTGGGTTCTTAAAACTCCAAAGGTTGCATATAAGCAATTAATAGATGACTACCGGTGGGATAAATATGTTGAAAAGGATGGAAACGGTTTTAATACTGCTTCTGGACAAATGACAAGTCTAATACAAAATCTTTCTTCTGCTGAATTCAGTACAAGAAAAACAACAGAAGAAGATGGAACTGTTGTTAATAGAATATGTTATAGTATTACTCCTTCTGAAGAAATTGGTGCAAGAGGTACAAATAAAAATAAAAAAGTAACAGTTGATATTGACCGTCTTGCTGCCGGCTGGGTTTCTGAATATAATCAATATATTTCAGATATTAATGAAAATGATACTCCAGATATTAATTTTACAGATATAAATTATTTATCAACAATTGGAAATATTTATGAACGTTATGAAATGATGATGAACTCATTATATCCTGAAGATGTAACCTTTACGCCAAATACAGGTGGAGAAATTGTTGACCCAGATGACTTCATTAAATCTCAGGATGTAAAAAGGAAAATTAAAGATATGGTAAATGATGGAAGTTTGGACATGCAAATGCCAATAAATCCAACAGGATGCGGATTTAAATACGGAGAATATTCAAGTTATTCAAAATCACCTCACTGGGCCGAGGACCTCGCAGCACCTCAAGGAACTCCAATTCATTCAGTATGTTCAGGAACGGTTCACACTTCTTCATATCATGAAGTAAATGGTGAGTATATAATTATTCATTGTAATAATGATTTATATACATATTATGGCCATATGGTTAGTGGAAGCAGAAGAGTTTCTGCTGGAGATAGCGTTTCAAAAGGAGATGTTATTGGTCAAGTTGGTATGACAGGAACAGCAACAGGACCGCATATTCATTTCTTTATATCTACAAATACAGATTTTTATAATCGTTCAGGATATAATCATTTATCATTGTCTGATGTTGGACTTTCGGGAATATGTGATGCAGGTTCGTCAGATGCTTCTTATACACAAATGTTCTTTTCTGATGACGTTGCAGCGGCAACAACTGAAGAAAATTATACAATTATTTCTCCATTCGACCCATTAGCCGAAACTGTTTGCAAGAATAATAATGGAACATGGTTGCCTGATTCTGAAAATGAAGATTTTGAAGAGTTTAAACAAAACGCTGAAGAAGCTGTATCATTAAACGATTTTTCAACAGAATATGAATGGACCGATTTCAGACCAATGCTTCTTGAAACAACAGGTACCTGTAAAACCGGTAATACTGGCTCTGCATTGGAAGAAATTATAAAACGATTAAGAGAGCGTGCGCTTTCAATTTCAAACAGAACAAATTAAATTTTAAAGAGGCAGTTATTATTGCCTCTTTTTTTGTGATACTTTTCTCTCGTTAAATTTTAATAGGAGGTTGTTTTATGGCTAAAAAACAGTTGTCGAAAAAAGATAGAAATAGTTCTACCATTATGAACGACGAAGCTTCCCGTGCTTCTTTTCAAGAATTTTTTCCAATAACAGATATTGAAAACGGATGCTTTATAGATAAAAACGGAAAATATTTTCCAATAATTAGAATTGGAACTAAAAATCTTGATTTGATGTCATATGACGACAAGGAAGTACTTGCGTATCAATTGGAAGAAGTTTTTTCTTCTTTTAAAACTAGAAAATATCAATTTTTAATTATTCCTATTCCTTATGATATTTCAGATTGGAATGCAAATATAACAAATTCAATCCAGAATGTAATTAAGGATAGACAAAAAACAGATGATGCAATTTTAAATGCAAAGTCAAATTGGGAGAAACAAGTTCTGACAAAAAACAGACAAATATTAGATGCAAGATTGGAACTGTTGCGACAAGAAAAAGATTGGGTTACAGAAAAGGTTAAATCAGGCAGACTTACAACTAAAAAATGTTATTTATCTCTTGATTTTAAAGATGCCTTCGATGTTAAAACAGCCGTTAGAAAAGCAAACGAAATTATCGCTCGTTTTTCAGAAAAAGGTGTTGATTCTTATCTTGCTTCTGAAAAGGAATTAAGACTTCTTTTAAATATTTTATGTAATCCTTTGCAAACATCTGCAACAGACATACCGGCGACCAGAATGCCTCCGGTATATAGAAACAGGTCTTCTATTTAAAAGGAGGTAAAATTTCATGGCAAAAATGATAAATTCTAAAAATAAATCAAATTCCAAAAAAACATCTGCTGGATTTGAAGATATAATTGACAGAATCACTCCTACAGCTGTTGACTTTAAGAATCCTAATCAAATAACTTTAGGAGATACTATTGAACAAATATACACTGTTTATAACTATCCATCAGAAGTACGATTGGAATGGATGTCACAATTCGCAAAGTATTCACAATGTTTTATCTCTTTTCAGATAAGTGAAGCAAACAAAGCAGAACTTATTGAAAATATTGACCGTACAATTTCAAATGAAAGGGTTAAAATTCTTGAAGCAAAATCGCAGACAGAAATTGACGAAGCTGAGGTTATGATTGAACGTGCGCGTGAACTTGCTATGAAGGTACGTGCCGATGATGGAAAGGCTATCAATCTCACAACCTCTATTGGCGTTTTTGGAACTACTAAAGATGAAGTTAAAAAAATTCACGACAGAATTGAAGGAGACCTTGAAGGTCTTGAATTTTCAGTCCGGGAAATGACTCATCTTCAAAAACATGGATTTCTTCAGCAGCTTCCTATTTGTGATAATGAATATGAATCTCTTTCAGGAATTGATATGCCAATGGATACATGGGCAGCCGGTCTTGGCATCTTTACTAACCAGTCGTTGAATCACAAAGATGGCCTTTACCTTGGTACTGACCGTTCGGGTGAATCAACTTTCTGGGATATTTGGGATGTCAGCAGAAACCAGCAAAATTCCAACCTTGTTATTCTCGGTACTCCTGGTGTCGGTAAATCAACAACAATGAAAAAACTTTTGCTTAATCGTTTCGCTAAAGGAGACTCATTAATCATCCTTGATGCCGAACGTGAGTATATCGGTATCGGTGCAAAATATGGTGCAAATATTATTGAAGCTTCCGGTTCTGAGACAAAAGCTACTTCCGGAAATGAAGCAACAATCATCAACCCTCTTCAAATCAGAGACTTCCCTGAGGCTTGGGATGATTATGATACAGAGGATAAGCTTAAAGAATTCCTTCGTAATAGAAAAGGAACTTCTCATCAGGGACCTCTTTCCGCGCATATTACATTCTTAAAGACATGGTTCCCGCTTTATATTCCTGAACTTCAAATGAAACACGTTGCTGTTCTTGAAAAGGTTCTTTATTACACTTATAAAGTTATAAAACATATTTCTGAAGACAGCGACCCTCGTTTCATGGAACCGAATGAATTTCCAACAATGTCTGACTTAATGAATGTTATTAACGATTCCATTGAAAAAGGAAAACTTGGAAATGAAGAGATGTCTTTAGACGATATTGAAATTCTCAAAGATTTAAAGAGATATTTATTCTCATGTACTGAAGGTGCTGATAAGTTTATTTTTAACGGTTATACAAACATTAATATGGAATCTCCATTCACAATCTTCGATGTTCATAAACTTCTCGATGCTCCAGAAAATGTCAGAAATGCTCAGTTCTGTAACATTACCACTTTCTGCTGGATGAGAATGACTCGTGACAGAAGTGAAAAATGTATTCTTGTTGTAGATGAAGCTCACTTGTTTATTTCCAAAAATAATAACCAGGTCTTTGAATGGCTTTCATCTTCTGCAAGACGTTTCCGTAAATATATGGGTTCTTTGTGGCTTGCTACACAGAACGTTTCAGACTTCCTGCAGGATGGTGTAAGAGATTTCGGTACATCATTGTTGAACAACCCTGACCTTAAATTGATTATGAGACAAAGAGCTACGGATATTGAGGCTGTAACGTCATTATTCCAACTTTCATCCGTTGAAGAAGACCTTATGTCTAAAGCTAGCCGTGGTGAAGGACTTTTATTCGTAGGTTCTCAGCAGCATTTGTTCGTTAATATCGAAATTGAAAAGAATATGCTTGCTCTTATCTCTTCTACTGGTGGCGGACGATAACACAAATAAAAGTGTATACGTAATTGTATACACTTTTTCTTTTTGCGATATTATATTGTATAATGCATTTGGTAAAGGAGGAATTTTATATGCAAAAAAATTCGCTTAATTTCAGAAATTTATTTAAAGTAACTTCTCACATTGTAAATCACAATTTTATCAACAATATCATTGTCGGAATGTTTTTCTTTCTTCCTATCTTCTCCCTGCTTATCCCCTCATCCTCCCTTCTTGTCATTTTCTCACTTCTTCTTATCCTTGCCTTTACATGGAGCTTAATCTATTTTTGTGACAAACAGATTGATAATCCAGGCAAAAAGACAGTTTTCTTCTTCCCTATTAAAGATATGGATAAGTGGAACAATGCCGGATTTATAAATTTCATTATTAAATTAATTTCATTTATTGGTATTGTTTTGTTTTTAATTCTTATTCCAATATTAATCTATGTTTATTCCAATTTTAATTTCTTTAATTCAACCATTTCAATGACGGCAGAAGAACTCTCAGCCTTAACTCCTCCAATGCCTTCTCTTCTTGTAACTATTATTGTTGTATTGGAGTATTTTCTTCTTATGTTCTATTTATTTCCTGTCCTTATCAAATCCTATACAATGCCAAAAACAAAAAATATTTTTCATGTATTAAAAGAAACAACCATTTATATTTTTCATAATATAAAACTGTACATTAAAATTTATCTGTTCATATTACTGATTGAACTTATTGCACCATTTACAATTGGAATAGTATATCTTTATTCATTACCGTTTATTTTGACTTTAATGTTTTTATTCTTTGATGAGGAGAGGGCATGGGAGAAATAGGCTAATATCAGAAAAGCCCCCGCAGGGGCCCACGCAGTGGCTCCCGCAGGGGCCAACGGCAAATAATAATAAATAAGGAGGCTTATATGCTTACAAATATAGAAAAAATGATTTTAGACAAATCTTTGGATGATATCAGAAGAATAGTCGAGGGTATGTCTGAGCAAAGAGACGATGCAAAAAGACTGGTCGAAGACTGGGAAAAAGATGCGGAAATAAAAAGGCTGAAAGAGGAAATAAATAATTTAAAAAAAGAACGAATTAATGGTTTTATTTTTTCCAGTGACCAGATAAGAGAAATAAAAGAATGGGAACAGAATCATATCAGGAATTGTCACAAAGAGGAAGAGGAGGGGAAGATAAGGAAAAGCTCAGGAATACATTTCGAATATTGTTTTTCTCATACTCCTGTTGGTACTCTTTCTTCTGTGGTATGTGAAGAATGCAGAAAAAAAGCATTCAAAGTTTCTAAAGGTGATAAAGAAATTTACGACAAGTATATGGAAGAAAATAATGCAATTATATTTCCAGGAGAAGTGTGATATAAACATTAAAAAAACAGAGGTGTCTCCTCTGTTTAATTTTTTTAGAGAGATGTATGTTTTCGCAGTTCTCTACAATTCTTCCGCGCCGTCCATCAGGGTTTCGGGCTGCCGACTCTTGAGACAATCGGTGTCTTGATATATTTTTCGAAGTATCATCGGCACTGAATGCCTCCTTCCTTATTGCTTAATAATATATCGTATATTCAGTTGTGTATCTTTTAACAATTAAATAATACATTCAGAAATGAAAGAAGTCAACAAATTTTCATACATTTTTTCAAAAAAAGTGTTTTTTTATTAAATTTTGCATGAAATTCGTTGATTTTTCTTGTTTCATGTGATTTTTCATAGTGTTCTTTCTTCTTTCAGATATGAAAGCCGTTTCGATATATTTCTTTTGTTACAGAAAGAAAGAAGAGGAAAAAGAAAATGAAAAAATACGAATGTCGAGATGATATCCGTAGATGTAGCACTGCATCGTTCAAAAAGGATGATGTACATGAACACAAGCGTTCATTAAAGCTAGGAGTATCTAATGATACTCGTCAGCGGCAGCGAGAAATTGTCGATATTGTTGTTCGAGGGATTGAACGAGTAAATTCGACAATGACAGAGGAACAGGCAAGGGAATGGACCGACCGTCTTGAATGTCGGGTTAATACGCCCGAGTTTGCTTTCAGACGTCCAAGAGTTAATTGTTATGAATTAACTCCTGGTCAGATTGTCTGTGCTCTGACCAGCCGAAAAAAGCGATTTTGTATGGTGATTCGGAATGATACAAAGAGAAAGGTTGTAACACTTTGTCCTCTCGTATCATTCAGAGATGATTTCAGAAGCAGAGCTGCTCTTGATACTAATGAATATTTTATTAGTACAGAACCTGTCTCTGAAAAAAACAACTTTATGAGCGACCGTCACTTTTACAAAGCTGAAAAAATGCACTTTGTAAACGGTGGGAAAAACTTCGATGGATTTGTTGATACTAATCCGGAGCACGTAGTCTATGCAGACTATGACGAAGTTTTAAAAGTTATGAAAGTGAATGATGAGGCATTTTCTCAAGACATTTATAAAAATGTCAGAGCTTCTTTTATTGCAAAGAAGAAGCAAAAAGAAGATGCAGAATCTGCAGCTTTTATTGAAGCGCTCATGAAAGAATTGAATGAATTTAAGAGAAAGGAGGGTGTTGCAGCATGACACCAGAAGAGTTCCTTCGTGAAAGAAGGGCTGTTGATTACGGTAATTATTACAAACTTACCTGTTGCAAATGCGGTAAGCATGAAGCTTTTCTTTATAAAGATGATTTCAAGAATAAAGAAAAGAAATTCTTTACCGTACGTTGCAATCGCCTCAACCACTGTGGCTTTATTGAAGAGATTCAAAAGGATTCTCTTGAAGGAGCTGTAGTGGAGGTGCCAGAGCTTCTGGAAGCAGAAAAAAAGGCTCTGGAAAAGAAGCGGGTAAGCAAAGAAGCTATTGCTTATTTCAATAATCTTTTCGAACACGTTGGATGGCTGCGTGATTATGATATGGATATAAGAGGAATCAAGAATGAAACTCTTAAAAAGTATCATATTGCGTACCTGAAAGATGGCTGGATGCATTTCGCAAAACTTCATAGAAAATGGTTTGGAGACCAGTATTTCTCCAAATATTATGAAGACCGGCAGATTTTAATTCCTATATATAATAAGGATGGGAATTCTGTTGATAGGATTCTTATGAGAGGTTATGATAAGCCTCTTGAAATGAAGGAAATTCCTTGCGTTCTGAATAAGAACGGGGAGGAAATCTTCAACATGCCGGCATTAAATTCTGAAGCAGACATCATCTTTGTTTGTGAAGGAGTTTATGATGCTCTTTCGGTAATACAGGCGGTTGACAACAAAAAAGTTGAAGCTGTCGGTATTCCTGGGGTTGCAAAATGGAAAAAGCTGTTAAAGGCCGTAAAAGCCATGCCTTCTGCAAAGTCGAAGAAATTTGTTTTTATCTTCGACAATGATGAGGCTGGTCATAAGAATCAGCAGTTAGCTATCAAGGCTTTTAAAGATGCGGGTGTTGCTGTCGATGGATGCGACATTTGTGTCTATAATGACTGCAATGAATTCTTGCAGAAAGATGCTGAAGTGTTCAGTAATTCTCTGCGGGAATTCTGTGGAATTCATTAAAAAAAAGGAGGAAATTTCAAAAATTTCCTCTTTTCTTTTGCAAATATCGATATTATAATGTATAATGAATTAAGCAAAGTCTGACTAAGCGTCAGAATAAATAAAGGAGGATATTGAAAATGGTTCAAGACTTGAACAGAAAGGTTTTATCTACCAGAGAAATCAACGATTTCATTGCTAAGCAGGAGCACAGTTTTAATGGGAGCGTAAAGGATTTGCTCTACGGAACTGGCCCCGACTCTATTTCTTCCATGTTCAAAAATGCCGAAAAAGCATTGCAGGTAAGACGTGCTGTTGCGAATAAGGTTAAAGAAAATTCGCTGGCGGACACTCTTAATAATTTCGATTTAAAGGCGATGACTGCTTTTGTTGGTGAAATTATCAATGGTCATTTGGATGAAGCGTCAGGAAAGATGGTTTATGAAAATGACCCTGATATTATGGAAGCAATTCTTCAGGATTCAAAATTGCCTCTCAAAAGCTGTAAGGCTCTGTATAACAGTGCCCTTAAGGTTTCTGAAAATGATAAAATGAATCCTCATGCCAAGGTTGGATGGATTCGTAAGATGAATTACTTCCTGAATAATGAATTCATTCCTGTTTCTTACCTTGCGTCCGTATCTCTTGTTGTAAAGTCAATCGCTGAAAAGGTTGGATACAATAAGATTGAATTTCCTTCTGATGGCGTAATTATCAGTAATCTTGTCACAAGCTGTAAGAAAGAGTCAGCAGAACATTACACTTCTATTATCGGTGATGTAAAGAAGGAACTTAAGGATAAGTCTTCCAGACTTGAATTCATCGAGAGCGATTATAATCGTATGAAGAATGATATGCTGAATTCTTCCAAGCGTGCATCTAATGCGGTATCTGACCTCAATGAAGCTACTTCCAGATTATCGAATATTAATGCAAAACTTAACGAGGCTCACGAAAGAATTAATACTTTGTCTGGAGAACTTGATACTTCAAATGCAAATCTTTGCAAAGTTCAGAAAGAATTTAATGATTATAAGACGAAATCTGAAAATAAGTTCGACGAATATAAGACGAAGGCTGAACATGATTTAGCAGAAGCAAAGAATAAGATTAAGGAACTTGAAGACGAATTGGCGGTTGCTAAAACAAACACATCTGATGAAGTGAACATCATGATTGATAAAAACGCTTCAGTAAATGTTCCAAGCTTTAAGGAATCTGAGGTATCTAAAGTTCAGGAAGAGAAACAGGTAGAAGATGTAAAGATGCCGGAAGTTCCTGTAAAAGAATCAGCAGTTAATAATACAGATGTGAAAAGCGAAACTCTGGAAAACATTCCTAATTTCTTCGCTAACAGAAAATTCCGTGAATTTGCTGTAGATTCTGAAAAATCAGAACCTGAGGAAAAAATGGACACAGAAAAGACTCAGGAAAATAACAGCCAGGGAAAAACTGAGGATGAAAAGATTACTGCTCCTGTAACTGAATTTGACCTTGATGCAATTCTTGGAGAAATTCGTGCAATTGGACAGGAAGCAAAAACTGTTGAAGCCAAGGAAACAACTAAGACTGTTGAGGAACAGAAACCTGAAGAAAATAAGAATTCAGTTTTAGCGAAATATGATTATCTTGAAGATTACAATCATATGATTACAGGGAAAACAAATGCTGTGATTTCTGGTAAGGTTATTTCCAATCTTAATCCGGAAACAATTGCAAAACGCGGCCATAAGGCAGGAAATGCTTTGTGGAAAGCTGCGAAGAATACAGGTGACCCTGCAAAACTGACAAATTATTTCTATAAGGAAAAGGTTCAGATGGAAACTCAGAGAAATTCCGGAAGTGTAGTCCGGGATGAGATTGGGGAAAGATAAGGAGGAAAGATATGGATAAAATTACACTTGTTGAAATTCTAAGTTCAATTGCGGACATTAATCTTGCTGTTGAAAACATTGAGCACAGTTCAGACGATGTCGATAAGGCTCTTGGAAGTTATCAGTTATCGCTTCTGCAGACACTTACTCTTCTTTACTTAAAGGAATATTCAACAGATAATCTTGATGCTCAGATTCTCGAAGCAAAGGGAATTGTTAAAAACAAGCTTGGAGAACCGGCTGACAGGATTACTGATGAACAGTCTCTTGTAATCAAGATTATGAGTATGATTGTCGGAGCCGCAGTCATGATTGGCTCAATCAAAGGAAAAAACAGTTAGTTTTTAAAAAGGACTACGGTCCTTTTTTTCTTTTAAGAAATTTCTGATATTTTTTATTTGTTTTTCAAGCGAAAACTAGGATATATTTCGCTTTGTTAAAAAAGAAGGAGGATTATCGATGAAAAGAAATAAACTATTTTTTAATCTGACTAAGATTTCTCTTTCTCTTTTGATGGGATTCGGAAGTATTACCAGTCCTGTTTATGCGGAGGAAACCCCAATTACAGAGACTGGTACTGAAGAAACCTCTCAGGAGGGGAAGACAACTGAAGTAGTTGTCGAACAGGCTGTCGAATCTGCCACAACACCATCGGAAGAAGTTCCTTCTGGACAGGAGACTGCTCCTACAACTGAGCAGCAGCCAACTGTGAAGGAAGATGAACCAAGCGTTCCGGTAGATGTAGCAGAGGCTGACAAAGCCAAGGCTGAAACACCAGCTGTGTCCGACGGTACTTCTGCTCCGGAAGGAGAAGCGGTGGAAACACCGGCTACTGAAGGACAGACTGAAACTGCCACTGACACTAAGGAAGAGGCTGTTCCGGCTGAAACTGATGTGGTAGAAGAAGTTGAAACTGAAGAAGTTGCAGAAGTTGAAGAAGAGCATGTCTCTACTTTAACAATCTATAAAGCAGAAGATATTATTGATTATGTATCTGCTGTTGCAGCTTTAAAGGATGAAACAAGCAGTAAGTTAGTTCTTCGTAGTTCTGATGACCTCAATGAGTTCATCGATTTTGGAACTGCCGTCTATTTTGATGGTACTTATAACATCCAGTTTGCCAGTGAGGAAGAAGCTTCCAAGGCTTATGATATTCTCGCTTCCAAGCTTGGCGAGGATGCAATTGTTAAGGACGTTGCTATGAATGTCGACTGGGTTGGAGAACCTGACGACACTACAAACGTTCCTGCTGGCGAAACTGAAACTAAAGAAGAAGTTTCAGAGACAACAGATGAAGTAACTGCTCCTGCAGAAACAGCAGCAACTGAAGAGACAAAGGTCTCTGAAGGCGCAGATGCTCCTGCAGAAGAAAATATTTCAGAAACAACTGAGGAAGCTCCTGTTGAACAGGAGTCTGCTGGCGAGGAAATTGTTCCTGATGCCGCTGTAGTTTCTGACGCTACAGAAGTCGTTGAAACCGCTTTTGAAGCTAATAACGATACTCAGCGTAAGACCGTTGCTCTTATCGACTCTGGTGTTAATGGTGATTTGGCAGATGCTTCTGTTAACCTTACAAGTGACCCAGACGAAGATAGTGTTGGCCATGGAACAAAAATGGCTGAGATTATTAAGGGTATTGCCGGTGATAAAGCTTCCATACTCTCCATTAAAGCATTCAACGACGACGGTAGTGGCTCAATCTCTACAGTTACCGCAGCAGTAAAATATGCTATTGCAATGCACGTGGATTATATTAATATTTCAGCTAGTATCTTTGATACTGAAGATACTGCGTTATTTAAGGAGGCTATCCAACAGGCGCTCGAAGAGGGTATTGTTGTAGTAGCATCCGCAGGTAATAATTCAAGTGATGCCTCTTTATATGCTCCTGCAAATATTCCGGGTGTTGATACTATTGGCTCTTGCGAACCACTTGATTATGTAACAGCTTTTATGCTTACGCCGTTTAGTAACTATGGTGATTCAGTTGATTATTATTACTTGAGTGAATCTACATCCGAAGCGGCAGCCAACGAAACAGGTGTATTGGTGGCTGGTATTGAAAATGAAGGTTTTGTGATTGGTAGTACAAAACAGAAGTGGTACAGAATTCCAAAAGTAGCTCCTTCCAACTATCTGGAAACAGTTCCAGAAGAAACGAGACGACTGCTTGAGGAGTATAGAAGTAAATATTCCAGTGGGAATTTTACATTAAACGGATGTTCAAGTGCCAGTGGTAATGTTCCTGGAACAGTATGTGTAACCAGAGTTTATGATGAGCATGGTGTCCCGCAATATGACCTATCAACATTCCAATTTTATCCAAATGATTATCCTGACGTTAGAGTTGATATGTCATGTACGGAACCAGATACACATACTATGGTTGAAAATGCTCACTATTCTTGTGATGTCACATGGACGGGCGGTGGTGAATGTAATGCCCGTAAAGCAGATATCGAAGACTATTATATAAATTTTGATAGTGGTAATGTTTCTGCATATGACCCTGCAACACATAACAGCGAGTCAACTGCATATGTATGGACAGACAGAAGCGGCAATCTTTCTGATGGAAATTACAAAAACTTAGACATCTCGGTTGGAAATGGTGACAGGTCAAAAGTACATGCTTCCGTTTCCGGAAATACACTCAGAGTATGGTTTGATGCAGACGCTGATGCTGATATGCCTGATGATATTACTGTCAAAATTTCAGGTGGTGATTCTGACCCTGGAAAAGATGGATACTGTTCGGGTGGTTCAGTAGGTTATGACGTAACATGTACAGATTCTGCTTCACAGGACTTAAAAGGTGGTCAACCTGGGTCATGGCCTGATGTACATGAGCCTGTAGATGGTTATAAGTATCATGATGCTGAAGTTCATCTGAACATCATCCGTGGCAACGCCGAACTCACTAAATGGGATTGCGAAAAGGAAAAGAATGAGGCTCAGGGTGATGCAACTCTTGCAGGCGCTAAGTTCACTGTTTATCGTGGACAGACAAGCGCTGTAACAACTATGCAGGATACCGATGCAAACGGTCATACACAGACTGCGGCCAACGAATTAAAGTGGGGTAATTATACAGTAAAAGAAACAACCCCTCCGACAGGATATTTTTTGGATGCTGAATGGACAGGAAAAATTGAGATTAGAACAAGCGGACAAAATGTAAATCTTGATGCTGTTTCTCATCCGGAAGATTGCGTTTTCAAGGGAGGAATTAAAGTAATCAAGCATGATGCAGATTTCTTTGACCAGCATCCTCAGGGTGATGCAACTTTAAAAGGAACCGTATATGGAATTTATAATGTTTCACCTCTTTCTGTTATTTATGAAAATAGAGAAGTTAAGAACAGTGGTGATAAGAGCATTTCTGTAGGAGGTAATAATTACACTTATGGAGACGCAAACCTTATTACTACTCTTACGACCGATGAAATGGGAGAGGCAGAAACTCCGAATAATGTTCTTTCATATGGTACTTATCTTGTTGTTGAACTTGAAGCACCAAAAGGATATTTAAATGAAAATCCTTCAAGAAATGGACTCAATTATAAGAAAGGTGCTCTTGCGGAAATTATTGTTGTTCATACAGATAAGAAAACAGAAGTTTCACAAACTCTTTCTAACCCTGTAAAACGCGGGAAATTAATTGTTGGTAAGGTTGATGCTGAAAGAGATGCAAACTGGCCTAATGGAACAACTGCTGATAAGAGCCCAGACAAGCCAAACACAGCACAAGGTGATGCAACTCTTGCTGGTGCTCAGCTCGCGATTTATCTTGATTCCGAAAACCATGTAATGGTTGATGGTAGGGAATATCAGAAGGGTGATATTGTTAAGATTATCAGAACAAACGCTGAGGGAATCGCTGAAACAGAGCCTTACTCTCTACCATATGGCTCTTATCATGTAATTGAAAAGGAACCTTCTCCTGGATATTTACTCAACACTGAGTGGAGAATCGACTTCAAGATTACTGAAGAAGGAGAAGTTCTTGATTTTGCTCATGAAAATGACAATGGTAAGAAGTTATCAGATAATCTTGTTTATGACGATTGGCTCGAAGAAACACCTATCAGAGGTGGAATTGAGTTAACAAAGGTTGATGTCGACCGTTATATCACTAAGAAGGGTGGACCAAATCTTGAACAGGGTGATGCTTCCCTTGAGGGTGCAGAATTCTCTATTTATAACCTTTCAATTCAGGATTCTTTAATTAATGGTAAGTGGATTGAACCTGTTAAGGTTACAAACCGTGAGCAGGCTCAGGCAATGCGCGGAAATGAAGACCGTCTTGCAAAGGTAATTACTACTGATAAGAAAGGATTTGCAACTACTGCTGCTTCCAAGGATGCAACTGAAGATAGAACTCTTCCTTATGGTACATATTTGATTATTGAGACAAAGGCTCCTGAAGGATACTTGCTGAATGATTGGTGGTATTCAATTATTGAAATCAGAGAAGATGGCAAGATTTATGATGCTGCCGCTGACAACACCAAGAAATCAGATAATCCTTATGATGGTGCAATTGTTGAAGAACCAATTCGTGGTGGTGTCAAGTTCCAGAAGGCTGACTATGAAAGAGCAGCTATAAAGGAACAGGGTGATGCTACACTCGAGGGCGCAGAAATCACTATTTACAATGTTTCAAAGATGGATGTTTATGGCTCTTCAGTTCAAAACGCTGCAAAGAATCCAAGCTATGATGGAAAGATTAGTGCTGACGGAAACGTTAAGCAGTATGATTGGGCTGAGGCTGGAGAAGCAGTTGATGTAAATGTTGGCGATAAAGATGTTGATACTTTACATCAGATTTATGTAAATGAATCTACTTCTGTAAATACCAATATTGGTAATGATGACGCAGATAATGGTGGAGAGCAGCCTGGTATTAATAGTATGACAAATACTTCAAGAACAGGTGAATATGCTTATACTGTTCGCGTTCCTGAACCTTATGGTGCACAGACACCTTATGATGATGCTCTTGAGAATGAGGATACTCAGGCTATGAAGGCTGACCCTCGTGATTTCTCCAATGCTGTTCCTGTTGTAACAATTGTTACTGACAAGAACGGTCTTGCATCTCTTGGTGCTGATGCTCTTCCATATGGTACATACTTTGCTGTTGAAACTAAGCCTTCTCGTGGTTATAACTTGAACACAAAGTGGATTGTTAACTTTGAAATCAGAGAGGACGGTGTTGTTCTTGACTTCTCTGATAGCAACCCTAACGACGCTAATTTCAGTTCTACTCATGAACATTGGCTCTATGAGCAGGTAATCAGAGGTGATGTACGTGTTTACAAGGAAGACCTTGAACTTTCTGAACTCAATGGAGTTAAGAGAAATAGTTATACTTGTAAGATTGAGGCTTCTTCTGATTCTCCTACTTATGTAGATGGTGAGGATAACACATACGGTGGTCAGGCAGTTCCTGCTTATCCGCCTGAGTCAAATGGATATGGTTATTGTGTAGATACAACTCCTGAAAAGGCTCATCACGCTGGTGTTCTTAATGGAGTACCTGGCGACCTTGCATATGCTGAAATTAAGGAAACTTCCGATGATGAAGCAGTGCAGAATAAGGTGAATTCTTCTCAGGCTATTGGCGGCAATGACCATGAGTCAA
>OCTX012030683.1_pt1 | contig 17699 bp, 14 predicted proteins | sample 1539691 | NCBI WGS metagenome assembly OCTX01 (sample SAMN02144231, study PRJEB22623) | gut metagenome | biome: sheep rumen | host: Ovis aries | place: New Zealand | reverse complement strand
AGTTCTCCGAGGGCGTTTCAAGAATTGCAGGGCACCGTGTGCTTGCGATAGACAGGGGCGAAAAAGAGGGCGCTTTGAAGGTGAGCATAGATGTTCCCGAGGGAGCAGGCGAAAGAGCCGTGACCTCACGCTATGTCAAAAATGAGTCTGCCTGCGCAAAGCTGGTCGAGCAGGCGTGCGTTGACAGCTATAAGCGCCTTATCTATCCGTCTATCGAGCGTGAGATACGTTCCGAGCTTTCCGAAAAGGCGCAGGAGGGCGCTATCAAGGTGTTCTCGTCAAATCTCCGCCAGCTTCTTATGGCACCGCCCGTTAAGGGCACAGTCACCCTCGGTCTTGATCCCGGGTATGCTCACGGCTGCAAGCTCGCAGTTGTGGACGAAACAGGAAAGGTGCTCGATACAAGTATAGTTTACCTTACCCCGCCGAGAAAGGAGACCGAAAAGGCTAAGCGCATAATTTCAAGAATGATAGAAAAGTGCGCTGTTACGACTATCGCTATCGGCAACGGCACCGCTTCAAGAGAGTCCGAGCAGTTCATTGCCGAGCTGCTTAAAGAGATACCGCAGAAGGTTTCCTATATGGTCGTTTCCGAAGCGGGCGCTTCCGTTTATTCCGCTTCCAAGCTCGCTGCCGAGGAGTTCCCCGATTACGACGTTTCGCTGCGTTCGGCAGTTTCCATCGCACGAAGAATGCAGGATCCGCTTGCCGAGCTTGTAAAGATAGACCCAAAGGCTATCGGCGTGGGACAGTATCAGCACGATATGCCCAAGGCACGCATGGACGAAGCGCTCAGAGGTGTTGTCGAGGATTGCGTGAACTCTGTCGGCGTTGACCTTAACACAGCATCATATTCGCTGCTTTCCTATATTTCGGGAATAAACAGCACGGTTGCAAAAAACATCGTCGCTTACCGTGAAGAAAACGGCGCATTTACTGATAGAAAACAGCTTATGAAGGTCGCAAAGCTCGGCGCTAAAGCCTTTGAGCAGTGCGCAGGCTTCCTGCGTGTGCCCGGTGCAAAGGATCCGCTGGATAACACAGGTGTGCACCCCGAATCTTACAGCGCAGCAAAAGCGCTGCTTACGCAGTGCGGCTTTGCAGTTACCGATATGGGCAATAAGGAGCTTATCGAGCAGAAGGTAAAAGCTGTCGGAGTCAAAAAGCTCTCGCAGGATATCGGCGTGGGAATACCAACGCTTGAGGATATCGTGAAGGAGCTTGAAAAACCCGGCCGTGACCCCCGTGACGAGCTGCCGCCGCCGCTTATGAGAAGCGGAGATGTAATGGAGCTTTCCGACTTAAAGGAAGGCATGGAGCTTATGGGCACTGTAAGAAATGTAATTGATTTCGGCGCATTCGTTGATATCGGCGTGCATGAGGACGGGCTTGTACACATTTCACAGATGAGCAATAAGTTCATCAAGCACCCACTTGAAGTCGTCAAGGTAGGCGATGTTGTTAAGGTCTGGGTGCTCGGCGTTGACCTCAAGCGCAAGCGCATCTCGCTGACGATGAAACAGCCTAAATAGGATAATATCAACAAAAAAAGCACTTCCTGTAATATCTGCCGGGAAGTGCTTATTATTATGCCATTGTATCAAATGTAGAAAATGCGTCCGTCTTTTCTCGGGGCAGCCTGCTTGCTCTGTGCAGGGTGTCCGAGTATGCAAAAGCCTACGCCGATAAGCTCGCCCGTAACGCCCCATTTTTTCAGCAAAGCCTTTCCCTGCTCGCTTTCAAACACCTGCCTGCACCTGTGTATCCAGCAGGAGCCGAGCCCGAGCGAGTGCGCCGCAACGCACATATTCCCTATAACAAGGCTGCCGTCCTCCACCGCAGTTGACCTGCCTGCATCAGCAAGCACGCAGACAACGCAGGGAGCGCCGTAGAAAGGATCGCCGTCAAAGCCCATTACCTGCGCATTCAGCGCTGATAAAAGGTCTCTCGTTTCCTTGTCCCTCACAGCTATCACAACAGGTGCCTGCGCACCCATGCCGTTGGGCGCATAAAGTCCGCATTCAAGGATCTGTTCAAGCTCGCTGTCGCTTACCTGCTCATCGGTGTAAGCCTTTATGCTGCGCCTTTCGAGCAGTGCCTTAATAACCTCGTTCATCTATCTGTACCTCCTGTTTCATCTCACGTCTTATCTCAAGAACTTTTCCGATAACTATGATCTCGCTGTGGTAATCATCAAGATATATCGTAGGTGCGGTGTTTTCGCCGCTGAGCACAAGCACTTCGCCGTTGAAACGTGGTCTGCGGAAAGTTATCTTTCCGTCCTTGCGAATGGCGTAAATATGGTTTTCGTCCTCAAAATCGGCGCATTTTTCAACCAGCACCCTGTCTCCTGTTTTTATCCCGGGAAAGTTGTTGCCGTCGCTGCATATGTAGAAAGTCAGCTTGTTAGCGTGGTCGGCACTTGTGTAAACAACGGGCAGGTGTGCGCTGACTTTGCCGCTGCTGTCTTTAACGGGGATCTTTGCGACATTTTCCGAGCCGTAGCAGTATTTCACCGAGTTCTCGTAACCCATCAGCCACCCCTCCGAAACGCCGAGGGCACGGGAGATCGCAGCCAGCTTATCGGCTTTGGGGGCAAACCTTCCGGCAAGATATGAGCTGATGAAAGATTTTGAAATGCCCGTGAGCTTGCAAAGCTCGTGCTGGCGCATATTTTTTTCTTTCATCACGCTTTCCAGCCGCTGCGCAAATGTACTCATGCCCTGCCTCCTTTAAATTTTGTCTGTGCTTTAATAAAACAATGCATTGTTTCGGTGTGCACCCGAAAGCCTCACTTGGCAGCTTGCCGAGAACAAATGTTTCACGTGAAACATTTACACCGCGGAAAGCACCTGAGTTTTTATGAAAAATGCCGTTATTTCAAAAATATTATACCATAGCAAATAACAAAAGTAAAGAAAAAGTTTTGAAATCTGTACCGATGCTATATTTTCACATTTATTTTAATGCACTTTGAACCGCAAAGCTGCTCACTCAGCTCATCGGGCTGGCAAACGCCCGCAAACAGCGAAAATTCAGAGGAAAACACCTTGCGCTCTCCGCTTTCGTCAACGGCGGTGAACATATCTCTGTCAAGACTCAGTGTAATTTTTTTCATTTCGCCTTTTTCAAGATGCACACGCTCAAAACCGCACAGCTTGCAGTTCGGCACTGCCTGCTCGCAGGTGTCTTTGATGTAGACCTGAACTACCTCATCGGTTGCGGCGCTGCCCGTGTTTTTCACCTCTACCGTTGCGGTAAAGTCCGAATATGCGAGGTTTGAGCACTCCACTGATGAGTAGGTCAGCCCGTAGCCGAACGGGTAAAGGATATTGCCCTGTGCATAACGGTAGGTGCGGTTTTTCATTGAATAGTCCTCGAAATCGGGCAGCAGCTGAGCGTTTTTGTAAAAGGTGACAGGCAGCTTTCCCGACGGCGAGATATCTCCGAAAAGTATTTGTGCAAGGGCTTTTCCGCCCTCAGAGCCGGGGTACCATGCATGGATAACGGCATTTGCATCAACGAGCGTGTTAATTGCGCTGCCTGCGGTGCAGACAACGATAAGCGGCTTGCCTGTGGCTTTCAACGCAGATAACAGCTGCTGCTGGCTTTCGGGGAGGTAAAGGTCGGGCTTATCGCCTGAGGAATACTCGTTTCCTGCGTCGCCCTGTTCGCCCTCGATAGTAGAATCAAGTCCCACGCAAGCCACGATGACATCGGAGTTTTCGGCTGCTGCGAGCGCCTCGGATATCCTGTCGCCTGCAAGGCTTATCTGCGAAACTCTGTCCCGATAGAGATGACAGCCCTCAGCGAAGATGACACGCCCTGTGAACCTGTCCTGAATGCCTTCAAGCAGGGTGATGTACCTGTCGGCTTTTGGGGTGTAATTTCCCTCAAGGGCAAGTCTGCTGTCCGCCTCGGGACCGATAACTGCGATAGTAGTGAGCTTTTTCTCATCAAGCGGCAGAATGCCGTCGTTTTTCAGCAAAACGATACTTTTCTGCGCAGCCTCAAGCGAGACAGCCTTGTGCTGCTTGCAGGAAACTATGCTGTAAGGCAGGTCAAAATGCTCCTTGCTGTCGAGCATACCGAGCCTTATGCGTGTGCGCATAGCGTGAATGCACGCCTTTCTGATAGGCTCTTCATCGATAAGTCCCTCGTTGTAGGCTTCAAGCAGGTGCTCGTATACGCAGCCGCAGTTGACATCGCAGCCTGCCTTTATCGCCATTGCTGCAGACTCCACAGCCGAGGAGGTTATTTTGTGAGCCTCGTGAAAGTCCCTTATCGCCCAGCAGTCTGAAACGAAATAGCCGTCAAATCCCCACTGCGAGAGCTTTTCCATAAGGTGGCTGCTTGCGCAGGAGGGTTCGCCGTTGACTGCGTTGTATGCGCCCATAACGCCCTCGACCTTAGCTTCCTTTACAAGCCTTTCAAATGCAGGAAGATAGGTCTCGTTAAGGTCCTTTTCGCTGACCTGAGCGTTGAAGCCGTGACGTGTTTCCTCAGGACCGCTGTGCACTGCAAAATGCTTTGCGCAGGCTGCTGCGAGCAGCGTTTCACCCTCGCCCTGTATGCCCTTGACATACTGTATGCCCATTTCAGCCGTGAGGTAGGGGTCTTCGCCGTAGGTCTCCTGTCCACGTCCCCAGCGTGGATCACGGAAAATGTTTATGTTAGGTGCCCATAGGGTAATGCCCTTGAATTTATCTATATCATCGTATTTTGAATACCACTTGTATTTTGCCCTTGCTTCCTTGCCTGTTATCTCGCCCGCACGGCGCACAAGCTGCCTGTCAAAAGTTGCGGCAAGCCCGATAGCCTGCGGAAACAGGGTCGAAATGCCCGAACGAGAAAAGCCGTGAAGTCCCTCGCCCCACCAGTTGTAAGCCCCGATACCCAGCCTTTCCACCGCTTGGGATTCGTACTTGAGCAGACCTGCCATTTCCTCAACGGTAAGCTCATCGACGAGCGCTTCGGCTCTTTCCTGTGCACTTAAAGTTTCATCAAGATATTTTTTCATAACGCACCTCGCTTTTCTTTTTCAAATATTATACAACATAGCGGCGGTAAAATCAACGGGCAGCAGCGCACTTTTTGAGCATACCCACGATAAATGCCTTCGGGGAATAAAAAGTTTTGTAGAAAATGAAGGATTGTTGTTTCGCTCTTTCAAAAATGATTGACATTTTATGCACCTTGCATTATAATCTAAAGAGGTGTTATAGGCGCTTAACAGGAAAAAGTATTCTGCGGACGAGCCTTGACTTTGTAAACATTTCGGCGGAAGAGGCTGACAAACTTTCATTTTTGAATAAGGGCGGTGGGCGCATGACGGGTATGCTGCATGAGGAATGCGGAGTGTTCGGGATATTCGAGCCAAAGCGGGCAAAAATTGCAGACAGCGTGTATTTTGGTCTGCTTGCTTTGCAGCACAGGGGGCAGGAGAGCTGCGGCATAACGGTATGCGATGACGGTGTGTTCAGTCACAAGAGGGCTGACGGGCTGGTCACAGAGGTGTTCACGCAGGAGGTGCTTGATAAGCTCGGACAGGGGAATATGGCTGTGGGGCACGTCAGGTATTCTACGACAGGCGGCAGCGAACACAACAACATACAGCCGCTGGTCATACGGCATATTAAAGGTAATATGGCACTTGTCCACAACGGCAACCTTGTAAATGCGGCTGAGCTGAGAGGTTCGTTCGAGAAGTCGGGTGCAATATTCCACGGGACATCGGACACTGAGGCGATAGCCTATTCGATAGTAAAAAAGCGGCTCAGATGCAGCTCCACCGAGGAGGCTGTTGAAAAGGCGATGCCGTTTATAAAGGGTGCATACTCCTGCATTATTATGACTGCGACAAAGCTGATAGCTTTCCGTGACAAAAAGGGCTTCAGACCGCTTTGCTACGGTAAAACAGAGGACGGCGCAGTGGTTGTTGCGTCAGAGAGCTGTGCGCTTGATGCAGCCGGAGCAAAGTTTGAGCGTGACATAAGGCCGGGCGAGATAGTTGTTATAGGTGATGACGGCATAAGGTCAATAACGACTCATTGCCGTGACAAAAAGCATATCTGCATTTTTGAGTATATATATTTTGCAAGGCAGGATTCGGTAATAGAGGGGACGAGTGTTGCGCAGGCAAGGCTCAACGCAGGCAGGATACTTGCGCAGACTGCGCCTGTTGATGCGGACATAGTTGTGGGTGTGCCCGATTCGGGACTTGATGCGGCGCTTGGGTATTCGCAGCAAAGCGGTATACCCTATGCGGCAGGGTTCATAAAAAACCGCTATATTGGCAGGAGTTTTATACAGCCCACGCAGACAATGCGGGAAAATGCTGTGCGCATAAAGCTCAATGCGATGCGCAGCGTTGTTGAGGGCAAGCGTGTTGTGATGATAGATGATTCTATCGTAAGAGGAACGACAAGCGCAAGGATCATCAAGCTGCTGCGTGATGCAGGTGCGGCGCAGGTGCACGTGAGGATATCTTCTCCGCCGTTTACGCACAACTGCTATTTCGGTACGGATATAGACGATGAGGAAATGCTGATAGCAAACAAGTTCTCAAGCGTTAAGGAGATAGGTGAGTTTATCGGAGCGGATTCGCTGGAATACCTCCCCGTGCAAAGACTGGGCGAGCTGCTCGCAGATACAAAAACAGGCTTTTGTAAAGGCTGCTTTACGGGCAGCTACCCCGAAGATGTCTCCGGCGCAGGTACAAAGAACAAGTTTGATGAGAAGATACACAAATAATGAAAAAGGCGGCTGGTCGGAGAGAGCTTTCGTTTTGGGGGCTTTCCGGTCGCTGCACCCAAAAAACAATAACATATAAAATGACTGTCAAGCCGACCTTCTGCGGTCGGCTTGAGGCTGCCGACGTTACCGCAGGGTAAGGGAAAGCCCTCTCTTACAGGGCTTTCCCTCTTTCAAAACAGTCCACAGGACTATTTTGAAATTCACCCTTTTCGGAGCGCCTGACGGTCGGAGGTTTCGCTCTCTGCGGAGAGCGACGAGGGCGCCGCCCTCGACCCGCAAGCCTTTTTTTACGAGAAAAAGGCTTGGCGAAAAAACCTGTTATTATTGACAGGGAAATGAGGTGTTATCAATGTGTGGAATAGTTGGTTTTACAAATAAAGTTGCAGATGCGGCGGCTGTCATCGGGAAGATGATGGACAGGATAAGGCACCGTGGTCCCGATGCCAGCGGAAAGTACATTGATGAGGGCATAGCTCTCGGTCATCGCCGCCTGAGCATAATCGACATTTCCTCGCAGGGCGACCAGCCGATATTCAACGAGGACAGGACAAAGGTGCTGGTATTCAACGGAGAGATATACAACTACCGTGACATTCGCAGTGAGCTTGTAAAGGCGGGGCACACGTTTACAACAAACACCGATTCAGAGGTGCTGATACACGGCTACGAGGAATACGGCACAAAGCTGCTGGGAAAGCTCAGGGGAATGTTCTCGTTCGTTATCTGGGACAAGGTGAGCGGCGAGCTTTTCGGTGCGAGGGACTTTTTCGGCATAAAGCCTATGTATTATGCAGTTATGGGCGATACGTTCATGTTCGGGTCGGAGATAAAGTGTTTTCTGGAGCACCCTGATTTCAGGAAAGAGCTTAACGAGGCTGCACTTGAAAACTACCTGACTTTTCAGTATTCGCCAACGAACGAAACGTTTTTCAAGGGCGTTTACAAGCTGATGCCTGCGCACTATTTTAAATACAAAAACGGCGAGCTGGAAATAAAGCGTTACTGGGACATTAAATTTGAAGCTGACGAAAAGCCCGATCTTAAAGAATGGGTGGAGAGCATTTCGCAGACGTTCAAAGGCTCGGTGCAGGCGCACAAGATAGCTGATGTTGAGGTCGGCTCGTTCCTTTCAAGCGGAGTTGATTCGAGCTACGTTGCGGCGGTGGCTGATGTTGACAAGACCTTCACCGTGGGCTTTGGCAAGGACGAGAAATACAACGAGATAGGCTATGCCAAGGAGTTTTCCAAGGCAATAGGCAAGGAGAATTTCAGCAAGGTGATAGCTCCCGAGGAATACTGGGGAAGTCTTGAAAAGATACAGTACCACATGGATGAGCCTCTGGCAGACCCTTCGGCAGTGGCGCTTTACTTTGTGTGCAATATCGCTTCGCAGCAGCTCAAGGTCGCACTTTCGGGAGAGGGCGCTGACGAGATATTCGGCGGATACAATGTTTACAGCGATCCGGGCGGAACTTTTTACGACAGGCTGCCCAAATTCTTTAAAAGGGGCGTGGGCAGGCTCGCAGGAAAGCTGCCTGCAAAGCGTGGTGTAAACTTTTTTGTAAGAAAGGGCAGAACGGTCGAGGAAAGATTTATCGGCAACGCATATATGTTCACGCCGCAGGAGAGAAAGCGCCTGCTGAAGATAACTACCGATGCTCCCGATCCGACGCTGATAACAAGGCATTACTACAAGAGGGTAAAGGGACTTGACGATGTTACAAAGATGCAGTACCTTGACCTGCACCTGTGGATGATGGGCGATATACTGCTCAAGGCGGATAAGATGAGCATGGCTAATTCGCTGGAGGTGAGAGTGCCGTTCCTCGATAAAGAGGTGATGAAGCTCGCACAGAGGATACCCGTTAAATACAGGGTGACACATAAGAAAAAGACCGAACAGACAAAATACATCACAAAATACGCAATGAGGCTGGCTGCTAAAAAGGATACTCCGCAGCAGACGGCAAAGACCGCCGAGAAGAAAAAGCTGGGATTCCCCGTGCCGATAAGGGTATGGCTGAGGGAGGACAAGTATCACGATATAGTGCAGGGCGCATTTGAAAGCGAGAGCGCAAAGCGCTTTTTCGACACGCAGATGCTGGAAAAGCTGCTGGAGGATCACAAAAACGGCAGGGCGGACAACAGCAGAAAGATCTGGACGGTGTTCACATTCCTGATATGGTACAGGGTGTATTTTGAGCATAACGGAGAATATGCACAGACAGTGTAAAAATTCCTTGACAAATATAATACATCGTTGTATAATAATCTTTTGGAAGAGCTGCGTCCTTAGTGTAAAACATTAGGGACGCTTTTTCAAGGCAGAAACGGTAAGGAGTCGTGTTTATGGACTACAACAGAAAATTGATCCTTGAGGATGGACAGGAGTATCTCGGATATGGTTTCGGCGCAATGGACGACAAGGTGTGCGAGATAGTTTTCAACACTTCGATGGTAGGCTATCAGGAGATAATCTCGGATCCGTCGTATACATACCAGGCGGTCGTTATGACATACCCGCTGATAGGCAATTACGGCATGGCTGATGACGACTATGAAACAAAGACACCGACTATCGGTGCGCTGATAGTCAGGGAATATAACGACGAGCCTTCAAACTTCAGGTGCAGCAAAACGCTTTCACAGGTGATGAAGGAGTACGGTATCCCCGGAATATACGGTGTTGACACGAGAAAGATAAACCGCTCGATAAGAGATCTGGGAAGCAGAAAGGTGCTTATCACAGGGCTTGACACGACCTTTGAGCAGGGCATGGAGATACTTTCAAGAACAAGCATCCCGACTGATGCGGTATCTAAGGTGAGCTGCAAGGAGCCATGGCTTTCACGCACAGAGCATGAGAGATACACGGTTGTAGCTATCGACTGCGGAATGAAGATGAACATCGTGCGCTCGCTCAACAGGCGTGGCTGCAAGGTGATAATAGTTCCGTGGAACACGACTGCGCAGGAGATAGAAAGCTACAAGCCTGACGGCGTTTTCATCTCAAACGGCCCCGGTGACCCGACAGATGTACCGCCCGTTATTGAAACGATAAAGCAGCTCAGAGGTAAATACGTTATTTTTGGTATCTGCCTCGGACATCAGATAATCTCGCTTGCTTACGGCGCAAGGACCTATAAGCTCAAATTCGGACACAGAGGCGGAAATCACCCGGTCAAGTGCCTTGAAACAGGAAAGATAGAGATAACATCTCAGAACCACTCCTATGCCGTTGACCCCGAGAGCCTTGAAAAGACCGAGCTTACCGCTACGCACATAAACCTGCTGGATAACACTATCGAGGGCGTTGAGTGCAAAAAGGACAGGGTGTTCAGCGTTCAGTATCACCCTGAGAGCGCTCCCGGTCCGCAGGACAGCGCATACCTGTTTGATAAATTCGTGGAGCTTATGAAGGAGGTGAAGGGCAATGCCTAAAAGAACAGACCTTAAAAAGATACTTGTTATCGGCTCGGGACCTATCGTTATCGGACAGGCTGCTGAGTTTGACTATGCAGGAACACAGGCTTGCCTTGCACTTAAAGAGGAGGGCTACGAGGTAATACTGTGCAACTCCAACCCTGCGACTATCATGACGGACACGGCTATTGCCGACAAGGTATACATGGAGCCGCTGACGCTGGAATACTGCGCAAAGATAATACGCTATGAGCGCCCTGATGCCATACTGCCAAACATCGGCGGACAGACGGGACTGAACATTGCCATGCGCCTTGAAAAGAAGGGCGTGCTGAAAGAGTGCGGAGTAGAACTTCTGGGCACAAAAAGTGACTGCATAGAGCGTGCGGAGGACAGAGAGCTTTTTAAGGAGCTTTGCAATCAGCTGGGTGAGCCTGTGCTGCCTTCGGACATTGCAAATTCGATGGAGGAAGGTCTTGAGGTAGCCGGCAAGATAGGCTATCCTGTGGTGCTTCGTCCTGCGTTTACCCTTGGCGGAACGGGCGGAGGATTTGCCGACAACGATGAAGAGTTCAGGACGGTAATGAAAAATGCACTGGCTCTTTCTCCCGTTCATCAGGTGCTTATCGAAAAGAGCATAAAGGGCTTTAAGGAAATAGAATATGAGGTGATGCGTGACAGCAATGACACGGCACTTACTATATGTAATATGGAAAACCTCGACCCTGTGGGCATACACACGGGCGACTCGATAGTTGTGTGTCCGTCGCAGACGCTGACGAACAAGGAATACCACATGCTGCGTGACAGCGCACTGAAGATAATAAGGGCGTTGGAGGTGAACGGCGGCTGCAACGTTCAGTTTGCGCTTGACCCTGACAGCTTCCAGTATTATCTGATAGAGGTGAATCCGAGAGTTTCACGTTCATCGGCACTTGCTTCAAAGGCGAGCGGTTACCCGATAGCGAGAGTTTCGGCAAAGATAGGTGTGGGAATGACTCTGGACGAGATACAGATAGCAAACACGCCCGCATCTTTTGAGCCGGCGCTTGACTATGTGGTAACAAAGATGCCGAGATTCCCGTTTGACAAATTCGCTGATGCGAACAACTCGCTGAGCACACAGATGAAAGCTACGGGCGAGGTCATGAGCGTGGGAAGAACGGTAGAGGAGAGCCTGCTTAAAGCTATACGCTCGCTGGAGATAGGTCTTTTCCACCTTGAACACAAGCGCTTTGAGAGCATGAAAAAGGACGGGCTGCTTGAGTATATCAAGATAGGTACCGATGACCGTATTTATGCGATAGCTCAGCTTTTAAGGCTGGGTGTGAGCGTTGACGAGATAGCAAATGCCACTAAGATCGACAGGTTCTTTATCCGCAAGCTGAAAAACATCACCGATGAGGAAGAAAGGCTGAAAGCCCATAAGGGCGATCGTGACGAGCTTTACACGGCTAAGAGAATGGGCTTTTCCGATAAGGAGATAGCTGTGCTGTGGGATATGCAGGAGACAGAGGTCTTTGAAATGCGCAAAAAGCTCGGAATTACGCCTGTTTACAAGATGATAGACACCTGCGCTTCGGAGTTTGCAAGCTATATCCCGTATTTCTACTCGACCTACGAGCAGGAGAACGAGTCGATAGTTTCTGACAAGAAAAAGATACTTGTGCTCGGTTCGGGACCGATAAGGATAGGACAGGGCGTTGAGTTCGATTACTCGACCGTTCACGCTGTAAAGACGATTAAGGCAGCCGGGTATGAGGCTATTATAATCAACAACAACCCCGAAACTGTATCGACAGATTACACCTGCTCGGACAAGCTGTACTTTGAGCCGCTGTGCGTTGAGGACGTTATGAACGTTATCGAGCTGGAGCACCCCGAGGGCGTTATCGCAACGCTGGGCGGACAGACTGCGATAAACCTTGCAGAGCCGCTTGCAGCGCTGGGAGTAAAGATAATCGGTACAGACTGCGATGCTATCGACAAGGCAGAGAACAGGGACAGCTTTGAAAAGCTGCTTGTAGACCTTGACATACCTCAGCCGAAGGGACAGGCTGTTACGAGCATTGAAGCAGGCATAAAGGCGGCTGCCGAGATAGGCTACCCTGTGCTTGTGCGCCCCAGCTTTGTGCTTGGCGGACGTGCTATGCAGATAGTTGCAAAGGAAGAGGCTTTGCGCCACTACCTGAAAACTGCTGTTGAGATAGATGAGGACAAGCCTGTGCTGGTGGACAAGTACATAAGGGGCAAGGAAGTTGAGGTCGATGCTATCTGCGACGGAAAGCAGGTATTTGTTCCGGGAATAATGGAGCTTGTTGAGAGAACGGGCGTACACTCGGGCGACTCGATAAGCGTTTACCCATCGTTCAGCATTTCGCAGAAGGTAAAGGAAACTATCCTTGAATACACCCGCAAGCTCGGACTTGGCATTGGAATTATAGGACTTTTCAACATACAGTTCATAGTTGACCCCGAGGACAACGTTTACATTATCGAGGTGAACCCGAGGTCATCAAGAACGGTGCCGTTCCTTTCAAAAGCGACAGGCTTCTCGCTGGCTGACATCGCAACGCTTGTCAATCTCGGCAAGAGCCTTAAAGAGCAGGGCATAACCGAGATATACCCCAAGGAAAAGGAGCGCTATTACGTTAAGGTGCCTGCATTCTCGTTCTCCAAGCTCAGCGGAATGGACGCATACCTTTCGCCTGAGATGAAATCAACGGGAGAGGCTATCGGCTACGATAAAAAGCTGCACAGAGCAATGTACAAGGCACTTATCGCTTCGGGCGTGCACATGCAGAACTACGGAACGGTAGTTGTAACGCTGGCGGACGAGGACAAGCAGGAGGCGCTGCCGCTGGTAAAGAGATTCTACAACATGGGCTTTAACATTGAGGCAACTATCGGTACGGCGAACTTTCTTAAAGAGCACGGCATAAAGACCCGTGTGAGAAGAAAGATAAGCGAGGGCAGCCGTGAGATACTCGATTCGATAAGGGCAGGCTATGTAAGCTATGTGCTCAACACCCGTGCGATACTTTCGGGTGTGCACTACGAGGACGGCGTGCAGATACGCCGCTGCGCTATACAGAACAACGTTACGATGCTGACCTCACTTGACACGGTGAGAGTGCTGCTTGATGTACTTGAAGAAATGACGATAGGCATTTCGACAATAGACGCTGAATAAAAAAGACCGATGAGAGCGTTATGCTTTCATCGGTTTTTTGCTGTTGTGCAAATTATTCTATCTCTTTAACACAAATCGTGCTACTTTAACATTTCCGTCCATTTCAGCAGACACTATATCAAATCCGCATTTTTCTGTATAAAACTTAACATTTTCTTTTTTATCTATGGGTGTGATCAGCGTAAATTTGTCCCAATCCTTGTAGTACGATGTTACAAATTTTATTGCTTGTGTTCCGATCCCTTTACCTTGATACTGCGGAACAACACACAAACAGCCAACCTCATATATTCCCGCTTTCACCTGTTTACAAGAAACGCAGCCAACGGGCTTATTATCAGATAGAATTATGAACTTAGGATAGTTTATAATGGATCTTTCCATCATTTGTTTAGTTTGTCCATACGCAGGACATTCACCGTATTTGATATAATCACTGTAAAACGCAGAATTATAAATATCTATCAATAATTCTGTATCTTCAATGTCCGCTTTTTTATATTTGATCTCCATAGATAACAACTCCACAGAATTTATGCCTTTACTATTCTGTGGTAGCCGAAAAGCTCGTAGCCGTCAGCTGTGGGGACAGCCTCCTGCCAGTCGTCCTCGCCGTTTTCCTGCGCTGCTACAAACAGCTTGCCGTCCTCCTGCTTCCAGGAAGTTTCGTGGCTTATAACATAGCTGTCGTCGAACACCTCACACTCGCCGTTGCGGTCAAGCTCCTTGGGTATGAGTGTTATCAGCTTTCCGCCCTGATCAAAATAATAAGCGGTCTTTGCCATCATCTTCTGCATCGGCGGAACGTTTGCGTCTGCTTCAAGATCGGCAACGGTACGCCAGGTCTGCTCAAAGTTCATGCCGATAGCATTTACCTCACTTATGATCCACAGCCCCTGAATATCCATGATCTCTCCTCCTATAATGCTTTTAATTATTCGTTCGGGAAAAGCGGCAGCTTTTCAAGGAACACGATGTCTTTTCTGTCTGCGGCATCGCCCTCGGCAAGCACTGCTGCTTTGCAGGCTATCTCTCCGCCTGCCTCCTCGCACAGCTTTTCAAGTGCGATGAGCGATTCGCCCGTGCTGATAACATCATCTGCGATCAGCACCTTTTTGCCCCTGAGCTTAGAAGCGTCCTCCTGCGAGAGATAAAGTGTCTGCACGCCCATTGTTGTTATTGAGCGAACGTTTACCGAGATAGGATCGGTCATATACAGCTTTACGCTCTTTCTGCCGACAACATAGCTCTTTCCGCTCTGTCTTGCAAGCTCGTAAGCGATAGGTATGCCCTTTGATTCTGCTGTAAGTATAACGTCAAAATCTCCGACCTTTTTCAGAAGCTCGCCTGCGCAGGCAACAGTCAGTTCAACGTCCGAGAACATAATGAAAGCTGCAATGCTCGTTTTATCGCTCACGGGGAGTATGGGCAGCTGTCTTTCAACGCCTGCGACTTTAAGTGTATAAAATGCCATAGAATATCAAGTCCTTTTCTGAAATCTTTCATAGATATTTTATCATTTCCTGTCTGTTTTGTCAACAGCACTTGACAGATATGATATAATTAAAGAAACACACAAAAAGGAGCTGAAAGCATGAGCGACAGATACATGAAGCAGGCGCTTATCGAGGCTTGCGAGGGGATATCCAAGGGGCACGGCGGACCTTTCGGGAGCGTAGTTGTAAGGCAGGGCAGCATTGTCGGCAGGGGACACAACAGGGTGCTTGAAAAGCACGATCCTACTTGCCACGGTGAGATAGAGGCGATAAGGGATGCCTGCAAAAAGCTGGGCACTCACGATCTTTCGGGGTGTGAGCTTTACACGACTGCCGAGCCTTGCCCGATGTGCCTTGGTGCGATAATGTGGGCAAACATAAAAAAGGTATACTATGGCTGCACCAAGCTGGACACGGCAGAGATAGGTTTTCGTGATGATGATTTTTACAAGCATCTCAGCGGTGAGGCAAAGGTGCTGGAGCTGCAGGAATGTGACAGGCAAGCCTGTCTTGAACTTTTTGCGCAATACGATTCGCAGGAAAAGGAGCTTTACTGAGCCGTAACACTTGCAAATAAAAGCGGTCTGCTGATGCTGAGCACGAGCAGACCGTATTTTTTATTTCTTCTTTTTCAAAAGCCTTACGGAGGTGAACGCCAGCACGGGAAGCGTGATAAGGTCGACTATGCCGATAGGGCGTATCATCGTATCCGGGAAGTGCAGGTCAAATACGTTGTTGAGCGAAACGAGCAGCACTCCCAGCCCGATTATGAAAAGGCAGGTGCCGTGGATAAGTTTTGTTATTTTCATTTTTCTCCCCCATATTTATCTTTATTCGTATTTCAGTCCGAAGCCCTGTTTAAGCCAGCATTCCTGCGTGCCTATCTGTTTAACATCGCTGTACCAGGGGCTTGGCAGGGTGCCTGAGAATTTTGCATTGCCGCAAAGGACATTTGCAACGCCCTGTCCCTCGGAGCCGGGCAGGTAGCACATAACTATGCTGTCCCAGCCATTTTTATCCTGCTCGTCAAGAATGACCTGTCTGCCTGCGACTATGCAGGCAACGGTAGGCTTGCCCAGCTCTTTAGCCTCTTTGATAGCTTCCTTATTGCCTTCAAGTCCGAGCTTTCCGCAAAGAGCCATATCCTGCGTATCGCCGTTCCACTCGGCATAAGACTGCTCGCCTACGACAAGGACTACCGCATCGGCTGAGGAAGCCTGAGCTTTATCTGTGATGACGGTCATTCCGTTTTTTCCGGCAGCTTTTTTAAAGCCCTCAAGGATAGTTGTTGCTCCTCTAATATTCTTTTCGGGGCTTGAATTCCAGTCAAGCGTCCAGCCGCCGCACTGCACCTGTGCATTATCCGCCGCAGGACCTGTAACATATATCTTCATGCCCTTTTTGAGCGGAAGAGTTTTGTTATCGTTCTTTACGAGCACAAGGCTTTCTTCGACGAGCTTTTCGGCTGCCTGCCTGTATTCCTGCGAACCTGTTTCGGTCTGCTTGGTTTTGAGGTTTTCAAACATCGGGTCGCTTAGCACGCCTGCGTCCTTTTTGACTTTGAGTATGCGTGTTACTGCATCGTCAACACGCTCCTTGCTTATCCTGCCGCCGTTGACCGCTTTTACGATATACGAGCGCACCTCATCGAACGTATCGACCTCCATGAACATATCAAGGCCTGCGTTTACGGAGTTTATCACCTGCTCCTCGTAGGTCTTTGCGGAGGTGTTCTGTACGGAGTTCCAGTCCCCGACGACAAAGCCTTTGAAGCCAAGCTCGCCTTTGAGCTTATCTATATACTTTTTATTCTCGTGCATTTTAACGCCGTTCACGGCTGAATGGCTGAGCATTATCGTTTGCACGCCCGCATCTATCTGCGCTTTATAGACCTTCAGCAGCTCGTCTATCTGCGCATCGGTGAGCGTTGCGTTTCCCCTGTCGATAAGCATTTTTACGCTGCCCTGTTCGCCTGTGCCGTAGCCGACATTGCCGTCGGCAAAAAAGTGCTTTGCGCAAACTATCAGTCCGCCGTCGAGAAGTCCTTTTGTATAGGCGGTGCTCAGCTCGGTTATTCTTGAAAGGTCGCTGCCGAGGCTCTCGTAGGTGCGTCCCCAGCGGGGCTCTGCCGACTGAGCGACAACGGGTGAATAGTTCCACAGCATGTGGCACAGCTTAGCCTCGTCTGCGGTCATCTGCCCCATTTTGTACATCATTTCCTTATCGTTGGCTGCGCCAAGCCCGATGTTGTGCGGAAAGATGACGGCATCAAGGCAGGCATAAACTCCGTGAACGTCATCAGTGCCGTAGATGATGGGCACACCTGCCGATGAGGACAGCGCAGCTTTTTGCAGCTCGTCCACCCTTTCTCTCCACTGAGAAGAGGTCAAGGGACCTTGCTTTCCAAGAACTGCTCCGTAGCCGCCGCTTTGCAGATTTTCGGCATTTGCCTGTGAAAGCTGCGGCATTACCATTTGTGCGGCTTTTTCTTCAAGTGTCAGCCGGGCAGTTATCTGCTCGGGAGACATATCAGCGTATTTTTTTATGTTTATATCTGCCTGTTTCATAGATGAACTGCTTTCCGGCTTGCTTGAAGCCAGTGATGATGAGCTTTCGGACGAACTGTTTTGCACAGAGCTTTCAGAGTCTGTCTGAGATGTGCTTTCGCCGCAGCCGCCCATAGAAAGCAGCATAACGCAGGCTACCAATACGGTGCGAAACTGTTTTTTCATAGTATCCCTCCTGTTACAATATAATTGACGGGTAAAACCTTGCACACCAGTAAGGGTTTACACGTACTTGTTACTTAAGCTATACTGAAAGCAGTAATT
>OCTX011978238.1_pt1 | contig 17707 bp, 17 predicted proteins | sample 1539691 | NCBI WGS metagenome assembly OCTX01 (sample SAMN02144231, study PRJEB22623) | gut metagenome | biome: sheep rumen | host: Ovis aries | place: New Zealand | reverse complement strand
TAATCAATAATTTCACTAATTTTTTCATTTCTATTAAATGACATATCAAAAAATTTAATATTATACTTAATACATTCAGCCTCATTTATTTTAGAATTTGAAATATATTCTTTGCAATAATTAAGAATTTCATCTTTTGAACATTTTTTTGTCCAATCATTTTCTGTATCATTCTTTATAATATAATCACAGAATTTTTTATAATCAATTGAAGTCACCCCAAGACAAATAACAATGTTATTATCAAGGTTAAAAGTTTCGGCAATATCTCTAGGCTTAATATCAGTACTTTCTAAAATAACACTATATTTTGAATCACGTTGTTGCTTTCTTAAAAGTATCTCTAAATATTTAACAAATTTAGGATTCACTTTAATATTTAATTCTGGAAATGCTAGACTTAAAGATATCTTTTCACAATCACCATGAATTATTTGACAGTTAAGTCTATCGTATAATTTGTTAGCCAAAGTGGTTTTACCGCATCTTGGCTCACCAATAATAATAATACTTTTCATACAACCACCTGAAAATATTTTACATTACAAAAAAAATAAATTCAACAATTTATTTTTTCTTTATTAAATATAATAAAACATGATATAATAATTTAGAAGGTGATAAAATGAAATACTATTGTATAGGAATAAAAGGATCGGGAATGAGTACACTTGCGAATATCCTACATGACTTAGGAAATGAAGTTACAGGATATGACGATTCAAGACACTATAAATTTACAGAAGAAGGATTAAACAAAAGAAATATAAAAATATTCTATGAACCACATGAAATAGATAAAGATACAATTGTAACATATTCAAAAGCATTCTCTATAGACCATCCAGAAATAAAAAGAGTAAAAGAATTAGGACTAAAAATAATGGACTATAATCAAGTAGTTGGAGAAGTAACAAAAATGTTTGAAACAGTAGGTGTATGTGGAACACATGGAAAAACAACAACTAGTCTTTTAATTAGTCATATTATTAATAATGTATTAGGATGCTCATACTTTGTAGGAGATGGAACAGGACATGCAGATAAGAAGGATAAGATTTTTGTAATTGAAAGTGATGAATATAATAAACATTTCTTAGCTTACTATCCTCACATAGCAGTAATAACAAACATAGAACTAGACCATACAGAATGTTACCCGGGTGGAATAGAAGAAATAAAAGATACATTTAAAATATTTGGAAATAAATCAGAACTTGTAGTAGCATGTGGTGATGATAATAATATAAGAGACATAAAATTTGATAAAGAAACTATATACTATGGATTTAATGAAAACAATAACGTAATAGCTAAAAATGTTAAATTAACCGATACAGGTAGTTCATTTGATGTAATGATAAATAATGAATTATATGGACACTTTGAAATACCACTATTTGGGCGTCATATGATTTTAAATGCATTATCAGCTATAATTGTATGCAATCACTATGGAATAGATAAAGAAGATATATTAAAATATATGAAAACATTCCAAGGAGCAAAACGTAGATTCAAAGAAAGAATATATGATGATATAGTAGTAATAGATGATTATGCACATCATCCAACAGAAATAAAAGTAACACTAGAAGCTGCTAGACAAAAATATCCAAACAAAAAAATAATCGCAATACATTTGCCAAATACATACTCAAGAACAGAAGCACTAATGGATGACTTTATTGATGTATTGAAATTAGCAGATAAAACATTCGTAATGGATATATACTCTGATAGAGAAAAACAAGAAGACTATCCAGGAGTATCTAGTGATACAATAATAGAAGCAATACCAAATGCAGAAAAAGTATCAGTAGAGACAGTAGATAAACTATTGAAATATAAAAATGCAGTAATGTGTTTCATGAGTTGTGGAAATATTTACATAATATTAGAAAAATATGAAAACCTATTAAAAGAAAATCAAAAGGTAACAAACTAGGAAGATAATTCTTTCTTTTTTGTTGAAAAATGTAAATGAAAATATTAAAATATTTAATAATATTATGGATGATAATAATATTCTTGTTATCTAATCAAAAAGCTCAAGATTCAAAACAACTAAGTAATAGTTTTATAACAAAAACAATAATAAATATATATGAAATGAAACATGGAAAAATAACAGAAGAAAAGAAAATAGAAATAAAGGAAAACTATTCATTTATAGTAAGAAAAACAGCTCATTTCACAATATATTTAGTACTAGGACTATTAGTATCATTAGTTTTAATAGGAAAAAACTTAAATATAAAACAAATAATTATATATGGAGTACTAATATGTATGGCTTATGCAATAACAGATGAAATACATCAAATATTTGTAAGCGGTAGATCTGGTGAAATAAGAGACATAATAGTTGATACATGTGGAAGTACTGTAGGAATACTTTTAAATATAATAATAAATAGGAAAAGGATAATTTAAATTATTCTTTTTTGTTGTAAATAAATAAAAAAACAAAAATTAGCACTCATAACTTGACATTGCTAACATATAATAGTATACTGGTACTAGCACTAAAAAAAGAAGAGTGCCAAAGTGTTAAACTAGAGGTGAAGTAATGATTAGTGAAAGACAAGAAAAATTATTAAAACTAATTATAGAAGATTACATAAAAACAGCTAGACCAATAGGTTCAAAATCAATTTGTGAAATATTAAATTGTTCAAGTGCTACAGTAAGAAACGAAATGAGTGAACTAGAAGATTTAGGACTTCTAGAAAAAACACATATTTCGTCAGGAAGAGTACCAAGTGAAAAAGGTTATAGATATTATGTAGATAACATAATGAAACCAAAAGAATTAGACCAAAAAGAATTAAATGAATTGCAAACAGTATTCAATTCAAAATCACTTGTATTAACAGATGCAATAAGCAAGAGTATGGAAATAATATCAGAAATGACAAACTATACAGCAATAGTGCTTGGATCAACGTCAAAAGAAAATAGAGTAACAAAAGTAGAAGTAGTTCCAATAGATGCAACAAATCTAATTGCTATAGTAATAACTGATAAAGGACACGTTGAACATAAAAATGTTAAACTAGAAGAAAAAGTATCAGTTGCTGAAATAAAACAAACAGTTGATTTAATCAATAAACTTATAATTGGAGTTCCAATAAGTGAAGTAAGTGATTTGTTAGAATATGAAATAAAACCAATTATTGGACAATATGTTAAACAACACGAAGTATTATATAATGCATTCTATAATGCATTTACAGATTTCAGCGATAATAGTTTTAAAATGAATGGAACAAAAAATATATTAATGCAACCAGAATTTAATAATACAGATAAGATAAGAGATATAATAAGTAAATTTGAAGACAAAGAAATAATAAAAAATATTAAAGAAGAAGAAAATGGAATAAATATATATATTGGTAGTGAAAATGAATTTGATGATGACCTAACAATTATCAAAACCAAATATAATATAAATGGTGAAGAAGGAACACTTGCATTAATAGGACCAAAAAGAATGGAATATGATCGAGCAATAACACTTCTAAATTATATAAAACAAAACATAGATGAAAACTAGAAGGAGGCCATATGGAAAACAAAGAAGAATTAAAAGAAGAAAAAAGTAATTGTGGTGAAAACTGCGAATGTGGTGAAAATTGCGAATGTGGTGACGACTGCAATTGCACAGATGAATGTACATGCGGTGAGGAATGCAACTGTACGAGTGATGATAACTGCGGATGCGGAGGAAATTGTAACCACGATAAAAAAGAAAAAAAAGAAAAAAAAGAAAAAAAGAAAAAAGATAAACACGAAGATAAATTAAATGAAGCATACAATATGATTAGTGAACTAGAAGACAAACTTTTAAGAGAAAAAGCAGAACTAGTAAACTATAGAAAAAGAAAAGAAGAAGAAACTTCTAGAATGCTTATGTATTCAAATGAAGATTTAGCAAAATCATTACTTCCAATAGTTGATAACTTTGAAAGAGCAATCAACATGGATGATGAAAACTTAGAAGACGAAGTATCAAAATTCTTATCAGGATTTAAAATGATATACTGTAATCTTATAAGTACATTAGAAAAATATGGAGTAAAAGCCATAGATGGAGCAAATAAGCCATTCGATCCTACATACCATCAAGCAATAATGACAGAACATAGAGATGGAGTAGAACCAGAAATGGTAATAGAAGTATTACAAAAAGGATACTTACTAAAAGACAAAGTTATTAGACCAGCAATGGTAAAAGTTAGTGAATAAGGAAAGGTGATAAATTATGAGTAAAATTATAGGTATAGACTTAGGAACAACAAATAGTTGTGTATCAGTATATGAAGGTGGAGAAGCAAAAGTAATCGCTAATGCTGAAGGAGGAAGAACAACACCATCAGTAGTAGCATTCAAAAATGGAGATATGCTTGTAGGTTCAAAAGCAAAACACCAAGCAGTAATTAATCCAGAAACAATCTCATCAATCAAAAGATTAATGGGTACAGATAAGAAAGTAAAAGCTAATGGAAAAGAATACACTCCAGAAGAAGTTTCAGCAATGATTCTTGGAGACTTAAAGAAAACAGCTGAAGCTTACTTAGGAGAAAAAGTAACAAAAGCAGTTATTACAGTACCAGCATACTTCAATGACTCACAAAGACAAGCAACAAAAAATGCAGGTAAAATTGCAGGACTTGAAGTAGAAAGAATTATTAACGAACCAACAGCTGCCGCTTTAGCATACGGACTAGATAAACAAGATAAAAACGAAAAAGTATTAGTTTACGACTTAGGTGGAGGTACATTCGATGTATCAATCCTTGAATTAGGAGACGGAGTATTTGAAGTATTATCAACATCAGGAAATAACAAACTAGGTGGAGATGACTTCGATAACAAATTAGTTGACTACATAGTAGAATCAATTAAAGAACAAGAAAAAGTTGACTTAAAAGACGACAAAATGGCAATGCAACGTATTAAAGAATCAGCAGAACAAGCTAAAAAAGACTTAAGTAATATGACTACAACTCAAGTTTCATTACCATTCATAGCTCAAGTAGATGGAGCTCCAATAAGCTTTGAAATGGATATTACAAGAGCTAAATTCGAAGAATTAACAAGAGACTTAGTAGACTCAACACTAGAACCAGTTAGAAAAGCATTAAAAGATGCTGGACTTTCTAAATCAGATATCGATAAAGTATTACTAGTAGGTGGATCAACAAGAATTCCAAGAGTTCAAGAAATAATTAAAGAAGAATTAGGAAAAGAACCATCTAAGGGAGTTAACCCAGACGAAGTAGTTGCAATGGGTGCAGCTATCCAAGGTGGTGTACTACAAGGAGAAGTAAATGACGTAGTATTACTAGATGTAACACCATTATCATTAGGAATTGAAACATTAGGTGGAGTAATGACAGTATTAATCCCAAGAAATACAACAATTCCAACAAGTAAATCTCAAGTATTCTCAACAGCAGCAGATAACCAACCAGCAGTAGATATTCACGTTCTACAAGGTGAAAGAAGTATGGCTTCAGACAACAAGACATTAGGTAATTTCCAATTAACTAATATTCCAGCAGCTCCAAGAGGAGTACCACAAATTGAAGTAACATTCGATATAGACGCAAACGGAATTGTTAACGTTAAAGCAAAAGACTTAGGAACAAAGAAAGAACAATCAATTACAATCACTTCTTCAACAAACTTATCAGACGATGAAATTGATAAGATGGTAAAAGAAGCAGAAGCAAATAGAGCAGCAGATGAAAAGAAAAAAGAAGAAGCTGACTTAAAAAATGAAGCAGAACAATTAGTATTCCAAACAGAAAGATCAATCAAAGATCTAGGAGATAAAATAGATTCTAAAGATAAAGAAAAAGCAGAAGCAGAAATCAAAGATTTAAAAGAAGCTTTAGAGAAAAATGACTTAGAAGACATTAAAGCTAAAAAAGAAAAATTACAAGAAACAGCTATGGCATTCGCAACAAAAGTATATGAAGAAGCAGCTAAAGCAAATCAAGCAAACCAAGAATCAACAGAATCAAGTGATTCAGACAAAAATGATGGAGTACAAGAAGCAGAATTCGAAGAAAAATAATATAAAGGGGTCTAAATAGGACCCCCTTATTATAGTAATTGATAAAGGAGAAAAAATGGAAAAACAAAGAACAAGAGATGAAATTGAAGAGAAGTATAAATGGGATTTAACAACAATATATAAATCTGATGAAGAATTTAATAAAGAATTAAAAAGTGTAAAAGAAAAAATAGAAAAAGTAATAAACTACAAAGGAAATATAGTAAATAGTTCAAAAAACTTATACACATATTTAACAGAATCAGATGCATTAGAAAGAAGATTATATAAACTATATTATTATGCACATTTAAATTTTGATAGCGAGACAACAAATCCAAAAAATCAAGAATTACAAGGAAACGTTGATAATCTATTACAAACATATGGAGAATTAACAAGCTTTGTAACTCCAGAATTATTAAGTGTAGAATATGATAAAATTAAAGAATACTATAAAGAAGAACCACGCCTACTAGAATATGAATTTAACCTTGAATGTATTTATAGATATAAGGCTCATACACTAGATGAAAAAAGTGAAAAAATCTTATCTACATTATCAAAAGTATTAGGAAATCCAGAAGACTGTTATGATGCCCTAACAGATAGTGATATGACATTTGGAAATATAACTATAGATGGAAAAGAAACAGAATTAACAGAAAGCAACTATTCAAAATATATTAAAAATACAGATAAAAATGTGAGAAAAGAAGCATTCACTCGTCTTTTTGAAAAATACGGAGAATTTAAAAATACAATAACAAAAACATTCAAAGGAAACATAGACGCACTAGTCGCAGAAGCAAAAATAAGAAACTATAATAGTAGTATAGAAGCATCCCTTTATAGTGACAATATAGACGTAAGTGTATACAATAACTTAATAGATACAGTAAGTAATAATATGGATAAAATATATAAATACTTCAATCTAAAGAAAAAAATACTAGGAATCAAAGACTATCACATATATGATGTATACCTAGATATGATACCAAAATTTGATAAACACTATGAATTTGAAGAAGCAAAAAGCCTAGTAATAAATGCACTAAAACCACTTGGAGAAGATTATATAGAAATACTAAATAAAGCATTCGATGAAAGATGGATAGACATATATAACAACAAAGGAAAAAGAGGCGGAGCCTACAGTAGTGGATTCTACGATACAAATCCATTCGTACTATTAAACTACGAAGGAACATACCACGATGTATCAACACTAGCACATGAACTAGGACACTCAATGCACACATATTACTCATGTCACAATAATCCATATCAACAATCAAACTATAAAATCTTTGTAGCAGAAGTCGCAAGTACAGTAAACGAATTATTATTAGCAAAATATATGTTAAAAAATTCAAAAGAAAAAGAAGAAAAACTATTTATACTAAATCAATTACTAGAATTATATAAATCAACAATATATCGTCAAACAATGTTTGCAGAGTTCGAACAATTAATGCACAAAAAAGTAGAAAACGACGAAGTATTAACATACGAAAATATTTCAAACGAATACTACAAACTAAATCAAAAATATTTTGGAGACACATTAGTATTAGATGATTTAATAAAATATGAATGGGAAAGAATCCCACATTTCTACTATAACTTCTACGTATACAAATACGCAATTGGATTATCATGCGCAACAAAAATAGTAGAAGATATATTAAATAATAAAGAAAACGCTGTAGAAAACTACAAATACTTCCTAAAATCAGGAGGAAGCGATTATCCAGCAAACGAATTATTACTCGCTAATGTAGATGTAAAGAAAAAAGAAACAATAGAAAGTGCACTTAACATGTTCGATTCATTAATAGACGAATTTGAAAAAATATACAATAGTTAGAAGTAGGTGAATTATGGAAAAAAGAGATTACTATGAGGTTCTTGGAGTTGATAAAAATGCATCAGATGCAGAAATAAAATCAGCATTCAGAAAACTCGCAAAAAAATACCACCCAGACGTATCAAAAGAACCAGATGCAGCAGAAAAATTTAAAGAAGCACAAGAAGCATACGCAGTATTATCAGACGAGTCAAAAAGACGTCAATACGATCAATACGGTCATGCAGCATTCGATCAGATGAATGGTGGAGGAGGATTCGACTTCTCAGGATTTGACTTCTCGGATATATTTGGAGATCTATTCGGGGAAGGAGGATTTAACTTTGGATTTGGTGGAAGAAACTCTAATAGAGCCACTAAAGGAAGAGATAAACTTGTAAGAGTTAATTTGACATTCGAAGAAGCAGTATTTGGATGTAAAAAAACTGTAAATTTAGATGTAAATGAAAATTGCTCACACTGTAGTGGTAAAGGTGGAACAGGAGAAACTACATGTTCAAGATGCCATGGAAGTGGAACAATAACTGCAGAACAAAGAACAATGTTTGGAACATTTATGTCAAGGACAACATGCCCAGACTGTAATGGAAAAGGAAAAACATACAAAGAAAAATGTTCACACTGTAGAGGAACAGGAAAAATAAAAACAAACAAAGATCTTGAAGTAAAAATACCTGCAGGAGTTGACACTGGTAATCAACTAAGAATGTCAGGAAAAGGAGAAGCTGGAACAAACGGTGGACCAAATGGAGATATTTACTTAGAATTTAATGTAGAAAAACATGAAATATATGAAAGAGACGGAAATGATATTTATCTAGAACTTCCAATAACAATGTCAGAAGCCGCACTTGGGTGCAAAAAAGATGTTCCAACAATACATGGTAGTGTAAGACTAACACTAAAAGAAGGAGCAGAAACCGGAGACAAATATAGACTAAAAGGAAAAGGAATAGAAGACGTTCATTCATATAGAACAGGTGACATGTATGTAATAGTAAATGTTACAACACCTAAAAAACTAACAAGAGATCAAAAGAAACTTTTTGAACAACTTTCTAAAACAGACTTAGAAGACGATTCAAGATATAGTAAAATAAAAAAATACTTATAATGTTCAAAACTATACTTATGAACATAGTAAATAAAAATGTAAAAAATTATGCACACTAAAAAAATAGTGTGTTTTTCTTTTCGGTATGATAAAATATAAGCATGGAGGAATAACTATGGAAAAATTAAAATGTACATCATGTGGAGGACACTTAGATGTAGAAGAAAATAAAGAATATGCAGTATGCAAACATTGTGGAGCAAGATACAAACTAAATGAAGATATAAATATAAATATAAAAGTTAATGACAGAGAAGAATATAAACTAAGTGACAAAAAATACAAAAAAATAAAAAAAGTACTAACTATCATAGGTATCGCATCTCTATGCATAGGTATATTATTATTTATAATATCATTTTTAGTTGATGTTCCAGCAATGGGAAATCCAGGATGGTTCGATGCCGAAAGTAAAAAGGATATGATGAGATTTTTGGCATTTATATTTGGAATAATGATTCCACTGCCTGTATTCTCTTTTGCATATGGAAGAGAAATAGAAGCATATAATAATAAATAATCATGTTCAAAACTATACTTATGAACATAGTAAATAAAAATGTAAACATTTATGCACACTAAAAAAAATAGTGTGCTTTTTAATTATTTTATGATAAAATTAAACTATGGAGGAATGAATATGGAAAAACTAAACTGTTCATCATGCGGAGGACACCTAGAAGTAGAGGAAAATAAGGAATATGCAAAATGTAACCACTGTGGAGCAAGATACAAACTTAATAAGGACTTAAATGTAAATATAAGACTTGATGATAATATTAAAGAGGCATTAAGTGATGAATTAGAGATGGTAAAAGGTTCTAAACCAACTATCGCCTCAGTAATCGCAATATTAATAATAGGAGCAATTATGTGCATAATAATATTTAGTATGTCTGCAATGCACAATGGTAAAGGTGAAAACAAAGAAATGTTCAATATTCATCTTGAACATGATGGTGGAACAAAATCAGCGTTTTTTGTAAAAAGTACATTAGACCAGATAATTGAAAGTAATAAAACGCATGATAGAAAAGTAGCACTTGTATTTGAAGGGAAAGAAACAACAGATGAAAAGGAAATACTAGATATCAAGCACTCATTATCTGGAACATATGAAGTATCAATAAATTATGATGATAAAGGATATGTTAGTAAGATTGTTTTAGAAAAATTAGAACAAAAAAGTAATTCTGATTATATACAAGAAAAAATAGAAGAGTCAGAAAAAGCTATTGAATCATCAAATGAAGACCTTAAAAAGAAAGTAGAAGAGATGCAAGAAGAAGCAAGATCATTTTTTGATAATTAATAATTAAAGCATACTTAAAAAAAGTGTGCTTTTTTAGTTATTTTAATTGTTTGTACTTTTTTTTATTTCATATTGTATAGTAGATAGAAGGTGCATATATGATTAGTTTTTTAAATTTTAATAACATTATCTTCTATTTACTAGTAACTGCAATACTATTAGATATATTTCTAGGTTCACTTCGAGCACTGAAAGAAAAAAAGTGGAATAGTACAATAGGAATAAATGGAATATTAAGAAAAACCGCAATGATAGGAAGTAGTATATTCTTAATAATAATCGATTCAATACTAAAAATAGACTTATTATTCTTTATACCAAAAGAAATAACAAATACACTAAAACTAAACGAAGTAGGAATATTTGAACTATTTGGAATAATGTTCATACTATATGAAATAACAAGCATACTAAAAAACATGGTAAAATGTGGACTACCTATACCAAAAAAAATAAAACGAACAATAGAAAAATTACTAAATAACTTAACATCAGAAACAGGAGGTGAAAAAAATGAATAGCCCATATTATATGAAATTTAGAGTAACACAAACATACAAAAAAGGAGTACACGATGGATTAGACTTAGTAGGAATAGACTCAAAAGATATACACTCAACAATAAAAGGAACAGTAATATTTACAGGATGGGAAAACATAAATAACCATAAACAAGGATTCGGAAAATTTATAAAAATAAAAAAAGATAACAGTGACGACGTATACTACTTTGGACATCTAAGTGAAATATATGTAAAAACAGGTGATAGAGTATACATAACACAAGTAATAGGAAAAGAAGGTTCAACAGGAAATTCAACTGGATCACACTGCCATTACTGCATTAGAAAAGATGGAATTAGAGGAAATGACTTAAATGTAAGCACTATAAGTGGAATACCAAATAGACTAGGAGTATATGATGATGGATATAGAGAATCAAATAATGGATACTTAGAAAACTCATCATACAAAGGAAACTCAATAGTAGATGCACTAAAACAAATAGGAGTAGACTCAAGTTTTGAACACAGAATGAAAATAGCCGAAAGAAACAATATCACAAACTATAGAGGAACACCAGAACAAAACACAAAATTATTAAACCTATTAAAACAAGGAAAACTAAAAAAATAAGATAGCAATAAAGCTATCTTTAAATTTACAAAAAATTAATTAAATATATTTACATGAAATTAATTATAATATATAATTATATATAGGGAAACTTAATTGTTGGGTACTTACCTCCATAAGGAGGATGATAATATGACAAAAAAAGACTTCTTAGTCCTATTTCTAATTATTATCATTATTTTACAAATAATATATAATTAACATCATAGACTAAACAAGCCTCTTGCTTAATAAACATAAGAAGTACTCAATCCGCAAAATTAAGTACTTAAACTAAATATTTTTTAAGGTAAGTACTCAACTAGGCAAAGTTAAGTATTCCCTTTTTTATTATATGAAGAATTCCTTCACTAGATACATTCTAACACATAAATAATAAAAAATCAACAATTAACAAAAAATTAATAGTAAAATAACATGATTTATAACGATTATAGATTGACTTTGAAAGCAATAATTTGTATACTAATTAATAGGTGATATAAATGAATGAAATTTTAGAAGAAACAGAATTAAAAATGGATAATGCGATAGAAAACATGGAAAAAAGATTCACTAATGTTAGAGCAGGAAGAGCTAATCCAGCTATACTAGACGGTGTAATGGTATTATATTATGGAGCCCCAACACCATTAAAACAACTTGCTACAATATCAATTCCAGAAGCACGACAATTAATGATTAAACCATTCGATAAATCATGTCTAGGAGCAATAGAAAAAGGAATATATGAGGCAAACATAGGACTTACTCCAAACAATAATGGAGAAGTAATAATACTTAATATTCCAGCACTTACAGAAGAAACAAGAAGAGAATATGTAAAACAAGTTAAAGGTATGGCAGAAGACTGCAAAATCGCATTAAGAAACGTTAGACAAGACGCAAATAATGATATTAAAAAATTAGAAATAACAGAAGACGAACAAAAACAAGCACAAGATGAAGTTCAAGAATTAATAAATAAATACAATAAAATAGTAGATGAAAAACTAAAAGTAAAAGAACAAGAGTTAATGACAGTATAGTCATTAATTTTTTAAGAAAGCAATACGAACATTTGTATAAAGGAGAATAAAAATGGAGTATATAATAATTGGAATACTAATACTTATATTAATACTAGTAATAATTAATACAACAAAAGGAATAAATGAATCAAACATAACAGAACGACTTGGAAAACTAGAAACGAACATGATAAAAGAATTAGGAGAATTTAAATCAAATCTAAAAGATGATCTAAATAAAAATTTTACTGAAGCAAATGATAAAATAGATTTAAGACTAAGACTGATAAATGAAAAAGTAAATGAAAGAATAGACGAAAACTTTGAAAAAACAAATAAAACATTTACAAATGTATTAGAAAGACTATCAAAAATAGACGAAGCACAAAAGAAGATAGATGACTTATCAACAGATATTATCTCATTACAAAGTGTATTAACAGATAAAAAAACAAGAGGAATATTCGGAGAAATAAACCTAAACAATATAATGGCAAACGTATTTGGAGAAAACAATAAAAAAATATATCAACTTCAGTACCAATTTAACAATACAACAATAGCTGACTGTGTATTATTTGCCCCAGATCCACTCGGAACAATCGCGATAGACTCAAAATTTCCACTGGAAAACTATCAAATAATGGTAGATAAAACAAACTCACCAGAAATAAGAAGAGAAGCAGAAAAATTATTTAAGAATGATGTAAAAAAACACATAGACGCAATAAGTTCAAAATATATAATACCAGGAGTAACAAGTAATCAAGCAATAATGTTTGTGCCAGCAGAAGCAATATTTGCTGAAATTAATGCATACCATCAAGATATACTACAATACTCATATAAAAAAAGAGTATGGATAACAAGTCCTACAACACTAATAAGCACACTAACAACAATACAAGTAATAATAAAAAATATAGAAAGAGATAAATATGCAAAAGTAATACATCAAGAACTAAGACTACTAGATGTTGAATTCAAAAGATATAAAGATAGATGGGATAAATTATATAGAAGTATAGAAACAGTTAGTAAAGACGTAAAAGAAATACATACAACAACAGATAAAATAACAAAAAGATTTGACTCAATTAATCAAGTCGAAATAGACAATATTAAAATAAAGGAAATAGAAGAAGTAATAGAATAAAAAATAAAAACCCCAAGTGCTCAAGCCCAAATCCCCCAATACTTACATAAAAATATAAAAAAACTATTGACTTTACAAAAATATATGTGGTATAATCAAATCGTTCATTTGACATGGGGGATTAGCTCAGTTGGCTAGAGCACTTGCCTTGCACGCAAGGGGTCAAGGGTTCGAATCCCTTATCCTCCACCATGTATGAATTATAAACCCCTTCGAGGGTTTTTATTTTTATAAAAGAAAGAAGGACAATATGATAACAATAAAAAGCGAAAGAGAAATAGAACTAATGAGACATGCAGGAATGCTTGTATCAAAAATGCACAAGTTTATAAAACCATACATTAAAGAAGGAATTACAACAAAAGAACTAGATAAACTATGCGAAGACTTTATAAGAAAAAACGACGCAACTCCAACAGAACTTGGATACGAAGGATATCCTGCATCAATATGCGCAAGTGTAAACGACACAGTAGTACACGGAATCCCAGATAACTATAAACTAAAAAACGGAGACATAATAACAATAGACGTTGTAATAGGATATAAAGGATACCAAGGAGATGCTGCATGGACATACGCAGTAGGAAAAATAGACGAAAATAAAAAATACCTTATGGAACATACAGAACAAGCACTATACGAAGGAATAAAAATGGTAAAACCAGGAAACAGAATAGGTGATATATCACATGCTGTAGAAACATATGCAAAAGCGCATAACCTAGGTGTAGTAAGAGAACTATGTGGACATGGAATAGGACAAGAAATGCACGAAGATCCAGATGTACCAAACTATGGAACACCAAACACAGGAGCAAAACTAAAACCAGGAATGGTAATATGTATAGAACCAATGCTAACATTCGGAGAAAGATATATATATATAATGGATGATGATTGGACAATAAAAACAGAAGACGGAAGCGATGCAGCCCACTATGAACATACTGTATTAGTAACAGAAACAGGATACGAAATACTAACTCCAAGACTAGAAGATTAACTCGAATTATCGAGTTTTTTTATAAAAAAAATATTGAAAAAATAAAAACAATATGATAAAATTAAATCGTATACGACCAAAAGGAGAGAGAATATGAGTATATATGATTTAAAAATAACAAATAGAGAAGGTAAAGAATTATCATTAGAAAACTATAAAGGAAAAACACTAATAATAGTAAATACCGCAACAGGATGTGGATTTACACCACAATACGAAGGATTAGAAAAACTATACGAAGAATACCACAATCAAGGACTAGAAATACTAGACTTTCCATGTAACCAATTTGGACATCAAACCCCAGGAACAGACGATGAAATACATGAATTTTGTACTGCAAAATATCAAACACAATTCGACCAATTATCAAAAATAGAAGTAAATGGAGAAAATGAACACCCATTATACACATACCTAAAAAAACAACAACCAACTGAAGAAATAGAAGGTATAAAAAACAAAATGGCAATGAAAGCAATAGAAAAAATAAGTACAACATACAAAAATAAAGAAGACATAAAATGGAACTTCACAAAATTCCTAGTAGACAAAAACGGAAACGTAATAAAAAGATACGACCCAACATTTGATCCTAAAAATATAGAAAAGGACTTAAAAGAAATAATATAATGGAACAATATGATTCACTAAAACTAAAAAATCAACTATGCTTCCCAATATACCTATGTTCAAAAGAAATAATAAGAAAATATACACCATACTTAAATAAACTAAACCTTACATATACACAATATATAGTAATGATGTATTTATGGGAAAATAAAGAAACAAATGTAAAAGAACTAGGAAAAACACTATTGCTAGACTCAAATACATTAACCCCTTTATTAAAAAAACTAGAACAAAAAGAATACATAAAAAGAACAAAATCAGAAAAAGATGAAAGAAACTTAGTAATTAAACTAACAAAAAGGGGAGAAACCCTAAAACAACAAGCACTAGAAATACCAAAACAAATAGGAAAATGTATAAACCTAGAAAAAAACGAAACAATAATACTATACAAAACACTATATAAAATACTAGAAAATATAGAAGAAAGGTGATAACATGTACGATATAATAATAGTAGGAGCAGGCCCAGCAGGATTAACAGCAGCTATATACGCAAGACGAGCAAATAAAAAAGTATTAGTACTAGAAGCAAACACATATGGCGGACAAATAATAAACACAAAATCTATAGAAAACTATCCAGTAAATCCAGGAATAAGTGGATTTGACTTTGCTACAAAACTATACAATCAAACAAAAGATTTAGGTGCAGAAATAAAATTTGAAAAAGTAGTAGACATAAACGAAACAGAAGTAACAACAACAAAAGAAACATACAAAACAAAAACAATTATTCTAGCAACAGGAGCAGACAATAGAAAACTAAAACTAGAAAACGAAGAAAAACTAACAGGAAAAGGAATATCATACTGTGCAACATGCGATGGAGCATTCTATAAAAATAAGGTAGTAGCAGTCCAAGGCGGAGGAAACACAGCAGTAGAAGACGCAATATACTTGTCAGATATAGCTGAAACAGTATATCTAATACATAGAAGAGAAAGCTTCAAAGCAGAAGAAATATTATTAGATCAACTAAAAGAAAAACAAAACGTAAAAATATTACTAAATACAACAGTAACAAAACTAAATGGTGAAAACAAACTTGAAAGTATAGAAATAACAAATAATAAAGAAGCACAAACACTAAATATAGATGGACTATTTATCGCAATAGGTCAAGTTCCAGAAACAGAAAACTTTAAAAAGATAATAAACATAAATGAACAAGGATATGTAATCGCAAACGAAGACTGCAAAACAAATATTAAAAACATATTCGTAGCAGGAGACAATAGAACAAAAAAACTTAGACAACTAGTAACCGCAACAAGCGATGGAGCAGTTGCCGCAACAGAAGCTATAAAATATATAAATGAAAACAAATAATTCAGAATAATCTGAATTTTTTTCATTGTAAAATAAAAATATATATGCTAAAATATCGAGCATTGGAGGAAACTATGACAAAATTTAATTTAGAAACAAATGAAGGAGCAAATATAAGAATAGATAGTGAATACCTAAAACCATATAAAGAAGAACTATTGGAATTTCTAGATGGATTAGACTATATGAGAACACTAAAATTTGCTAGGTCAATGATGATAAGCCAAGAAATTAAATCCAATAATGTAATAGAAGGAATAAAAGATGACTTATCAATAATAGATAAGGTAATAACACAAAGAAAAGATGACTTATCACAAACAGAAAGACAAAGAATAATTAATCTATATCATGGATATCAATATATACTAACACATAAAAAAATAGATAAAGATTCATTAAAAGAACTATATCAACTATTAAGTGAAAACATATTAGATCCAAGAGATAAAATAAGAATGGGAGAATACTATAGAACAGCTCCAGTATATATAATAAAAGGAAATAGGCTTGATATAGAACCATACATGGGAATGAATGAAAATAAAATAGAATACCATATGGATCAATTATTCGATTTTATAAACAATGATATATTAGAAGAAACAGAAATAGACAAATTTGTAAAATCACAGATAATGCACTTTTACTTTGTATATATTCACCCATACTTTGATGTAAATGGAAGAACAAGCAGAACAGTCGCAATGTGGTATTTATTAAATAATAAGAATTATCCATACATAATATTCAATCGAGCAATCGCTTTTAATAAAAAAAACTATGAACCTAATATAATAAAAGGAAGAGCCTATGGAGATATAACACTATTTATAAAACACATGTTAACCTCAGTGGAACAAGAACTAGAAAAAGAATACTTAATTCATAATATAGAAGAAAATACAAAAGAATATTTATCAAAAGAAAATTTACAAATATTAGAATACATACTCACAATAAATGGTAAATTAACCACAAATGATTTAGTGACTATATATAATAAATATAATCAGAAGATAAGTACAAACCAAATATATGAAGAAAAAATATATCCTTTA
>OCTX014526713.1_pt1 | contig 17735 bp, 9 predicted proteins | sample 1539691 | NCBI WGS metagenome assembly OCTX01 (sample SAMN02144231, study PRJEB22623) | gut metagenome | biome: sheep rumen | host: Ovis aries | place: New Zealand | reverse complement strand
ATGGATCCAGGTCTGGAGTTTTTTGTCCAGATATTTTTCTACGTGGCTGTTTATTCGTGGAGATTGTCCGTTGAACCTGATCTGTGTTTCCTGCAGGTACGGATTATAAGATAATTCTGCTTTGACCATTCTTTTTCCCTCAATGAAATGATATTGTCAGAAACTGTTTTGTGTGTTTGTGGATGTGATGAGTATGTAACCTATGGAATATTATACTTTTGTGTGTAATGAAACGCAATTTAGTATTAGGGTGATTGGATAAGTATACACTAGAAGTTTTAAAAAGAATTCATCGTTTCAAGTGTCATTTTTTAGGCTTGAGAGATTTCCCAAATAAGCGATGTAGAAAAAAACGCAGGCGTTTTATTAACTCAGACGGGCGTGAGGATAGTGACATTGCATGCTAGGATACCCTCTTCGATATTAAAGTAAATAAGCGGAAATTCGAATTGAAAATTCGAGAACTCGAAGCACTGAGTTGAAAAACTATATAAATAGTGGTATGATGTACTTTGTGTAATTATAACAAAGTTCAAACTCATGAATAAACGAGGGAACGACCATGGTTATTTCATATGACAATTTGTGGAAAACATTGATTGACAAAAGGCTGAATAAAACAGAACTGGCAAAAAAGGCAAAAATCAGTTCCAGTACAATTGCAAAGATGACGCGAGGCGAGCCGGTGGCCATGACCGTGCTTGTGAAGATTTGCGACACGTTAAACTGTGATGTGGGCGATATACTGAGTATAAAGCGTGAGGAATCTTGACAGAGTCCGTTTATAGGGACATGCCATCAGCTATAGTATGGGTATAAGGCTTACTGTGCACTTTTGATGATAAGCCAGAGGGGGAAGAATTCATGGAATACAGTGCAAGCGCAATGAAGTATTCGTTTTGGTTTGTGGAAACTAGGGAGACTGCGCGAATGCTTCAAGATCGCTCTGCGGAGGAAGTCCGCAATATTGTGATCAAAGAGAATATATATCAACAGAGAGATCGTAGCAGAACCATCAACGAATATGGCTGCATCATTCGCAGGCTGGAAGTGATTCCTGAGAAGCTGAAAGCATTACTTCTTAAGGCTGATGTTTCCACTGCAAAGCAGATCGTTCTGATATCTGCGATGGCGTCTGACCGACTGTTCTTTGAATTGATGCATGACGTTTATCGAAGGAAACTGCATCTGGGAGAAGAAGAATTGAAGGACTCAGATTGGAGCATCTTCATAAGAGATAAGGAAGATCAGAGTGAGCTAGTTGCCGGATGGACGGAGGGAACCATTAAAAGAATAAAAAGCTCCTATATCCGGTATCTTTTGGAGGCTGGTTTGATTCGAAAAGAAGGGTCCAGAAGGAAACTAATAATGAGACCATATATAGATCCGGAGCTTCGGCAGATTCTTTTACAGGAATCCATGACCGGTTATCTGCACGCATTGACGGGAGAGCAGTAAATGGAATTTATAGACAGACTTGATGCAATATGGACACGGATTTCCAGCAGGGAGTTTCTGGAGAATAAGGGCGTGGCAAATGAAGTCAGATACTATGTATTTGACTATGAGGCTTGCGATGAGCAGATTATGCGCCGAAAAATCCGTGATTTGATTGCGCAGAACAACCCAGAGACAGATGGCTTTCAAATTGTAGAATACGATATCTATAAGTTGATACTTGGAATTCTGGAGGAACGAGGATACGTAGACAAATGTATCCGGTTCGAAAAGGAAAAAGGGCGCGAGTATCTTTATAATGCAATATCAAAGCTTCTCAGACTTACGACGGACAACAACCTGATTGTGAATAGGATCATGGAGAATACCCCGGAGAATTCAGTTGTTTTCCTCACAGGAATCGGGAAAGTATATCCCTTTGTGCGGGCTCATAATGTCCTGAACAATTTGCATCAGGTTTTCGATAAAGTGCCGGTGATTATGTTTTATCCCGGGAATTGGAATGGGCAGTCATTGAGCTTGTTCGGCACTATTTCAGACGGTAATTATTACAGGGCATTCCCCCTCATTCAGTAAGGAGAGATAGACCATGAAAATCAGAGATATGTTTTATAAGGGCATTGACCGCGAGATTAATGGCGTCATCAAGGTAGGACAGAAGGATAAAGAGAACGTCTATCAGGAATTGGATGAGTACGTTGTCACAGAAGAACTGGACAAATATATGACCCGGTTTTTTGATGCTTATAAGCGGGGGCTGACCGGTCGGACCGATAAGATGGGCGTCTGGATTTCTGGCTTTTTTGGTAGTGGTAAGTCTCACTTTTTGAAGATCCTTTCTTACATTCTTTCTGATAAGGTTGTCATTAATCCGGAGGATGGGACTGAACATACAGCCAGTAGTTTCTTTCTGGATGGTGTGAAAGTGACTGATAAAAAGTTACAGGACAAGATCCGTGAAGTTGCGACCTTCAGCAAAGACACAGATGTGATTCTTTTCAATGTGGACTCTAAGAGCGCCTCTGATTCCAAGACGAATAAAGAGGCTATCAAGGATGTCTTTATGAAGGTGTTCAACGATTATCTGGGTTACTGCGGTTCAATTCCGTTCTTGGCGGATTTCGAACGAAAACTGGATTCGTCCGACAAGTATCAGCAGTTTAAAGACAAGTTCTATGAAATCAATGGCAACGTCTGGGAAGAAGCCAGAGAAGACTACTATTTTATCCAGGATGAGATTATCGAAGTTATTTCCGTACTTGGCATCATGAGCGAGGAAGCAGCACGGAACTGGGCTGCAAACGCAGAGAGTTCCTACAGCTTTTCCATTGATCAGTTTGCGGATTATGTGCGTAAGTACTGCAGCAAAAAGGGTGAAAACCATCATGTGGTGTTTTTGGTCGACGAGATTGGTCAATACATTGCGGATGACAGTAAGCTGATGGTGAACCTGCAGACTGTTGCAGAGGACTTGGGCACAGCCTGCCAGGGCAAGGTGTGGATTGCTGTTACCAGCCAGCAGGATATTGACTCCATCACCAAGACAATGGGAGATGATTTCTCCAAAATTCAGGGTCGATTCAATACTAGGGTTTCCCTGACCAGTGCGGATGTCGCTGAAGTTATCCGAAAGAGAATCCTGTACAAAAAGGATATTGCAGCAACTATACTCAGGGATTTATATGGTCAGAACGAGTCCGTAATTAAGAATATCATTACTTTCAGTGAAGGTACACCCCACATGCCTTTATATGAAAATGCTGATGATTTCGCAGAAGTATATCCGTTCATTCCTTATCAGTTCAAGCTCTTGGGCGATGTGTTGACGTCAATCCGACAGTACAGTTCCAGCGGTAAGCATATGGCAGATGGTGAGCGTTCTATGCTGGCACTCTTTAAAGAAGCAGCACAGAAATACGAAGATGAACGTGAAGGAATTCTTGTTCCGTTTAATGCTTTTTATAGCGCAGTCGATGATTTTATTGATCATACCCACCGTATTGTGATTACAGCCGCCAGCCGGAACCCGAGACTGGATGTTTTTGATGTGGAACTTTTGAAGGTGCTGTTCATGATCAAGCACGTAAACAACTTCAAAGGTGATATTGAGAATCTCACAACATTAATGATCTCCTCTATCTATGAGGACACGCTGGATCTTAAGAAAAAGGTGGAGATTTCACTCCGCAAGCTCTGCGATGAAATGTTGGTTCAGAAAAACGGTGAACGTTATGTCTTCCTGACCAATGAAGAGCAGGAGGCAGAAAATGCGATTCGCAACATCTATATCGACCCGACGGATACGGTCAACCATGTGGCACAGGTCGCTTTTGAAGAAGTGATCGTGATGCCAAACAGCAAATATCGTTACAGCAACCGGTATCAATTTTCTTTCAACACGAAAATTGATGATCGCTTTTACAAAAATAACAGTGCAAATGGAATTACACTACACCTTTTGACCGCGTACAGTGGAGAGGAAAATGATTTGGCATTGGGAATGTTGTCCGCTCAGGAAAAGAGCGTGGTTGTTCGTATGTCCGACAGTTATCCCTATCTGACCGAGACGGAGAGCATGAAGAAGATCGAAGCCTTTCTGAATAAGCCGGAACTGACCGCGCTGACCGATTATGAGGTGATTCAGGCGAATAAGCGGAAAGAGCGTTCAGAGATTGCAAAGCGAGTGAAGGATTTTGTCCGCATGGCGCTTGAGACATCGGATATTTATGTCAATGGAGAAAAGGTATCCACGAAATCTAAGGATGTAACATCCCGGATCAATGAGGCTTTTGAAAAGCTGGTCGGCAGCGTGTATTCCAAGCTGAAAGAAATGGAGACAGAGCCTGGTACCAGCGATATTCAGGATATGCTTCGGAAGAACAAGACCCAGTTGACTCTGGATCTGCCCGGAGTCAAGGAACCAAACAGTGATGCACTGAACGAAGTGATTGATGCGATACGGTACGCTGGCAGAACGGGGGCAAAATTCTCCATGAAAGCGGCCTTGGATAAATTTTTGGCTGCACCCTATGGATATGTCGAAGAAGATGTGGAGTATCTAATTGCTACACTGTATAAGAAAGGGAAAATATCCCTGAAGATGAACAGTGTGATTTACAGTCCAGCCAGTACTTCAGCGGATGATTCATTCAAGTACATTACCCGTCGAGAATTTCGCGAGAAAATTCTGCTGGAGTTGAAGGAAGTGCCACAGAATGCGTGGGTTCAGTCTGTAAAAGAAATCATCCACGATTTCTTTGGCAGAACTGTTATGACAGATGATACGGATTCGTTAATGCGGGATTTCAGGTCATATTGTTCCACCAAGAAAGCAAACATCGAGGCGGTGCTGAAAGAGGATTATAGGAAAGATTCTCCGCTTCCGGGAAAGGGGCTTTTAGAGAAGGCTGTCAGGCTTATAAATTCGGTAATGGTGATAAATGATCCTATGACTTTTTATAAGCATATTCATGAGCTGTATGATGACTTCGAAGAAGTGGCAGACCAGATGGTGGACCTGAATGGTTTCCTTAGCGGTCCTCAGAAGGAAAAATATCTGAAAGCTTATAGGACTCTGCAGCTCTATGAGGCAAGTAAGAACTATATCTTCGATGAAAAGATTATTAACTATGCGAAGCAGATTCAACGGTTTATGACACTCGCAGAACCCTACAGCTTTATCAAAAAGCTGGAAGAATATGACAGCTTGCTGGCTAATGCCATTGTAGATATGCTGGAACAGGATGCAGAGCGCATCAGACCGGACATCTGTGCAGATGAAAAATTGGTGCAGGAGGCATTGATTCCAGACCGTCCATATACAACTCGCTTGAAAGGTAAGTTCCATGCAAAGTTTGCTGATTTAATCGAGAAACTGGAGCGTGCCAATGATATGGCGAAGCTGAACGGAATCCCGGCAGAGAGCAGTGCACTGGTACAGAATTGCCTGAATGAGATCAACCGTGAGGAGGCTGCATATCAGCAAAGTATTCAGCCAAAGAAACCGCCAGTGGATCCGATAGATCCGGTTACGCATCCGAAACCGCCGGTGAAACCCGTAATCAAACAGAAGCCGGTTTCACTCCGGACGCTGACCAGGAATAAAACATATAGCATCAGAACAGAGGCGGATATTGACGCTTTCCTGCAGGAAATGCGGACGTCCCTGATAGCGGAACTGGATGACAATACTATTATTCGTTTGAGCTGATAAAACACATATAGGAGGGCCGGTATGAGCACAGAAGGCAGACAGATCAATAAATCTGCAATCCGGAACTTTGCGATAGAAGCAAGAAATATCCTGATCAAATCTGCAGCCATAGAAGCAGGTTTCTACGGAATCACAAAAGATGAAATCAAGTCTCCGGTACAAAAGGGGAGAGATTTCGAGGTATATGAGACTCTGACAGGTGCGGAAAAGCGCATCTTTGATTCGGATGTCAAGCGTCGCGCTGCCTTGGTGGAGGCTATTCGCCAGAAAGGCTTTGACGAGGTGATGGAGGAGACGGCTTATACTTGGTTCAACCGGCTGATTGCAATCCGCTTCATGGAGGTCAATAATTATTTGCCTTTCCGTATGCGAGTGCTGTCTTCCGATTCCGGAAGTCTGACCCCTGATATTGTCAGCAAGTCCCTTGAAGTGGACTTAAACTTGACAGATAGGGAGTTGGACGCGATACAGGCGGCTAAAGATGAGAACAATTACGATGAGGCGTTCCGACTGCTCTTTGTCAAGGCCTGCAACGAATTGAATGACAACCTACCCGGACTTTTTGAAAAAACCAACGATTATATGGAACTGCTTCTGAAATTGCCGTACACCAGTGACGGTGTAGTTCGTATGCTCGTTGATACAATCCCGGAGAGCAACTTCAATATCAATGAAGGCGGCCAGGTAGAGATTATCGGATGGTTGTATCAGTTCTACAACACGGAGCCTAAAGCTAAGGCTTTTGCCAAGAAAGGAAAAATAACAAAAGAAGAGATCCCCGCAGTAACACAGTTATTCACACCAGACTGGATCGTCCGATACATGGTGGAAAACAGTCTTGGGAGACTGTGGGCGGAGCATCTTCTGGCAAATGGTGATAGCCGGAGTGAACAGGAAATCGCGAATGATTTTGGATGGAAATATTACCTGCCGGAGGCAGAACAGGAGCCGGAGGTTCAGGCTCAGCTGGTGCAGATTCGGGCGGAACTTAAAAATCTGTCACCTGAGGATATCCTGTGCATTGATCCCTGTCAGGGCAGCGGCCATATTCTTGTCTATCTGTTTGAAGTATTGATGCAGATCTACCGGGAAGATGGATATTCGGAGAGGGATGCAACCAGATGTATTCTGGAGCACAACTTATATGGCCTCGACATCGACGACAGAGCATATCAGTTATCGTACTTTGCAGTGCTTATGAAAGCCAGACAGTATGACAGGATGATCTTGAAAAAGCATATCAAGCCGCACGTTTACTCGATTCAGGAGAGTAATTCTGTCAATCGAAATCAGCTGAAGTACTTCGGTGTTGACATGAGCGAGATTGAACGGAATAATGCGGTTAATCAGCTAACATGCCTCTTGGATACATTCAAAGATGCCAAGGAATATGGCTCTATTCTTAACGTTGACCGCTGCGACTGGGATCTTTTGCGTCGATTTGCGGAGAATGATTGCGTTGAAGGTCAGATGGATTTCGAGGTATATGGTATCGATCAGACACAGAAGCAGTTGACAACTCTGATTGAGATAGGGGAGGTAATGGCGCAGAAATATCATGTGATTGCCACGAATCCGCCCTATATGGCCGTCACAAATGCAGATATACATTTATATAACTTTATTAATGCAAACTATAAAGATTCCAAAGCAGACATGTATTCAGTCTTTATCAGAAAGTGCCAATCTATGCTCAAAAAGCATGGGATGCAGGCTATGATAACGATGCAGTCATGGATATCTTTACCATCTTTTTATGAGTTGCGTACAAGTCTAATAGGAGAAATAGCATTTGTTAATGTTGCACAGATGGGGGCGCACGCATTTGATGAAATAGGTGGAGAAGTTGTATCTACAATAGCTTTTATTATCAGAAATAGCTTACCGGGTGATTATATAGGCTGTTTTTCAAATTTACAAAGTGGAGGATCAGAATCAGAAAAGGAGGCCGTGTATCTAAAAAGGAAGAAACTGTTTTTGGCTAAACAACTACAGTTTAAAAGTGTTCCGAACTCGATATTTGTTTATGATGTGCCGGAGAGTAGCATCGAGAAATTTGTTACTGCTCCACCATTAAAAGATTATGTTGTTGCAAAGCCAGGGATGCAAACTAGTGACAATGAAAGATTTCTAAAACTATGGTTCGAAGTTGATGTGCGTTCTATTGGGTATAAGTGTACTCATGAAGAGGCAAAAAACAGTAACTATAAATGGTTTCCTTATAACAAGGGGATCGGTTTTAGGAAATGGTATGGAAATAATGATTATATAGTTAATTTCTTTCACGATGGAGAGGAATTAAAATACTGGCTTGTTCACAACCCAAAAGATCCGGGAACAAAGCATTGGTCCCGAAACATGAGAAACTACGATTATTACTTCCAAGAAGGTATTACATTTACTGCGATTGGAAACGCCTTTTCGGCCAGACTAAATGGAAGAGGATATTTATTTGATACAAAAGGCCCGACAATGTTTGGAAGGGAACTAATTATCATTTGTGGTTTCGTCAACTCCACTGTTTTTGATTATTATAATCGAATGCTTTGCAAACAAATAACGAAATCTGCGGACTCAGTCAATTTAGTTCCCTTCATTTTACCGGAAGGGGATGATTATAAAGCAGTTCAACAATATGTTAAAGACGCAATTGCAATTACGAAGGCTGATTGGGATTCCTATGAAACCTCATGGGATTTTAAAAAACATCCTCTTATAGGTATTAGAGGGACAGTCGAATCATCATTTAATACCTGGTCTGTGTTAGCTACTGAAAGAGCGAATAAATTAACGAAAACCGAAAAAGCCATAGATAAAACTTTCGAAACAATATATGGAATTGAAAATGAAATCGCTGTTAAGGATAGAATTGAGGCTGGTATTGTAAGAAGAGCAGATAAAGTATCTGACATTAAAAGTCTAATCTCCTATGCTGTTGGTTGCATGTTCGGCCGCTATTCTCTTGATGTAGAGGGCCTTGCCTATGCTGGTGGTGATTGGAAAGAAGCTTATGTTGCGAAGTACAAGACCTTCATGCCAGATGAGGATGGAATCATTCCGATTACAGATGAGGAATACTTCAAGGATGACATTGTGGCTCGGTTTGTAGATTTCATCCGGATCGTTTATGGAGAGGAGACTCTGGAAGAGAACCTGAAGTTTATAGCAGATGTTCTTGGAAATAAGGGAGACACTCCGAGGGCAGTGATCCGGAATTACTTCATGAATGATTTCTACAAAGATCACTGCAACACCTATTCTGTGACCGGTTCAGGCAAGCGGCCTATTTACTGGCTCTTTGATTCCGGCAAGCAGAATGGCTTCAAGGCGCTGATTTATATACATCGCTATACGCCAGATACCGTAGGACTGATCCGCTCTGTATACCTTCATAATGCTCAAGCAGCAATTCAGAATTCTCTTCAGAACGCCGAGTACATCATCTCCACAACGACCAGTGCGACAGAGAGAGCGAGAGAGACAAGAAAGAAGGATAAATATGTGAAACAGCTGAACGAGCTGCGTCCATATTATCAGGCGCTGTCTCATATTGCACTGCAGAGAATCCCGATGGATCTGGATAATGGCGTGAAGAAGAATTACCAGCTGTTCCAGGGAGTGGAGGTCTCGACAGAAGGAAGGAAGAAACAGACGATCAACCTGTTGGCTAAGATTTAAAGGAGGGATTGCAATGAGTGAGTTATATCAGCCTCCTTTTACAATGACGGAAGAAATCACTAATTTGGTGATCGAGATCGGAGAACAGGTCGGGGCTGTTACAACGTATGACTCCTTGCAGCCTAATCCGACCCTGCGCAGGGAGAGTCGAATCAAGTCGATTCACTCTTCGCTGGCGATTGAACAGAATACTCTTACGCTGGAACAGGTAAGTGACGTCATTGGTGGCAAACGGGTATTGGGACCTCCTCAGGATATTCGGGAGGTTAAGAATGCCTACGAGGCTTATGAGAGAGTTTCCGCCTTAGACCCCTATAGCGTGAAGAACCTGTTATTGGCGCACAAGATTATGATGGAAGGTCTTGTGAAGGAGACTGGGGTATTCCGGAGTAAAAATGTCGGTGTCTATGCTGGCACTCAGCTGATTCATGCTGGTACTCCAGCGAATTATGTTCCAGAGCTTGTAGATCAGCTTTTTACCTGGATGAAGCAGTCCAAGCTGCATCCCTTAGTGAAATCCTGTATTTTTCATTATGAGTTTGAATTTATTCATCCCTTTGCGGATGGAAATGGCAGAATTGGAAGGCTGTGGCAGTCGCTGATTTTACAGAAATGGAAACCGCTTTTCGCATGGCTTCCTGTGGAGACACTGATTCATGAACAGCAGGATGGATACTATGCAGCGTTGAATGCATCAAACACAAAGGGTGAATCTACAATCTTTGTCACATTCATGCTTCAGATCATCCGTGGTGCGCTGGCAGATATTATCAAAACACAGGATAGCCACCGGAATGTCGGTATAAATGTCGGTATAAATGTCGGGACAAATGAGGAGAAAGTGCTGGCACTTTTACGTCAGGATGGGAGATTGACTGCAAAAGTACTTGCATCCACATTAGGATTAACAGAACGACAGGTTGAGAGGATTGTGGCTTCGCTTAAGAAACAGGGTAAACTGATTCGCCATGGCGCAAGCAAAAATGGCTTTTGGGAAGTTATTGATAAGACCTGAAAGAGGTTGAAGGAATGGATCTAATAGAAATACAGGACAAACTAAATGCTATGTTTGCCGGAGCAGGACGGAAGCTGGTTTTCTGGTATGATGATGACGCATCGTATGAGGAGAATATACACGATTTTGAACTCGTGGAAGGTGTGAAGCTCTGGATCGTAACAGAGTCAAATTGGTTTGAAACAAAGCTTCAGATTGAGGAGCGAGATTCGGAAAGCAGTTATCTGATTTATGCGCCATTTTCCCGTCCGGATGACCGGGAGAATTTCCTTGTGGATATTTTCTATTATTCGCAGCATTTTTATTCGGATAAGCTGGTGCAGATCATGGGAGACCTGGGAATCCCGGCATCTTGTCAGGATGAGGTAAAGCGCTTCCGGAAGTTCTGGACAAGTGGCAATACAGACAAGTTCCGGAAACTTGCAATTGAAGATGTCACTAAGGAAAAACTGCACCTTGGCATGTTGTGTGTTCTTGCGAATGTAAAGACGCTGAACTTTGAAGAACTGCTCAAGAAAACAGTGCTTGGGGGGACAGAGGATAATGCTGTCTTGAAGAAGATGGAAGGCCAGAAACTTGACCGGATTTTCTGGGATTTGTGTGAAAAGAATCTGGGATATAAGGACACTACGCCGTCCATTTCAGAACTTCTATGTACAATGATCGTAACGTATATGGACACCATCACAGGAGGAAACGTTCCAAAATCTTGGAAACCATTCCTTTCTGCCAGACAGAATGATGCCGTCGTGTTTGTCAAGAACCTGATGAATAACGATGGGAGCAAAGATTTTTATGATGCATTCGCAGAAAAGATGTCTGTAGAGTTGAAGGCTCCTACAATGATCCGGCAGATCCGTCTGGAGGATATTTTGGAATGTGATGCTTTGCCTGATTTTGATGAGAATTTGCTGAGTTGGATGATTGCCAAAATTGAAGATGGAATGCTGGACGAAAAAATCGCTGGTCTTTCTATTCCTCAGGTCTGTGAGGAACGAGTAAAGCCCTGCTATCACTATAATGAACGGTACGGTAGGCGCTACAGGATGATATATCATGCCTGGAATGTGTTAAAAGGGGTATCTCTGCATTCCTTTAAGCCGACACTTGCTGAAGTGATTCAGGATTATACAGATAATACTTACCAGATTGACCGGAACTACCGCAAATTCTATTACTATATGGATGCGGTTGGAATGACCGTAGAAACGGAAAAACTCAGGGATTTGGTAGAGAATATCTATACTAATAAGTATCTGACAGACTTTGCCTATAAATGGAATCAGATCCTGACAGACGAGGCCTATAAAGATTATACCGGAAGAAGACAGGAACGGTTCTTTGCAGACTTTGTCCGCCCATTTATGAAAGAGGATGGGAGAGAAGGCAGGGTCATCGTGATAATTTCTGACGGTATGCGGTATGAATGCGGCAGGGAACTGTTCGAAAACCTGGAAATGGATGAGAAGTGCACTGCTCGTATGAATCACATGCTGAGCGTTCTTCCTTCAGAAACCACACTCGGTATGGCATCTCTGCTTCCAAATAAGGAAATCCATGTGGATGAGGCACTAAATATTACAGTAGACGGGATGAAGTGTGGAAACAGTACTGTAGATCGGCAGAAGATCTTGCAGAGTCAGATCCCGCGCTCTATCTGTTTGGACTTTGACCGCCTGATGACGGCAAAACAGAGCGAGATTCGGGAACTCCTTCAGGATAAGGATCTAGTCTATGTTTATCAGAATCAAATTGATCAGAGAGGGGAAGGCGGAAGATCCGAGAACGAAGTTTTCAATGCCTGTGAGGAAGCTGCCCGTGAGATTCAGACACTGATTCACCGCCTTACAGGATATGTGTCCGCCACAAGATTCCTGGTGACCTCAGATCATGGATTCATTTATAAGCGGGATAAGCTGACGGAGAGCGATAAAATATCAATAAACAAGACTGATATACCCAAGACCAATTACCGGTATCTGCTCTCTGACAGTGAGTATAGAAATGATGCCCTTGTCAGCAGATCTATGGTTTACCTCAGCGCATTGAACCGTACTGTCGTCACGACTCCCATGGGAACGGATATTATAAAAAAACAGGCCGGAGGAATGAATTATGTACATGGTGGTTCTTCTCTGCAGGAGATGATCGTCCCAGTGGTAAAGGTCATCACCGCGAAGGGAAAGCAGGATACAGGCTATGTGAACGTGGAGATTAGTTCCTTTATTTCTAGAATCACGAATGCCGAATTCAAACTGGACTTCATGCAGATGACGCCGGTAACAGATAAGGACAAGCCAAGAAAGCTGGTGGCCTTCTTTGTAGATGAGACTGGAAAGAAAATTTCTTTCGATGTACCGATCATCGCAAACATCCGGGATAAAGAAGCAAGAGGGCGCCTGATTACGGAAAAATTCACGCTGAGAAGCGGGAAATACCGTACGGGTCAGGACTATTATCTGATACTGGCGGATATGGATGATGAGTCTCAAATTCACAAAAGATATAAATTTACGATAGATATTGCAGAAATGTAACAATACATTAGTATAAAATTATTAAGAGAAAGTAAGAAAATATGCAGAATCAATCGGCATTAACAGGAACAGTACTTCTGGAAGCCTTTTGGTCTTCCAGAAGAAAGGATATGATAGATCTCATTACACCGTTTATTCATTATGCAGTAGCCCAGACTACATCTCCTAATGAAAGCATTAATACTCGGGACGTAACAGATATCATTAGAAAAGAATTTGGTTATGTAGACATCCCAGAATCGGTTATTGCAAAAATTTTATCGAGAGACAAGGTTCACTTCGAAAAAAAGAACCGCGCATATTGGTTAAGAAAATCATTAGATGAGCAGGTCGAGAGATTCAATCAAAGAAAAAAGGACTGTGCAGAGAAAATCGATAGAATAGGTCAGAGTCTTTTCGTCTACTTGAAAGATCACTGTAGGAGAACAAATATTTTATCACAAGATCAATGTATAACGTTTCTTCAAGAGTTTTTTTCTGCATTTGCTTTACAAGTAGGATTTGATACTCTCGAAGCAGAAACAATTGCATTAAACTATGATGAAATTAATTATTTTATTGCGCAATATGTTTTTGAGCAAAAAAGAAAGGGGAGTGTTGAATACACAATAATTCTTGATTTAACAAAAGGCTATTTTTTAAGATCCGCTATTTATCTTCAGGTGGATAATGTAAATATTAAAGCTTCATCCTATAAAGACACAGATATATATTATGACACCCCTGTCTTAATACAACTGTTAGGGTACCAGAGCGAACAAGAGAATGATTCTGCAAATACTCTCCATATGCTTCTGAAAAAGCAAGGTGCTAAATTCTTTTTTTTCGAACAAAACGAGAGGGAGCTGATGTCTATTTTAACAGCTTATCAATATTCGTTGATTGGCGAGCAGCGATCTTCAAGAACGTTAGAAGGATTAGACAGCAAAGGATATGACTTTGACGGCGTAACAAGGTTGAAAAAGACTTTTGTTAGTACATTAGAAAAACAGTTTGGAATAAAACTTTGTAATACACCGGGATACTCGACTACGGAGGACGGATGTGTTGATTTGAGAAGCATCGATATATCGGAAATTGAAGCTATAGACTACGTGAGAGGTCACACGAGACACTATACTGAAGATAATTTGAAATCCGATGTTACATCTGCATTAGCGATTCATAGAATTCGAAACGGAGTGATAAGCCAAGAAATAGAAAAGTGCAAGGCTATTTTTGTGACGACGAATGTAGATTTCACAAATGCATTTAATAGCTTTTATCGAGATAGTTTCGGCGGAGATAGAGTAATGCCTGTAATAACTTCTTTTGATTTATCTGCCATAGCATGGGTTAAAGGAGGAGATATCCGTACAGATATACCAGAAAGACAATTACTAACCAACTCTTATACAGCAATGCAACCGGCACCAGAGATAATTGAAAAATGCAGGGTTGTTTTAAACCAACTGGAAAATGAAGGAAAGATAACAAAAGAAGATGCTGTGTTATTGAGAGCTGATCGAGTGACACAAAGAGAGCTTTGGATTGAATACTTCCCTACTGTCGAAAAAATAGACTATAGGTATATAGAGAAACTTCAACAAAAGCAAAAACAGAAACTAATAGGTGACTCAGAAGCAGAAATTCGTAACACATACAGAAATAAAGCTGAAGAAGAAAGGAAGCAAAAGATATCAGAAGCAAAAGAAAACGCTCATACATATGCAAGTAATAAGCGAAGACTTTTCATAAAGATATTAAGGAGCATTGTTGTCAGTGTGTTTGCTTTGATTGCAGTAGTGTGTATAATCGGACTTCTGCGATCATTGTCTTCCACACCGAAATCGATATCTCTTATGGCGTTTGTAATCGTTTCAGTGCTTTCAATTATAGATACACTTACATCACGTAGTAAGTTTATTGGAAGATGGATAGAAAAAAAAGCAAACCACTATGAAACATCGATTTATGAAAAGAAACTTGATGAATACTTTCAACTTCTAAGATAGATTGGATAAAAGTATGGACAGTTCCTTTATCATCAGCAAGATGATTAAGTATATAAGCTTGCTGAATTAGCAGATTGGGACATGGTTGAAGAAGAAACTGCCCAAGATCACGGATAACCGGTGGCAGAATTTGGTGTTTAACAACACTGATTGCGGAAAACAACAGTCTGGAATATAAGACCAAATATTCTGGAGAGGCATGTTCTTTACATCCCTGTAAAGCAGCTTGCGGCAGCAGTATGAATGCATTCGGCAAGGAAACCATTCAAATTCAGATTGCGCCTCCGAATTGGTGGATGCACATTCATCTCAGTTAACTATGCACTGGAGATTATTAAAGCGTATTCCTAAGATGTATTGGACTGAGATGGGGGAGAATAATAAAGGTACTGAGAAGTAGAAGAAAAAATAGGGAGGGAAAATGGCTGGATTTACCATTGATATTGCGGGAAGAATAAAGAATTTTGACATACCGAGGAATCAGCCCTTAGTTCCTCTCTATGAAGCAATTGTAAATTCAATTCATGCGATTGAGGAACGGCGTGTAAATGAAGATAAATCTTTTAATCCCTATATCACAATTGAGATTGTGCGGGATCAACAGTTAATCATCGAAGGTCAAGGAATAGACTACAGCATTAACGATGTAATCGGTTTTAATGTTATTGATAATGGAATTGGTCTTGATGAGAATAATATGCGTTCATTTCTTCAGTCAGATTCTACGTATAAGGCTTCGATAGGAGGAAAAGGTGTAGGCAGGTTCTCTTGGCTTAAAGCATTCAAAAAGGCAGATATTGAGAGTGTTTTCCTTGATACTGATTCTATCCCAGTCAGAAGAAAGTTTGAATTTTCTTTGGAAAAACAAGAAATTGATGATACTCTGATTGAATGCGACGATTTTGCGGATAACCGAACAGAGATTAAGCTTATAGATTATCAATATGAGTATAGAAAAAATGTCAATAAACATGCGGAAACAATAGCGACCAAGATAATGCAGCACTGTGTAATATATTTAATGGCACCTGACTGCCCCAAAATAACAGTGGTGGATATTGCTGACGGAAATACTATTTCTATAAATGAACTTTTTCGTCGTAATATAAGGCAGAGTGAAAATATTTCAATATTTACCGTTCAGGGTACAGATTACGAGCTGCTAAATATTGAGATGGAAGATGCTGCAATCGGTGGGAGCAAATTATATCTATGTGCCAATAGCCGTGTCGTAAGAGAGATGCCGTTAGAAAAGCAAATTGTAGATCTGGATAAGAATTTGTTCAGGGAGCAGGGCTTTTATTATATTGGCGTAGTCTCTGGAAAAGTTTTGGATGAGAGCGTTAGTACAAGTAGAACTTCATTTGATCTCCCAGAAGAATCTAGTGAAGGCGAAATATCCGTTCAAGACATAGTAGAAGCAGCGACAGAAAAGATAGAAGAATACCTTTCTGATTATCTTGAGGAAGTTCGTACTCAAAAGGGTGAAAGAATACGAAGTTATATTTCCAATGAGGCACCTCAGTATAGGCATCTATTAAAATATATGCCAGATAGGATCAAGAAAATCAGACCATCTTTATCAGATGCAAAACTAGATGAGGAATTATATCGTCTCAGAAGAGAATTTGAACTGCAACTAAGGCTGGACAATCAGAAACTTATGAAAAGAATGAGAAACGATATGGTAATCTCGGATGCATATCAGGAGGAGTTCAGAAAGCAGGTTGAACGTATCAGTGATGCTAATAAATCAGTTCTCGCTGAATATGTGGCGCATAGAAAGATAATTCTGGAGTTGTTAAAGCAAGGAATTCAGAGGAATGACGACGGGAAGTATAACAGAGAATCATTCATACATAATCTGATTTATCCAATGAGGAGAACATCAGATGAATTGGGGTACGAGGCACATAACTTGTGGATGATTGACGAGAGACTGTCGTATTGCGACTATATTTCATCAGATATTCCATTCAATAATGATCCCAAAGAGGAAAGACCAGATATCATGATGCTAGACCATCCTGTAGCTGTATCAGATGAGACAAATACTGGTCGTGCATATGAAAGTATTGTCATTTTTGAATTAAAAAAGCCACTACGAGATGATTACACCCCTACGGAGAATCCGATACAACAAATGTTGGGATATGTAGATAAACTGAGTAGTAACAAGATGAAAGATAAACAGGGACGATTTATTAACGTGGGTCCCAATACTCAATTTTACCTATATGCGATCTGTGATATAACACCCAATCTGCGTAGGGTGGCAGATGATAGAGATTTCCACGAAACTCCTGATGGGCTTGGATATTATCGATATCATGACAAAAAGAAAGCATATATTGAAATATTATCATATGATAAAATCATTCAAGATGCAATGAAGCGGAATAAGATACTATTTGACAAACTTGGATTGATATAGGCGTCAGAAGCATTTTGAAAGGATGTTTAACGGATTTATATTTAGATAATGTGTTGGATGTATCGAGTGCAAAATGGGTATAAGAAAAATGAGTAATATTATTACCGAATCCAATCAAAATCATTACGCCATAGCCATCCCCTTTGTTGACATAGAGCACCTTCTTTTTCAGGTCCGTTCCGATAAGTTGAATCGTCAACCGGGGGATATTTGCTTTCCGGGTGGTGCAGTTGAAGATGGAGAATCACCGGAAGCAGCAGTCATCCGCGAGCTTACGGAAGAACTGCTGCTATCTAAGGAGCAGATTGATCTTCACGAAGAAACCAGCCTGCTGGTCAACGACTCTGCCATAATACATTGCTTTCCCTGTCGCATTTCTGATTATGACGGTAGCTTTAATCAGGAG
>OCTX012284000.1_pt1 | contig 17736 bp, 11 predicted proteins | sample 1539691 | NCBI WGS metagenome assembly OCTX01 (sample SAMN02144231, study PRJEB22623) | gut metagenome | biome: sheep rumen | host: Ovis aries | place: New Zealand | reverse complement strand
CTTGGCATAGCTGTAGGCAGCCTTCACCTGCGGGTTCTCCATGATGGAGCCGTCCTTGCAGGCGCGGTTGATCTTCACCAGGTCCTGATACACGATGCGCCCTGCACCGATATTGAGGTGACCCACCTCTGAGTTACCCATCTGACCGTCGGGCAGACCGACATCCTCACCAGAAGCCTGCAACTGAGAGTGGGCTGATGTTGCTGTTAACAGATCGAGGTAAGGTGTCGGCGTGTTGTAGATCACGTCACCCTTGCCATGCTTACCGATTCCCCATCCGTCGAGAATCATCAAAAGTGCTTTCTTTGCCATAAATCTATCTTTTTACAAATATAAAATCAAATCTTTGCGGCTGCAAAGATACGAAAAATGTCGGATATGGAAACACTCTGGCACAAGGAATTAATCTAAAAAAATTAAAAAGAGCGGATGGAATTGCCGTCAGTCCACCTTATTATATTATCTTTGCAATATAAATATATCAAAAACCATTAAAACCTAAAAGCTTTAGAAATGATGAGACTGCAAGCCCAGGCCGTGGGCGGCACTACGGAGGACTCCATTTTTATTCCGTTCAGCGGGAAAAAGCAGTGAGTCCATAAAATAAGTGGCAAAAGATTTGGCCGACTCAAATGAATTTCGTATTTTTGCATTCGAAAGTTAGAAAAAGTGTAGTGAATCTACACAAAACCGAACTTTCCGATGTATAAATGAAGATAGAAAGAGATATCATCAACCAGTTCAGAGCTTGGAAAGAGGCTCCTGATAGGAAGCCAATCCTGCTGAGAGGTGCTCGCCAGATTGGTAAGACGTGGGCAATGGAGACATTCGGTAAGGAGTGTTTCAAGTATTGTGTCAAATTTGATTTCGATCGGCATCCGGAATTGAAGTCGGTATTTCAGGTGACCAAGGATCCTCAACGACTCGTCAAGGAATTGACACTCTATAGCGATAAGCCGATAGTTGCAGGCGAGACATTGATGATCTTCGATGAGATACAAGAATGTGAAGAAGCCCTTAACAGCCTGAAATACTTCTGTGAGGAAGCCCCTCAGTATCATATCATAGCCGCTGGCTCACTATTGGGTGTCGCAGTAAAGAAACGCAGAATGACGGTACCTGTTGGAAAAGTGAAAATCATCAATATGTATCCTGTCACCTTCCGCGAATTCCTTCGTGCCAGTGATAGGCAGACATACGAATACATAGAATCCCTGGACAGCATTCGCCATCTGCCGGAAATCATCATGAACAAACTGCGCACGGAGTACAGGCGCTATCAGGTTTGTGGTGGTATGCCTGAATCCGTCGTGGCACTACTTGAGAATAAAGGCATTGAGGAGGTGGAATCTCTACTTCAGGGTATTCTCGACCTTTATGAACTTGACTTTTCCAAATATGCCGAGCCGCGTGAGATACCCCGTATTCATGCCGTCTGGCACTCGCTGCCGGCCCAGTTGTCGAAGGAGAACCGTAAGTTTGTCTATAAGGTTATCAAGAGTGGTGCCCGTTCCAAGGACTATGAAGATGCGCTGATGTGGTTGGAGGATGCAGGTATGATCCATCGTGTCTTCTGTATCAGCAAGCCAGGTATGCCATTGTCGGCATACGAGGAAACGGATGCTTTCAAAGCTTATGCCTGTGACTGTGGTCTCCTTCGTCGTTTGGCTCATCTGCCTGCAGCGGTTGTCACGGATCCCATCGCCAACTATACCGAGTTCAAGGGAGCTATGGCTGAAAATGCCGTTTTGCAGTCTATGATGCCTTTGCTTGATGATCATCCCCCTTATTATTGGACATCCCCAGGAACCGCCGAAGTGGAATTCATCATACAATGGGGCGACGAGATTATCCCTATTGAGGTCAAGGCAGAAGAGAATATAAGTGGCAGCAGCCTCTCTGTCTATACCAAAAAGTATTTGCCACGTTATCGCATGCGTTTCTCTATGTTAAACCTCCAGTATAATGAAGGATTGCTAAGTAGTCCGGCTCCGTTAGCAGGGTGGATAGACAAATGGATGTCACTCAAAGGTACAGCCGTTCGGCAAGCGACTTGTTAAGGCGGAGTTATTATTTTCTTAGTTCTTCTATACCAACTTTGAATGTATATTCGTCGATGATGCTGGACGATTTGTATCAAGTGGACAAATCAGAAATCGAAGCTCAGTTGACCGTCGCCCAAGAGATTATAGCTGCGGCGGTGGTAGGGGGTGATGCCATATTGGCGGATGGCCTCACGATGCTTCTTCGTGGGATAGCCTTTGTTCGAGAGCCAGTCATATTGGGGGTATTCCTCGGCGAGACGGTTCATGTAGTCATCACGGTAGGTCTTGGCGAGGATCGAAGCGGCAGCGATGGAGAGGTACTTGCCGTCGCCTTTGACGATAGTGGTATGGGGGATGTTGGTGGAAATATCACCAACCACGGAACAGTAGGGACGAAAGCGGTTACCGTCGACGATGATGACCTCCGGACGGACGGTGAGTTGATCGAGGGCCCGGTGCATGGCGAGGATGGAGGCATTGAGGATATTGATCTTGTCAATCTCCTCAGGCGTGACGATGCCCACGGCCCACGCTACCGCATCGCGCTGGATGATCTCCCGCAACTGATAACGGCGCTTCTCCGTCAACTGCTTTGAGTCATTGAGCAGTTCGTTCTGGTAGTCGTCGGGCAAGATGACCGCTGCGGCATACACACTACCAGCCAGACAGCCACGCCCTGCCTCGTCGCAGCCTGCCTCAACTTTCCCTTCATAATAATGACTTGCCAGCATCAACTATGAATCATGAACTACGAACTAAAACATCTTCACCACGCGCTGTATGCCAGCCACAAGGGCATCAACCTCCTCCATTGTGTTGTAGAGGGCGAACGAAGCGCGGACGGTGCCGCTGATACCCAAACGATCCATCAGGGGCTGGGCACAGTGATGGCCTGTGCGCACGGCAATACCCAGACGATCGAGCAACGTGCCTAAGTCAAGATGGTGGATATCGCCCACGTTGAAGCTGACGACAGCGTCTTTATTCATTGACCACTGACCCGTAACCACTGAACGCTGGGGGCCATAGATAGTAATGCCAGGGATGGTTTGCAATTGTTCCATGCAATAGCGGGTGAGCTCCTGCTCGTGCTGCTGAATAGCATCGAAACCGATCGAATCGATATATTCGATGGCTTTGGCCAGCCCATGGGTGGCGACATAATCGGGGGTACCGGCCTCAAACTTAAAGGGCAGTCGCTCGAAGGTGGTTCGCTCCCAGGTCACCTTGTCGATCATCTCACCACCCCCTTGATAGGGCGGAAGTTTCTCCAACCACCCCTCCTTACCATAAAGCACACCGATACCTGTCGGCCCGTACATCTTATGCCCGCTGAAGGCGAAGAAGTCGCAGTCCATCGCCTGCACATCCACCTTGAAATGGGGCGCACTCTGTGCGCCATCCACCATAACAGGGATGCCGTGGGCATGGGCCGTCTTGATAATCGATTCTACAGGATTCACCGTTCCCAGCACATTACTCACATGGGCAATACTCAGAAGCTTCGTCTTCTCCGTAAAGTAGGCCGCAATAGTATCGTAGCCCACGAGCAGGCCGTCGTTTGTGATGGGAATATGCTTAACCTTGATTCCCCGTTTCATCGCCTGCAACTGCCAAGGGACAATGTTCGAGTGGTGCTCCATCTCCGTGACTATCACCTCGTCGCCTGGCTGCATCTGGCTCTCACAGAAAGAGCTAGCCACGAGATTGATGGCCTCCGTCGTGCCTCTGGTAAAGACAATCTCCTCCGCCTTTGCGGCATTGATGAACTGGCGCACCTTCTCACGAGCAGCCTCGTGCAGGTCGGTAGCCTGCTGAGAGAGGTAATGCACACCACGATGCACGTTGGCATTCACATTCAGATACTCCTCCCTCATGGCATCAAGCACGCACAATGGCTTCTGGGTGGTCGCCGCATTATCGAGATAAACCAGCGGCTTGCCGTATACTTCCCTCGACAGAATGGGGAAATCCTCGCGTACCTTATCAATGTTAATCATACTAACGGTGACAACAAATTATTCTTTCTTCATTTACACAACTTACAGCCTGCGCACTTATTGAGTTCACCCCGGAAGCGCTTCTCCACGAGATAATGCAGACGGTCGCGGAGGGGGGTGAGCTGCATCTTGTCGATGACCTCGTTGATGAAGGCATTCTGCAGCAGCAGCTTGGCCTCATCGAGCGAGATGCCACGTTGACGCATATAGAAGAGAGCCGCATCGTTGAGTTGGCCTACAGTAGATCCATGGGCACACTTCACGTCGTCGGCATAGATCTCCAGCATGGGCTGGGTGTACATCCTGGCCTCCTTAGTGGCCGTCAGGTTCTGGTTAGTCATCTGCGACGAGGTCTTCTGAGCACCGTGCTCCACCAGCACCCGGCCAGCAAAGGCACCTGTCGACTTATCATCGAGCACGTACTTATAAAGCTCGTTTGAGGTACAGTGGGGAGCCTTGTGCATGATGAGGGTATTGTTGTCTACATGCTGTTCCTTGTCGGCAATCACGCAGCCATAGCATCCACACTCGGCTCCCTCACCACTGAAGGTGAGGTCGAGTTTGTTACGGGTGACACCATTGTGGAGGGTAATCACGTTATGGTTCACTCGGCTGTTCCGTTGTTGGTCGATATAGACATTACTCACGCGAACATTTTTATAATGAGTCTCCTCCAGACAGTAGAGGTCGAGCGAAGCATTCTCTCCAACATAGGCCTCGATGACCTGCGTGGCGAGGAAGTTCTTATCATCGGCAGCATGGTCGCAGAAGAGCATCTTCAGTTCTGCGCCCTCCTCGAGGATAATGAGCACACGACGGTTTACCATCAGATCGGGCACCTGACGCTGGGCGTTACTGGGCGTGGCCTTCAATATGTTAATCACCTGAACAGCCTTATCTACCTTTACATTTCGAGGGACGTAAACCAATAGGCCGTCCTGAGCCAACATTGTGTTCAGCGCTGTCACAGCATCCTCGCTGGACTTAGCCAGACGGGCATAGTATTTCTCGAGGAGATCTGGATGGTTGCACATGCTGTCGATGATGACTCCTTCTTTCGGAGATGCGGGGGTTCTGGGGTACGGGGGTACAAGATGGCTTCCTGCACTTGAGCTATCCTCGCTCCCATGCTCCCACATACCTTCATGCCCCCGGTAAAACATATCGTTCACCACGAAGTAGAGGCTCGTGCTCAAGTTAGGCACATCGCAACGGAAGGCCTCGTAGGGATCAACAGGAATCTCCAGACGACTGAGGTTCACCCCATAATCAGGTGCAAAGAGCTTCTGCACATCCGTATACTTATACCGTTCCACCTTACGTGATGGGAATCCTTGTGCCTTGAAGGCCTCAAAGGCATCGTCCCTCACGGCATTCATTGCCTCCGGCGCATGATCAAAGATCGTCTGCCGAGCCTGCTCGTATAGATCTATGTATTGTCGTTCGCTCATTTCGTTATTATTCCTCTCCTATCTCTTCCTTGATCCAGTCATAGCCATGCTCCTGAATCTCCTTGGCAAGCTCAGGACCACCGGTCTTCACGATACGACCTTTGTAAAGCACATGCACATACTGCGGACGGATCATCTCCAGCAGACGGTCATAGTGAGTGATCACGATACAGGAGGACTCGGGTGTCTGAAGCTTATTCACACCTTCAGCTACGATACGCATGGCATCCACATCGAGGCCGGAGTCAGTCTCGTCGAGAATGCTTAGCTTCGGCTCGAGCATCGCCATCTGGAAGATCTCGTTACGTTTCTTCTCGCCACCGCTGAAACCCTCGTTAACGCTTCGGTTAGCCAGTTTCGAGTCAAGTTCTACGATCTTACGCTTCTCACGCATCAGCTTCAGGAACTCCGCGGCATTCAGCGGCTCCAGCCCCTGATACTTGCGCTTTTCGTTGATGGCCGCCTTCATAAAGTTCGTCATCGACACGCCAGGAATCTCAACGGGATATTGGAACGAGAGGAAGAGACCTTCGTGGGCCCTGTCCTCAGGCTTCATCTCCAGCAGGTTCTTACCATTGAAATACGCCTCGCCCTCCGTCACCTCATAGAGTGGATTGCCCACGAGTACGGCACTCAGCGTCGACTTGCCTGAGCCGTTCGGACCCATGATGGCATGCGTCTCACCATCGTTGATTACAAGGTTGATACCCCTCAATATCTCTTTCTCACCAATCCTGGCGTGTAAGTTCTTTACCTCTAACATCTGAAAATAACACTTTTATGGGCTGCAAAGTTAGCGACTTTTCCTGAGATTGCCAAATGTTTACGAGTCTTTTCTATTCCCCGAATCTGGCAAGCGTGAAAAAACTATAATAGTTCTGTGCATTCTGCTATTTATTAATTATTCATTCGTATATTTGCAAAAAGATAAAACGTTTTAAGCATGGCGAATAAAAGACTTAACTCCCTGTGCCTCCTGCTCCTCGTGAGCGTTGGCATCCAAGCCCAAACATTCAGGCTCAACAATGACGGCTACTTCAACGCTGGTGGTAGCGATGTGATGGCCTTCAGTGACTTTTACCCCGAGGGACACCAAGGTGGCGTGTGCATCATCATCAACGGCCAGCGTATCGCCACCAACGGAGACATACGCTTAGAAGCCACTCCTGGACAATGGCAGCCAGTACCGAAGCAGCTCAGCCGCAACGTGGAGGAAGGGCGCATCGTAACAACCCTCTGCTATCCCGACTCTTCGCGCCACCTGACGGGGTTCAATCCAATGGTTTACCCCGACTGGAACGTCAACTACACCGTCACCGTGGAGCCACAAGGCGAGGGTATCCTCGTGACTGTTGACCTGGACAAGCCTGTGCCCGACTTCCTGATAGGCAAGGTTGGCTTCAATCTGGAGTTCTTCCCAGGCCTGCTATTCGGGAAACCGTGGATCATGGATCGTCAGACAGGCATCTATCCCCAACAACCAAATGCACCACTGCTCACACTGCCTACCAACCGCGGACATGACGGCAATTACTTTGCAGGACGTGGACAGCAGGCCGATCTCAGCCAACTTGACGGTGAGGGGTATAGTCCGCTACGTGCCGATGACATCATCGCCGAGCCCTATGCCATAGGCCACAGGTTCACCTCCCGCCCTGACGATGCCTCACAGCGACTAACGGTAGAGTCGCTCACAGAGCCGCTGAAACTCTATGACGGGCGCATGAACCACAACAACGGCTGGTTTGTATTAAGGAGTGAGATAGCCCGTGGAGCAACGAAGGGAGCCGTACGCTGGATAATCACACCTGCTGTTGACGAACAATGGCAACATCCCGCCATCATCCAGACCTCACAGGTAGGATACCTGCCACGACAGCCGAAGCACATCGTCATCGAAACAGACCTCAGGGATGAGCATGTCAACGAGGTCCAATTGGTTCGTATCAGCGATAAAGGGGAAACCCTCGTCCGCACATCGGAACCGTCAGTATGGGGCCGATTCCTGCGCTATCGTTACCTGACTGCCGATTTCTCCGATATTACCGAACCGGGCTTGTATCAGGTTCGCTACGGCACATCGAGATCGAGCACCTTCCGTATTGCCGACGACGTCTATGAAAGGGGTGTATGGCAGCCCGTGATAGAATACTTCCTGCCCATACAGATGTGCCATATACGAGTGTCTGAGAAGTATCGTATCTGGCACGATGCCTGCCACCTTGACGACGCGCTGATGGCCCGCGTGGGCAATCATATCGATGGCTACGACCAGCGCCCAGGACTGTCTAAATTCCAAGAGGGAGAACGCGTATCTGGCGTGAACATCGGTGGCTGGCACGATGCCGGAGACTTTGACCTGCGGGTGGAGTCGCAAGCCGGAGAGGCATATATCCTGGCCCTGGCCTATGAGCAGTTCAAGCCAGCTATTGACGTGACTGCCATTGACCATAACCTCCACCGCGTGGAGATTCATGAGGCCGATGGCAAGAACGACATCCTACAGCAGGTTGAAAACGGTGCGCTGACCGTTGTCCGTGGCTACCAAGCCCTCGGGCGACTCTATCGCGGCATCATCGCCAACTCTCTGCGTCAGTATGCCCTCCTTGGCGATGCTGCGGCAATGACTGACGGCATTGCCGGTAACAGCGACGACCGCTGGATCTTCACGGAAGACAATCCACAACGTGCGCTCTCTACAGCAGCCCAACTGGCAGCGGCAGCGCGTGTACTGCGGGGTTTCAACGATGCGCTCAGTAAGGAATGCCAAGATATCGCCTCAGATATCTATCAGCAGTACGAAGGAGACAAGCTGCATGCCGCTGTAGAACTCTACCTGACAACAGGCGAGCAGCCTTACCTTGACTTTATCATCAGCCAGAAGGATTATATCGTAAGGAATATCGGCCGTACCGGGTGGTATACGGCTCGCATTGCCAAACTGTTAGAGCAGCAGAAGGGCAAACAGTCACGGCAATTTGTCGCAGCATACCGCCAGGCACTTGCCGCCCATCGCACAGTTCTCCACAAGCAAGCCGCCGAGACGCCCTACGGCGTACCCTACCGTCCCAGCATCTGGGGAGCAGGGTGGGACATCCAGCGCTTTGGTTTCGAATACTACTTCCTGACCTCGGCCTATCCGGAGATCTTCCCTGCAGAAACCATCTACCACGCCCTGGACTTCGTCCTCGGCTGCCATCCCGGCAGCAACACCGCCTCTTTTGCTTCGGGCGTGGGAGCCAAGTCGTCTACCGTTGCCTATGGCCTGAACCGTGCTGACTGGTCATATATTCCTGGCGGCGTAGTAAGTGGCACGGCACTTATCCGTCCCGACTTCCCCGAGTTGCTGGAGTTTCCCTTCCTCTGGCAACAGACAGAATACGTTCTCGGTGGCGGTTCCTCACACTACATGTTCCTCGTATTGGCAACGAGGGCACTGGCTGGATAACAGCAGTGCCCTCGACTACCAAATGTGTATCTCTCTGATAATTTGATTTTAGCCAACCGTTCCTTCCAACGATACGCTGAGTAACTTCTGAGCCTCGACGGCAAACTCCATCGGGAGTTTCTGCAAGACTTCCTTGGCATAGCCGTTGACGATCAAGCCTACGGCCTGCTCGGTGGGGATGCCCCGCTGGTTACAATAGAAGAGTTGGTCTTCGCTGATCTTCGATGTGGTTGCCTCGTGCTCGAAGATTGCCGTATCGTTGTGTACATCCATATAGGGGAAGGTATGGGCACCACAGTCGCTGCCAAGTAGCAGCGAGTCGCACGAAGAGTAGTTGCGGGCATTGTCTGCAGTAGCAGCTGCGCGCACCAGGCCGCGATAGGAGTTCTGGGAGTGGCCTGCGGAGATACCCTTTGAGATGATAGTCGACTTGGTGTTCTTGCCGATGTGGATCATCTTGGTGCCCGTGTCGGCCTCCTGATAGTTGTTCGTCACGGCAACGCTATAGAACTCTGCCTGCGAGTTGTCACCTCTCAAGATACATGAAGGATATTTCCACGTGATGGCGCTACCCGTCTCCACCTGCGTCCACGAGAGTTTGGAATCAGCGCCACGCAGATCGCCACGCTTCGTCACCAGATTGAGCACACCGCCCCTACCCTGTTCATCGCCAGGATACCAGTTCTGAACAGTAGAATACTTCACCTCCGCACGATCCTTGACGATAATCTCCACGATGGCCGCATGCAGCTGGTTCTCGTCACGCATCGGTGCCGTACAGCCTTCGAGATAAGAAACGTATGCATCGTCGTCGGCAATGATCAGGGTACGCTCGAACTGACCCGTATTCCTGGCATTGATGCGGAAATAGCTGCTCAGCTCCATGGGACAACGGACACCCTTAGGGATATACACGAAGGAGCCGTCGGAAAATACGGCAGAGTTGAGTGCCGCGAAGAAGTTGTCACGATAGGGTACGACGGAGCCGAGATACTCTCGCACCAAGTCTGGATGCTCCTTGATGGCATCGCCGATGGAGCAGAAGATGACACCCTTCTCGCGGAGTTTCTCTTTGAAGGTGGTCTTCACCGAGACGGAATCCATGATGGCATCGACGGCGGTATTGCCTGAAAGGGCCAGGCGCTCCTCGAGAGGGATGCCGAGCTTGTCGAAGGTCTTCTCCAGTTCGGGGTCGATGACGGCGGAACTGCCGCCGTCTGCCGAACTGCCCGTAGGCTTCTTCGCCGTAGGGTCAGCATAATAGGAGATAGCCTGATAGTCGATGGGTGGCACATGAACGTGCCCCCACTTCGGCTCCGTCTGCTCCCGCCAGTAACGGAAGGCTTTCAGCCGGAAGTCGAGCATCCACTCAGGTTCGCCCTTCTTAGCAGAGATAAGCCTGACGATATCCTCGTTCAGGCCCTTCTCGATGATTTCTGTATGTACGTCTGTGGTGAAGCCGAACTCGTACTTCTGTTCGGCCACCCGCCGCACGTATTCGTTTCCCGCCTCACTGGCGGTAGCAATTTCTTCACTCTTCACTTTTCACTCTTCACTTTAGAGTTTCTGCTCTACCTCAATCTCAGTGAAGGTCTCGATGATGTCACCAACCAGTATGTCGTTGAAGTTCACCAGGGAGATACCACACTCAAGACCTGTTGCCACCTCCTTGGCATCGTCCTTGTAGCGTTTCAGGGCATCGATAGGAGCAGTGTGGATCACGATACCGTCGCGGATAACGCGAGCCTTGTCTTTGTTGTGTACCTTTCCATCGATGACAAGACCGCCGGCCACGGTACCCACCTTCGAGATCTTGAACACCTGCTTCACCTCGATCTCGCCGGAGATGACCTCCTTCTTCACCTTGTCGAGCATACCCTGCATCGTAGACTTCACCTCATTGATGGCGTCGTAGATGATAGAGTAGGTGTTGATCTCTACACCTTCGCGCTCAGCCAGTTTGCGGGCATCGGCAGAAGGACGTACCTGGAAGCCTACGATGATGGCATCGGAAGCCGAAGCCAGCATGACATCGTTCTCCGAGATCTGACCCACAGCCTTCGAGATGACATTCACCTGCACCTTCTCTGTAGAGAGCTTGATAAACGAATCGGAGAGTGCCTCGATAGAACCATCGGTATCACCCTTTACGATGATATTCAGTTCGTGGAACTCACCGAGTGCGATGCGGTGCGAGATATCGTCGAGACCCAAGGTCTTCGTTGTACGTAAGCTCTGCTCACGCTGCAGCTGGGTACGCTTGTTGGTAATCTCGCGGGCCTCCTGCTCGGTTTCCATGATGTGGAAAGAGTCGCCGGCAGTAGGAGCGCCGTTGAGTCCGAGGATGATAGCAGGTTCTGCAGGACCGGCCTGTTCGATGCGCTGGTTACGCTCGTTGAACATGGCCTTGATGCGTCCGTAGCTTGTTCCAGCCACCACGATGTCACCAACCTTCAAGGTACCGTTCGACACCAATACCGTAGACACATAGCCGCGGCCTTTGTCGAGACTCGACTCGATGATGCTGCCCGTAGCCTTACGGTTAGGATTGGCCTTCAGGTCGAGCATCTCGGCCTCCAGCAGCACTTTCTCCAGCAGCTCGTCGACGCCGATACCCTTCTTGGCAGAGATCTCCTGACACTGGTACTTACCACCCCACTCTTCCACAAGCAGGTTCATGTTGGCCAGGTCTTCACGTATCTTGTCGGGGTTGGCACCCGGCTTATCAATCTTGTTGATAGCAAACACCATCGGCACGTTGGCAGCCTGTGCGTGGGCGATGGCCTCCTTGGTGGTAGGCATCACCGAGTCGTCGGCAGCGATGATGATGATGGCGATATCGGTCACCTGGGCACCACGGGCACGCATAGCCGTGAAGGCTTCGTGACCTGGGGTGTCGAGGAAGGTGATCTGACGGCCGTCCTTCAGCTTCACGTTGTAGGCACCGATATGCTGCGTGATACCACCGGCCTCACCGGCAATCACGTTGGTGTTGCGAATAAAGTCGAGCAACGAAGTCTTACCATGGTCTACGTGTCCCATCACCGTCACGATCGGGGCGCGGTTCACGAGATCGTTCTCATCGTCCTCCTCCTCGGTGATAGCGTTCTGCACCTCTGCACTGACGTATTCGGTGGTGAAGCCGAACTCCTCGGCAACAATATTGATCGTCTCGGCATCCAGGCGCTGGTTGATACTTACCATGATACCGATGCTCATGCAGGTACCGATGACCTGGTTGACACCCACATTCATCATCGTGGCCAGCTCAGACACCGTCACAAACTCCGTCAGCTTCAGCACCTTGCTCTGTGCTGCCTCGGCTGCCATCTCCTCGCTGAGACGCTCCTGAACGGCATCACGCTTCTCGCGACGGTACTTGGCACCCTTCTTGTTCTGGTTCTTCGAAGTCAGACGTGCCAACGTCTCCTTCACCTGACGGGCCACGGCCTCATCGTCAACCTCGAGCGGCTTTGCCGGACGGTTTTTCTTCTTGTTCTTGCCGCCGCCCTGCTGGTTGCCGCCGTTATCCTGGAAGTTCTGGTTGCCACCCTTGTTCTTATTCTTCTTGTTATTCTGGTTCTGCGACTTTTCCTGATTGGCAGCAGCCTCGATATCCACGCGCTCCTTACCGCCACGGATGCGCTCGCGCTTCTTCTTCTCTCCGCTACCGTGCTGCTGAGCCTGCTTCTCCTCGCGCTCCTTCTTACGCTCCTCCTTGGTCTTCTTCTTCGGGCGCGTACTCTGGTTCAGCGAGTCAAGGTCGATCTTGCCAACGACATTCAGGTTTGGCATGGCCTTCTGCTCCGTTTTCAGTTTATATATCTCCTGCTCTTTGACAACGGGCTCCTGAAGGGCAGCTGCCACGGGTTCAGGTGCCGACACCGTTTCGGGCTTCGGCTCTTCCTTGGGTTCTACCTTTGGTTCTGGTTTCTGTTCAGGCTTCGGCTCCGCTTTGGGGGCTGCTTCCGGCTCGGGCTTCGGCTCCTCCTTGGGTTCTGCCTTTGGTTCTGATTTCGGCTCGGGTTTAAGCTCGGGCTTCGGGCTTTCTTCGGGCTTCGGCTCGGGCTTCTCTTTTGGAGCAGGTTTTCCTACTTGGGTCAGATCAATCTTTCCCAGCGGAGTGAACGTCTGCCTGGGTTCTTCCTTTACCTTCGCGATGGGTTCTGGCTGGGTTTCCTTCTTGACCTTTTCCTTTTCTTTCTTCTTGGGGAACATCTTGTCTGCCAGGGTCTTCACGTCCTTATCGCCCTTGAATTCCCTGACCAGCGCTTCGTACTGCTCGTCGTTGATCTTGGTATTCATGTTGGCGTCGTCCTTGATCTCACCCAGGCTCTTCTTGTTCTTCAGATAGTCGACAGCCGTCTGAAGACCGATGTTCAGTTCCGTTAATACTTTATTTAATCTGACTCCCATTCTATTCCTTTCTTTTTGTTTACGGTTTACAGTTTACGGTTTACAGTTGATTACTTCTATAATCAGAACGGCTTGCCAGCATATCATCTGTAAACTGTAAACCGTCAACTGTAAACTATGAACTTTATTCGAACTCAGCACGTAATACGCTCAGCAGATGGTCAACGGTCTCTTCTTCGAGATCAGCCTTCTCGATGAGCATTTCTCTCGGTGCATTCAGCACAGCCTTGGCCGTATCAAGTCCGATGGCCTTGATGGCATCGATGACCCACTGGTCAATCTCGTCAGAGAACTCATCCAGATAGATATCCTCATCGGCTTCGCTCTCATTGACCACACGGAACACGTCGATGGTATACTCTGTAAGCATCGAAGCGAGCTTGATGTTCATACCTCCGCGGCCGATAGCGAGGCTCACCTCCTCGGGTTGCAGGTAGACTTCTGCCTTGCGGTTCTCCTGATCGAGCACGATGCTCGAGATCTTGGCAGGGCTCAGTGCGCGCTGGATGTAGAGCTGCACGTTCGACGAGTAGTTGATGACGTCGATATTCTCATTGCAGAGCTCTCGCACGATACCATGCACGCGGCTACCCTTCACACCTACGCAGGCGCCCACGGGATCGATGCGCTCATCGTAGCTCTCCACAGCCACCTTTGCACGCTCGCCTGGCATACGGGCAACCTTCTTGATGGTGATCAGGCCGTCGTTGATTTCGGGCACCTCGGCCTCAAGGAGGCGCTCAAGGAACACGGGTGAAGTGCGTGAGAGGATGATGCGAGGGTTGTTGTTCTCGTTCTGCACTTCCTTCACGATGGCACGGATGGTCTCTCCCTTATGGTAGTTGTCGGAGGGTATCTGCTCAGCCTTGGGCAGGTGAAGCTCGTTGCTCTCATCATCCATGAGCAGCACCTCGCGCTTCCATATCTGATAAACCTCGCCGCTGACCACCTGTCCGACCTTGTCCTTATACTTCTGATAGAGCGAGTCGTGCTCGAGCTCGAGGATCTTCGATGCCAGTGTCTGGCGGAGGTTCAAGATGGCGCGGCGGCCGAACTTCGTGAAGTCCACCTCCTCTGAGACCTCCTCGCCCACCTCGTAGTCGGGCTCAATCTTCTGTGCCTCGGTGAGCGCGATCTCCTTGTTCTCGTCCTGCACCTCTCCATCGGCCACCACCACACGGTTGCGGTGGATCTCGAAGTCGCCCTTGTCGGGGTTCACGATCACGTCAAAGTTCTCGTCAGAGCCATAGATCTTGGCAATGACATTACGGAAGCTCTCCTCAAGCACGCTCACGAGCGTGGTGCGGTCGATGTTCTTGTTCTCTTTAAAATCCTGAAAGGTCTCAATCATCGAGGGGCCTTTCGCGTCTTTCTTTGTTGCCATGTATATTCTTTTTTTGTTTTTAATTATTCATTTGAATGTCAGCAGATACTTTGCATACTTCACGCCGTCCATGGCGAATGTCTTGTCTACCTCGGTCAGTACGGGGCGCTTCTTGCCTTCCAGCTTCTGCTTCTCCTGCACGGTGAGGGTGAATTCCGAGCCGTCGACCGACTTGAGCACCCCCTGCAGCTTCTTGCCCTCAAGGGTGAGCACCTCGATGTTGTGGCCGATATGGTTCATGTACTGCTGAGCCACCTTGAAGGGCTGCCCGAGGCCTGCACTGCCCACCTCGAGCTCGTAGTCGCCGAGGTCATCGCCCAGGCGCTCCTGGAGGAACCGGCTCAGGGCCGCACAGTCTTCTATCCACACGCCATCGGCATGATCGATCTCGATGACAATCCTGTCATCCGCACCAAGGTTGATGTCTACCAGGAAGTAGTCGTTGCCCTGCAACCACTCTTCCGTCAATGCTTGAATTGTTTCTTTATTAATCATCTATTACCTATTAATATCGAAAATGAGAGACCCTTTCGAGTCTCTCATTCCGCTGAACGGGTGCAAAGTTACGCATTTTCCCGTAATCCACCAAACAATTATTGATTTTTTTATGCTATCTGGCTGAATATTTCTGTTTTGGGCTGCTTCAGGGTGATGCTCTGGCGTGGTTTCTCCTTCAGCCGGATGGTTGCCGCGGCTGTCTTCGAGGGCTGCGGAGCGAGCACCTTGCGGTAGGCCTCGGGGTCCTTCAGCAGCCGGATGGCCTCCTTCAGCTGACTGTCGTAGCTAAGCCCTGCCTCGATGGCGCCTGCCTGATAGTAGTAGGCCGAGATGATGTCCGTCTCGAGTATCTGCCGTATCACCTGCTCGTGGCGGTCAAGGTCGAAGGCCACGTCGTGGTTCAGCTTCGCCTCGAGCGAGTCGAAGGCAGCCTTGGCGTCCTGGTAGTAGCCCTCGAACTTCGCCGTCTTCACCAGCTCGGCAAACTGCTTCTTGCTCACGGGGTCGTAGGTGAACCCGCTCTCCACGACGCGCTGCTTGAAAGCCTGCCAGTCGGCGTCCGAGAGATGGAACTCGCTGGGGGGAGCAATCGTGGGGTGCTGGGCAATATAATCTACCACGTAGTCGAACATCACCTCCGTCGAGTCTTGCCCGGAGGCGGAGAGATAGAAGGCGATGTTGGGTATCGTGTCGCCCTTCATCTCCACGTCGGGCTTGATACCGCCGCCATCGCGCACCTCACGGCCGTTGCGGGTGTAGAACACCTTTGTCAGCGAGTCGGGGATATGCTCCCGATAGCCGCCATTCTTGTAGTTCACCGCCTGTATGCAGCGCCCGCTGGGGATGTAGTATTTCGAGGTGGTCACCTTCATGTTCGTGTTATAGGGCAAGTCGATGGGTATCTGCACCAGTCCTTTTCCATACGTGCGCGTACCTAAGATAATACCTCTGTCAAGATCCTGAATAGCGCCGCTGGTGATCTCGCTGGCCGAGGCGGTCTCTCCGTTGACGAGCACCACCAGGGGCATCACGGTGTCGAGCGGCTCTACGCGCGTATCATATTTCTTCGTGGCCTGTGGTATCTTGCCTCGGTTCTCCACCACGGTGATGCCCTTTGGCAAGAAGAGGTTCAGTATGTCTGCCGCCTCCTGCTCCGATCCGCCGCCGTTGCTTCTGAGATCAAGCACGAGCGAGGTGGCGCCCTGCTTCTTCAGCTCGATGAGCGCGCGCCTCACATCCTTCGAGCAGCCTTCGGTAAACGAGTTGAGGTTGATGTATCCCACGTTCTCGTCCCTGATGCCATAGTATGGCAGCTCGGGCAGCTTGATGTTGCGCCGGGTGATCTTAAACTTCATCAGCTTGCCCGTAGAGGGCCGCATCACCTTCAGCAGGAAGCTGGTGCCAGGCTCGCCGCGCAGATGCTCACTCACGTAGTTCACGGCCTTGTCGGTCATCATCGAGTCGTCGATGCTCAGTATCACGTCGCCCTTCTTCAGGCCCACCTCGGCGGCCGGCATACCCTCGTAGGGCTCGTCTACCACCACGCGGTCGATCTTCTGGTGCTTGCGGATGAGGGCTCCGATGCCGGCATACTTGCCCGTGAGCATCATCCGCAGGTTCTTGGTTTCGTCTTCAGCATAGTACTCCGTGTAGGGGTCGAGCCCTCTGAGCATGGCCGTGATGCCGCGCCCGATGGTCTCCTTGGGGCTGATCGTGTCTACGTAGAGCAGCTCCAGGTTCTTGTAGAGCTGGTTGAAGATGTCAAGGTGCTTGGCCACCTCGAAATTATGGTCCCTACCCTTTTGCGCCTGAACGGAGAGTGCCATCCCCGACAGCAGCAGGCACAGTGCGATGTATCTCTTCATCTTATTCATTCTTTTAATGTGTTACGTCAAATCAGATTTGACGCTGCAAAATTACACGATTCTTGCAAGAAAACACCCTTTTTCGCTGCTTTTTTACAAAAAATATAAGTTTTAATGCATTTTTTTGCCTAAAAGTTTGGTGGAATGAAAAAATCGTCGTACTTTTGCACCCGCTTAACAGCACAAAGGTGTTACACACTAGAGCAATCTGCTTCAGTAGCTCAGTTGGTTAGAGCACCTGACTGTTAATCAGGGGGTCGTTGGTTCAAGCCCATCCTGAAGCGCAAAAGAGTGAGCCTTAGAGCTGATTAAGCAAGGAGTTAGACAAAATCTAACTCCTTTTTTCATGCCCTCTGGCTTATTCAGAGCAAGTGGGCGGCCGAGACTTCTCACTCCTTCACTACAGGCATGCCGGCTCCTTGCCACGCAATGATGCCACCCTTCAGGTTCACACACTTGTAGCCGCCATCAGCAAGCCTCCCTGCGGCATTGGCAGAGCGTCGACCGCTGCGGCAATATACAGCAATGGTCTTGTCTGCAGGCAGTGTCGCCTTTGCCTTCTCCATGAAATCACTCTGCCCCTGGTCTATCAGGATAGCCCCCTGAATATGTCCTTCTGCAAATTCAGC
>OCTX011452830.1_pt1 | contig 17745 bp, 20 predicted proteins | sample 1539691 | NCBI WGS metagenome assembly OCTX01 (sample SAMN02144231, study PRJEB22623) | gut metagenome | biome: sheep rumen | host: Ovis aries | place: New Zealand | reverse complement strand
GTCAATTCCAAAATGTTACAGATCGTTACAATGACTTCGCCCTCTACGCGTTCCGTTTGGAACTCCAGTCTATATTTGTCATTGACGCGGACTGATTCTGTTCCGGCTTTATCCCCGGATAGTTTCTCATATTTCAGGGAGTTGAAAGGAAACAAGTCTTCAACCACCCTGGCGTTCTTCAAGATATTCACAACCTTTATGTACTTCTTGATGACTTCCGGCTGAAACCTATGTTTCTTATCGGTAGTTTGTTTATAATAGAGGCTGGACAAGTAATCTTTCTCGAAAACTATCTGCATCGCTCAAATCTTTATGCAAAGATACAAACTTTATTCCAATAATACACTATAAAAGTGTAATTATTTTATAATAGACTGAAACTCACCATAAAATTGGCAGTTACTACTCCTTTGCCTTTGATGTTGCGGAAAGTTCCGCACCGCAGGCCAGGCAACGGAATGAAGTTTGGGTCTTAAAAATAATCAAGCCATGGGAAGTTCCCAATCTTGGAAGATTGAACGAAAGGGAAGTTAGTCCTCAGATGAGAACTTACTTCCCTATACTAACTTCCCATTTATTTAAATTAAATCTGTTCTTAGAAAGGAAGAGGGGGAACATCCGTGCCTACCAGGTCACCGCCGTCGCTGCCGGAGAGCATGATGTCGTATGCGTTCTCGAAGAGAACAAGGGATTCAGTTACAGGAGTCAGATACTTGATTTTCATGGCGTTTCTTTTTTAATTTTACAAATATAGTTATAATTTATTAGTTAATAGTCATTTGGGGCTATTTATTCGTATTATTTCTCTTGAGTAGTTTTTTCATCACTTTGATTATCAATACAATGCTTAGAATTATCAATCCCACCTTGAGGATTGTCATTCCAATGGCTCTCAGGTTTTCAGTAATGAATATGATCAGGCTGAAGACCAGGAGCGGAATTGCTATGTATTGCGCAATCTTCAGCGGGATTCCTATTATCGGTACGTATATGGCTGCTTCAAGCAGGTCCATTCGCAAAAATTCTTTTATATATTTCATATCGTTTTAGTTTTAGGCAAATGTACATAATAATTTAGAGAAATATTTTATATTGTTCAGTGTTGTGTTGAGATTTGTGTAATGGATTAGGATATAGGGGATACTTTATCCCCTATGTGCGTGAGCAAAGTCGCATTTTATTTTTGTTGATGTCGCGCATAGAGAGGGGCAGTACGCTGGATTCGCAGAATCCGGGCAACCCGAACGGAGCGCGAGCAAGAGTGGGGCGTTTAACAAAAATAAAATGCTATGTTTGTTTGATTTCTCTAAATTGTTTATATTTGCACAAAATATGTTTAATTTCATTCTTGTATTATGAAAAAGATTTTTGCCAAACTTTCTTCCAAGGGTAAGTACCTGGCCGCACTTGCCGTCCTTGGTGTGTACAATTGTTTCACGAATTTTCATCTGGCTCTTGCTACCGGTGGCGGTAATGACGGCGCAATCTTGAACGCCGTGACCGGAGGACTTCAGGGAGTAAAGGCAAGTGTCATCATGCTGGCCCGTATTGCTTTTATCCTTGCCGCCGTTGCCTGTTTCATTATGGCCGGTATCAACCTTCTCAAGCAGGAACGTGACTCCGTCTCCAAGGCAATCGGTTGGGCTATCGGTCTTGTCGCCGGTCTTGCCGCGTTTACTGCTCTCGGTGCCGTTAGTTAATACTTTATCCCGTGAAACCGGATAAACTTGCATTGGTTTGTCTTTGTCTGCTGCTTTTGCCGACAAGCGTATTTGCAGCGGATGGAGCGTCTCTTCCCGATCTTGTCGGTAAGATTCGCGATGCTGCTTATGGTGCAACCAAGGCGATGCTTGTCATCGGTGCCGGAGCCAGTCTTCTTGTTGTCGGTGTCAAAATGCTTAATGGTACCGTACAGTCTGCACCCAAGTTTATCTATTCGTCCATTGCTTTTTCAATCGGTTTTGTCATTCTTTCCTTTTTTGGAACGAAGCAGTTCAACAGTACCGGTTCTATCGGAGGTTCTATCTGCGCTGCGCTGCAGATGGGTCTTATGATTTCCGCCATGGTTAGTTCCACCCGTCTTATTGTCCGCTTTATGCGCGGAACTGACGGAGAGTCCTTGACCAAGCTGATTATAACGCTTGTTGCAAGCACTGCCGGTGTCGCCATCCTTCAGGCTGCAGGCAGTTCAGCGAATTTCTTTACTGTTTAGGAATTTTTGCTTTATGAAAACGAATTACTACCGTAGTCTTGACCGTGATCTTGCGCTCTTTGGTATCAAGGGGCGCTGGATTGGTATTTTCGGCATCATAATGCTTACCGTGATATTGCTTGCAATCATTATGGGAATCGCGTTTGATGCCGGTATCGGAACCGCCGTTTTCATCGCCGGCTTTGCCGGTGCGTTCGTTGTCTGTCTCTTCGGTCAGATGCGTTATCCCAGCCGCAGGCTTCCTAAAATTCCTGCTTCGCGGATGATGAAACTCCGTGTCCGCAGGGCTAAGACTCTTGCATGTATATTATCTCAAAAGTAAGATTTATATGAACTCAGTAAGCCTCGAAGAATGGCTCCCCATCATGAAGGTTGTAAGTGACTGCGTCATCTCAAAGCGTGGTGACCTTACCTTCGGTTGGCGTCTGTATCCTCCGGTAATCTATACCGTGGACGAACAGGGATACGATTCGATCGTGAACAGCATGGCCCAGGCCTGCAAGGCCCTGCCTATGTATTCCATAATACATAAGCAGGACATATTCCGTTTTGACACTTTCCCCGCCAAGGACAGCCCCCATTTCCTTCGCAGGTCTTACTATAGGCATTTTGCCGGTCGCAAGTTCCTTAATAACTATTCTTACATTTACGTTACGTTCAGCTCCAGGCAGAATCTTGAACGGAAGACGAACGAAAGTTATTTCATGAGTTCAGCCAAGCCGGCCGGCATGCCCGATGCGGCAACCATCCGTTCATGTGCCGACGCCGCTTCCCGCTTTGAGTCTATCCTTAGTGCCAATCCTCTCATCGGTATCGAGAAACTCACCAGCGCCGATTTCGTAAGGGCTGGCGAACACGGCAAGGACGAAGGCGTCATTCCCGACTACCTTCGTTTTTATGACAGCGAGAAGCCCGATTACAATCACCTTTTTGACAAGGAAGGTGGCAAATACGGCAAGGACCACTTTGCTGTCTGGTACGTCGAGGACAGCGATGCTTATCCTGATAATGTGTCTTCGGCCAAGTTCATGTCAGAGATGTCGACCAGGAATTCCAGTATTTTCCTTTCCGGCGGTTCTCCCATCGGCGTCGACCTGAAGATACCCCACGTCGTCAACAGGTATCTGGCGCTGATTCCCAAGGAGGGCATCATGAAGGACCTTGACATGAAGAAGCGCCTTAACACTTCTTTCTCCAGCGTATCCAGTGAGAGCGCCGTGAATGCCAGGGAGCTTGCTTCTTATATGCTCGATGCCGCCGATAACAGTTTCGTGACCGTCAAGACGTTCATGAACCTTATCGCCTGGGGCAGCAAGGCCGCCCTTCCTGATATCCGCAACAAGGTTGTCACGGCGTTCCGTACTGAACTTGACCTTACTGTCACTGAGGAGACTCTTACCGCTCCCCTGCTCTATTACGCCGGTATCCCCGGTGCCGAAGCTGAGCTTGGCTATGACTGTTACCTTAACAGTGAGCGTACGTCGTTCCTCTGCCATGGACTCTGGGATGGTTATGACAATGGCGGCGAAGGCGATATCATTCACGTCTGTGATCGCAACTCCATGACGCCGAAGACTATCGACATCCAGAGCAAGGCCCGTGAGAGTGGGCGTATAAACGCCATGAATGTCGTTGTTGTCGGTCCGACCGGTTCCGGTAAGTCCTTTACCATGAACTCTCTTGTGGAGGACTTCTATGAGGCTGACGAGCATATCGTCATCCTTGACGTCGGTGATTCTTATATGACTCAGGCAAGGGTTGTCAACGAGGAGTCGAAAGGCAAGGACGGCATCTATATTACCTATGATCCCGCCAATCCTTTCGGTTTCAATCCGTTCAAGGGTTTCCGCCACTGGGGCGACGTAGACGATGACGGAGAAATGGCGAACTCCGGTATCGCCTTCTTCCTTTCACTCGTCCAGACCATCTATAAGCCTATCGAGGGATGGTCTTCCGAAGCATCATCCGCTCTTAAGCACTTTATCGGTGAGTTCCTGGACTGGTGGGAACACGGTGTACCTGGTTCAATCTCCCTTGCCCTTAAGGAGGCGTATTCCAATGAGCGCCGTCGCCGGGCTATAAGGAACGGCCTTGATTTTGATGAGTCTAATGCTCTTGATGGCTATGTCGATGTAATCGAGAACATTTTTATTCCCGACAGGGCCGGCAAGGATCCTCTGTTCGATGACTTTGTCCGTTATATTTCCGGAATTGTCTCTCCTCTTGTCCGTGACGATAATTACAAGATTGATAATGTTTCTTTCTCCAACAAGATTATCGACATGGACCGTTTCTCTATCGCCCTTGACATGTTTAAGAAGGGTGGTACTTACGGCTATTTCCTTAATGAAGCCGAGGAGAAGGACCTGTTCTCCAGCCGTTTTACCGTATTTGAACTTGACCGTATCAAGGATGATGCGAATATTTTCCCTCTTCTTGTCCTGCTTATCATGCACGGATTCGAGGATAAGATGCGCAACCTTGACTGCCATAAGGTCATGATTATCGAGGAGGCCTGGAAGGCTATTTCCACCGAGACTATGGCCAACTATATCGTATGGCTCTGGCGTACGGCCCGTAAGTTCCGCACCAGTGCAGTGGTTGTCACCCAGGATATCGAGGATATCATCAGTTCCGAAATCGTCAAGAATGCAATCATAGTCAACAGTGACGTGCGCATCCTTCTTGACCAGCGTGCCAACGCGAACAACTTTGAAAGGGCGGTCAATGTTCTTGGTCTTACTCCCATGGCTACCAACCTTGTTCTCTCCGTGAACAAGGCCCTGAATCCCGATTATCATTATAAGGAGGCGTTCTTCGCCGTCGGTCCCGCTCACTCTGATGTCTATGCCATCGAAGTGTCCCCTGAGCAGGCTCTTTGTTTTGAGTCGGAGAAGAAGAAGAAGGCCCCGCTCTATGCTCTTGCCAAGGAGCGTGGGTCTATTATTGCCGCCATCAAGGAAATGGCGGAACGCTTGAATTCCAAATAGAAAAACCAGTTTACCATGAAACGTTTAGCTAAATATTTCATAGCACTCGGTCTTGTGGCATCCCTGTCGCTTACCATGAGTGTTTCGACGCAGGTGCGTCGTGAAGCCCGGTCGCAGGTTGTCTTCGACCCCGCCCTCTTCGGTATGTCCGTTACCGAATTGCTGGAGTCACTTTCCCGTCTGGGCGAGGTGGTTTCCGAATTTGATGACGCGAAGGAGAAGCTGGTGGAGATAGAGAAGTTGCGCCAGGTTATCGTTGAGATTCAGAATGCTGTTGCTGTTATGCAGCTTATCGGTATTGGCATTGACTCCTTTAATATGGTAGTAGACCTTGTTAACCAAATATCTGATGATATTGTCTTGTTTAAGGAGTATGACCAGCAGTTGTCTATGGTCGGTTCAGATATGAGTGAAGCCCAGAAGACCATAAATCTTGCCAGTTCTTATATGCATATAGCCAATATCATCATCCGGCTCACTGCCAACGAATTGAAATACGTAGTTGACTTGATAAAGAATAAAGCCTGGAACGGGCTTAACAAGAATGATCTTGACAAGCAGGTTTCATCCATTTCCGGCAAGGAAGTGCTGATGACTGTTCGCAATATGATTGCCGAGGCCTATACGTCTTATCAGATGTTCCGGTATGCTTACCTGCAGCGTTATGTCTCTTATCATCAGAGGTTTACCCGCAGGCGTATTACTATTCTTAATGATGAATTCCTGACTCTTGTATTTTAGGTTATGGTACTCGCAGCTTTAGATAAGTTCAATACTTTCTCGGAGATGTCGTTCGAGACGCTGCTTGGCGTCACGGATGGCGTAACGAAAGCGATGCAATCCGTGGGTATCGGTCTTGCGTCGATTTTTATCATGTTTGTTATTTTCTCGTCGGTCCATTCTATACTTGATGGCTCCCAGTTCCAGACGAAGATGCTGTTTCCCGTTGTGATTTATCTTCTCGTTACGTCATTTGGTCTTGTCACTTCCACAACGAAGACCGTAGTATCAACAATTCACAAGAAAGCCAACGAGGCTTGTCAGAGTGTCCGTAAGGAGAGTCTTGGTGAAAATACTACACTTTTACAGTATTATTTGAATTGCGCATCCACCAAGACCGACTTCAGTGATGCATTCAAGGAGAAGATCAACAAGAGCGCTGACGAACTTGCGGAATATGGTGGTTACATGGATCCTGTTAATGATAGGTCATATGAAGCGCCGAAGGAAGAAATAGCCTCTGCCCAAGGAGGTCAGGCAGGTAACCAGAATGATGTTAACGAGATTGAAAACGAAAAGGCCAAACGTAAGGGTATTGCCGCTCTTCTTGTCGGTATAAAGGAAACCATCAAGCGCGAGGTTGTAGAATCCTTCCTTCTTTGGAAGGATAACGGACGCGGAGACAAGACGCTCGGTACAATTATGGCCGGTGGCTTTTCATGGTTTATCGCTCTGCTGTGTCAGTGGATATGTTCCATTCTTTCATTTGTCATGTCCAGCTGGGGCGCGATAAACATAGCCATACTTGTTGCCTTTGGACCGATTACCTGGGCCTTTGCCGTTTTCCCGAATAATCTCCGGACTGTCGGTTCCTGGTTCATCCGACTTATTCAGTTTGCTCTATATTCGCCGATAGTTAACCTTATTGCCGCAGCAAGCTTTAAGATCCTTTCTGCCTTTGCTTCGTCGGCCACGACCGGAGTTGGTTCGGCGTTGGCGATATTGAGCGTTCTTGTTCTTAATATATTTGCCATGGTTAATGTCCCTACTATTGCAACCATGATCATTGAAGGTGCTCAGGGTTCCCTGTCACTTGTCTCCAGTGCTTCCCAGATGGCCCAGGCCACCGAGCCTCTGCGCGATATGAGGATGGGTGCAGCTCTTCGCAGATAGTTGTTATGTAATAAATTGCTTTGAAATATGGAAGAAAACAGTCTCAACAATCTCATCGGTACCGCAGGTACGATTACCGACTCCTTCAAGAAACTCAAGTTCGTTGTTGTCGCCTGCTTGGTCATCACCCTTATCACCGCCCTTGGCAGCGTGATATACAGCAGCTATTCGATTCGTCAGGTGACTGACAAGGTATATGTCATTGACAAGGGGCAGGCGTTCGCCGCCACGCGTCAGGACCAGGGTCTTACGAGGCGTGAGGAAATTGCCGTACAGGCTGACCGCATGCACGGGCTCTTTTTCAATGTGTCTTCCAATATGACCGTTGTGAAGGCTAATCTTGAGAAGGCGCTGAAGCTCTTTGGCGACAACTCCCTGTATACATATTATAATGACCTTCAGGCCGCAGATTTCTACCAGCGTACGGCCCAGATTCCCGCGAACCAGGAAATCATTGTTGATAAGGTCGATATAGATATGGACACTTATCCTTATCAGGTGGAGGTTCACGCATCTCTCTTTTACACGCGTCCCACTCTTGTAACCAAGAGTGAGCTGGTTACTACCTGCTGTATGCGTGACGTCCCGAGGGACTTTGACAATCCTCAGGGTCTTAAGATCGAGAAGTTCAAGGTCGTGTCCAATACCGAGGTTGAAAAACGTAAACGTAACTAATTCTTTGCCCTATGGAAGAAGATAAGATTTACAATAAAGACGAAAACGTCCGCAACGACATTGAAGCTCCCGTTACGGAAGATGTGGAATCCCCTTCTTCCGGGGAGGTTGACGAATCTGTTTCCGGTGGTTTTTTCAACAGGAAACTTTTCAACGGATGGATGACCCCCGGTCTTGCCATCCTGCTTCTTACCGCTCTCTTTGCAATCTATAAGATTGTTGATGTAATTCTGTATTTCACACGTTAAAAACTGAGTCAGATTATGGGTATTGATATGAAAGGTAAGGTCGGCCCCGTTCCTAAATGGCTGATTTTCCTTATAATGGTAATGGTTGTTATCTTTGTTTGCGTTCTTGCTTTCAGGAGCGTCTTTGCCGGAGGCGAGGAAAAGAAGGAACAGGGCGACCAGTCGGTTATCCTGACCGTCCCCGATGCTCCGGAGAAAGCCACCGAAGACAGCATGCTCGCCAGTCTGGAGAAGAATGCCGTTAACTCCAACAACAATACTTCCCGTTACTGGGATAATCTCGGTGATGAAGACGGCATATCCGGCGGGATGGGTGCGGAAGTGTATCTGGACCCGAATATCTATTCGGAACACGAGATAAAGCTCATACGCCGCGGTCAGCGTTCAAAGGAATCCATCGATGCTGAGCATGCCGAGAGGGAACGCCAGAAGAGGGAGGAGGAAGAGCGTAAGGCCCGCGAGGCAGCGTCTGCCGTCAAGCCCCTGACCAGGGAGCAGTCGGACAGTTTGTACTTTGCCCGTATGGACAGGGTTATGGAACGTGTCCAGAAGTATGCCAATCCTGTATCCGGTGCTGCTGAAGAGGTCATAGAACCCGAGCCTGAACCGTCTATTGATATTGCCTCATTGCGGAGCAAACCCGAGACGATGCCTGTCGAATCGTTCCAGAGTGACGGAATAATCTCTTCCCTGTCGGATTCCGGTGGTTCATCCGGTATGTCAAGAGCCGGTTCCATGAAGCCGGTGAAGGCCACTTTCCTGAAGTCCGGCAAGATTACGTCCGGCAATCGTGTCATCATCCGCCTGATGGAAGACCTGACCTTGGCCGACGGCATGGTTATTCCCGCAAACACCCATATTACCGGTACCTGTAATTTCAAGGGGCGCCTGAAAATCAATGTCAGTATGCTTCATTATAACGGAAGCATGTTTCCCGTTGACATCAGCGTCTATGACAACGATGGAACTGAAGGCCTGTACTGTCCTCTTGCCTACAGCTCGAAGAAAAAGGAAAAGCAGCTTTCCCAGGCTGCCCAGACCACCCTCCAGTCTCTTGGTAACATTGCCGGTACCGTTCTTATGCACAATCCCTTTCTCGGCAGTATGACAGGCGCAAACCTTAATGCCATTGCCGGTAGCCTCGGGGATGACGGAGTCATTACGATCAATGTCACCTCAGGTTATGAATTCTATGTCTATGAAACCGTCAAGAAGGACGGGGACGCCAACAGAAGTTAAATTCAATAAATATGAAAAAATCCATCGCATTGCTTGCAGGCTTGTTCCTGTCGGTTTTCGTCTTCAATGAGGCGAAGGCCCAGCAGCCCATCGATACCATAGAAATTGGGCTCCTTTCCACCACTCATATCCTGTTCACGTCCGACCTGACATATGTAGACATTTCGATGCCGGCATATATTGTTGCCACCGTTGTCAAAGCGTCCAAGAATATGCTCGCCATTAAGGCGAAGGAGAAATTTGACTTTGTCACTACCGTTTCCGCGCTTGAAGCGAACGGAAGCATGCATACTTTCTACGTTAAGTTCAATGCCAATCCGGCGAAGCTGCTCGTTGATACGCGTGTTCAGGGTGAATCTACGTCAGGCGCTTTCAATACCCAGGTCCGGCCGGAAGCGTCTTCCTCATCCGGTAACGGCGTGTCCGTCATCACGGACCAGACGTCGAATTTTGGACGCTCCAATGCTCCCACCCTTGAAGAAGTGCTGCGCCAGCCCAGGAGCCTGTACCATATCGTTGACAAGCAGTACAATACCATTGCCCATGTCGACAATATCTATGCTTATTCTGACCTTATCTATATAGTCATCGGAATAGACAACAGGACGGACATCGGTTATGAGGCCGGTGAGGCTCAGTTCACCATCGAGAACAAGCGTGAAGATGCCAAGTCCCTTGCGACTGACAAAAAACAGTGGATCAAGAGTTCGTTCGGTTCCCTGTCGGCTGCCCCCAAGTCTTCATCGACCATCTGCTATTCTATTCCCAAGTTCACTCTTGAGAAGAACGAAGTGCTGAAGGTCTATATCTATGAGAATTCCGGTACGCGGCATTTTGTCCTGACCATGACCGGTGAGGATATCAATTATGCCGTTCCTCCCGTTTAACGGGATTTCTCCGGTTGTATAATTTAATTGGATTTTGCAATGAGACGTTTTATTTTTCCCCTGTCGGTTATATCCCTTTTCGTTTTGGGATTTGTTGCTTCTTGCGACAAGTTCGAACAGATAAGGAAAGAACGGGACAATACTCTTGATTCTTTTGAGTTCGGATATTACGAGGACATGCGCAGCGGCATGGCCAAGGTCGCGGATTTCCTTTCGTTCAAGCAGGGCGAAAAGACTTTCTACAGCTTCATGAGCGAGGAAGATCTTGACGACCTGCGTTCCGGCAAAGGCAGTGAGTTCCTGAATCCTGACAATAATGAAATGAAGGAGCTTATGGATACGTCAAACTATCGTGAGAGCTCGTATGAGTATAAGGAATATACCGAGTTTGCCGTTATGACTGCCCCGTTCAACGCCCCCGTGTTTGATGTTGAAATCGTGAACCATACTCCGGATATCCTTTCTTTTGAAAAGCACCCGACCGACAATAAACTGGTAAAGGTTCATATGAACCATATCGGTCTTGCCAGGTTCGACGTTACGGTTACTGGCCTTGGGTTCAAGAAAACCAAGAGTTTCAAGGTTCGTGTCCTAGCTACGGTCAAGGCAAAGTTTATTATTACCAACCGTCAGGTTGCACGGTCCCAGCTTGGCAGCCGTATATGGTGTACGTTTACTAACGTACCCAAGGATGCTTTTCCGTTGATGATTTCGATAACCGACTCCGTTGCCATTTCTTCATACGGTGAATACTACAACTTCTCCAAGTTCGGTCGTACGATGAAGATATACACCGAGCAGGCCACTGTGCCGACCGAGGAGCGACTTTGTCTTCCGTTCTGGGGCGAGACGTTCCTTGTTCGTGACATTACCAAGGAATTCCGGGAACTGCAGGGCATCCACTGGTGGTTCTGGTGGCCAATACCCTTGACCGGAACGTTCTATCAGCCCACACCACGCCCTATCTATCCCATGGATGGTGTTTACCGTGGTATATGGGGTGAGCTTTTTGAAGCCAATGAAGATGGTTCAAAAGGATGGATGCCGTACTATTATCCTATCTATGTCAGTAATACCAAGTTGTTCTGGACTATTTACTGCGACAATCCTTTCATTGAGTTCGAGGGCAGTACGTTCTCGTTCTGGTCGAAGGACAGGAGTGAGTATCATCTGACCGAAGACGCTCCGATGGATTCCCTCGCTGTTATGGATACTATCCCGTCAGGAGTCACGAGCCTCATGTACGATAACATTGAAGGTTTTGTAGAGGAAACCGATGTGGCATATTTCGACCTGCAGATTGCCCGCATTCTCTCGAACCGTGCCAAGGATTCCATCAGTAATGCCCTTGACCAGTGGAAGACCAGACTTGGCTTTGACAAGGTGGTAGATGAAGGAAATTTCGCCAAGCGTGACAGCCTGCTGAAAGAGGCGAATAAAGGTAACACAGATATTAACATGTAATATACAAGCCTTATGACTATTCTTTCCATTTGTGTGGCCTTATGGTCTCTTTTAGTCTCTCCGTCCGTTGTCCCCCAGCAGGACACCCTTGGACATCTTCAGTTCCTTAATGCCGAGATCATCAATGTCGATGTCGTGGAATCGGTCGTTGTTGCCAAGGGTTATTCGCGGCTGTCTCCGGTCGGTAATCCGAATTCCGTTTTCTCCGGTTCGTTCTGTGGTATTGATAACGCCCGCATTCGCCTTTATCCGATGGATATGTCCCTTCATGGCTCTGCTGTCGTCTGGAAAGTGTCTGTAGATTTTCCTGTCCAGGATTCCTGGATCGCCGCGAAAGAACGCTATGCCCAGCTCAAGGAGATGCTCTTTGAGCGTTATGATGTCGAGCCGGTATCCACCGAGAAACTCTCCAAGAGATATCCCGAAGGTGACGACAGGGAGAAATGGGGGTTCGAGAAATTCTATTCAAAGTGGGAAAGCATTTTCCCTCTTCCGGAAGGTGATATTATCCTCTCGGTCAAATTCGACAACCGGAAGACGATGCTCTATGTATCATTGGATTATGTTGACAAGATCAACTATATCATGAAGCATTCATCAGATATCGAAAACCTCTGAGGATCAGATATCCAGTTCTTTTCTGTACGTCCACAGATAGTGGAGCGCAATGATACCCGGGACATAGTTCCGGGTTTCTTTTGGCAGGTAGGGACAGATCTCGTCCCATTTATTTGTCCCTGCTTTTTTCGTCGCCGTTTCTATCCTGCCGGATCCGCAGTTGTATGCTGCAAGCGTGTTCGTCCAGTTGCCGAGTTTCCTGTATGTCGAGTTCAGGAGTTTCGCCGCTGCCCTTGCAGCTTTGTAGGTATCATACCGTTCGTCATTCTGTTCGCTTACTTCAAGGCCGAACTTCTTTGCCGTGTACGGCATGAACTGCCATATGCCTGCGGCTCCTACGGGTGACTTGGCGTTCGGATTGCAACCGGACTCCTGCAGTGTCAGCATGCACATCTCGGGAGGAATGCCGTAGGATATCATTACGTTTTCGAATGATTCTGCGTATTTCTCGTATCTGCGGAAGAGTTTCTTTGTCCATTGCCGGCGGGTATAGCCGTAGAAACGTACCCATTTTATTATCGTGTCGGGGTCGATGGTCTCGTTGTAGTATGCAGGTGTGTTAAGGTTCAGGAATATGGTGATCCCGTCGGTTGTAAGGAAGAACAGGTTCTCATTGTTCTTTCCCTGGATGTAGGGAATGGTGAATGATATGCCGCCCGGAAGCGAATAGTTGCTGAACTGGCTGATGTTCTTCAGCAGTTCATCGGGATTCTCTTCCTTGTCTTTTACTTCCTCGAACTCCTTCATCATCTCCGCCCAATCGTTTATAATACCGTTGTCTATGAATTCGGAGTTGTCGAACTCGCTCCCCTGGAGCGTGGTGACCACGTCGTCCTTGTCCTTGCTCCAGTCGTTTACTATCTGGGCTGCTGCAGTCGGCATCGGGCAGATCAGTGTCGCGATGGTAATTATTGATATGTATATGAGCTTCTTCATGATAATTAAGTTTTTGTTTATTCGTGTATATCCGCAGCCTTTATGAGACGGAGGTTCTTGTCGATGTCTTCCTTGTCATTGAGGTCGGTTTCGTTCATCAGGCGGTTGGCCTGGTTCTTTATGGTATGCTCGAAGAGGTTGCGGACGTATCGTGCGTTGCCGAAACGGTAATCCTTCGCCGCCAAGGCGTTGGCTACGGTTTCCCTTGCCTTTTCTTTGGCCTCTTCGGTAAGTGAATACCTGTACTTGGTTACCAGACGGTTGAAGATTTCCAGCAGTTCCTTTTCATCGTAGTCCGGGAAGTGTATCGTTTTCGTAAAACGGTCTTTTATGCCGGGGTTGCTGTCAATGAATCTTTCCATGTTCGCCGGATATCCAGCAAGGATTACCGCGAGTCTTCCCCTGTCATCTTCCATGCGCTTTATGAGCGTGGAGATGGCTTCCATGCCGTAGTCGTTTGCTCCGCCTTCAGTGAGAGAATATGCTTCGTCGATGAAAAGGACGCCGCCGATGGCCTTGTCGATCATCGCATTCGTCTTTACGGCCGTCTGTCCGACATATTCGGCGACGAGGCCGCTGCGGTCGGTTTCAACGAGCTTGTTCGTTGGAAGCAGACCGCTTTCACAGTATATCGCAGCAAGGACACGGGCGACGGTCGTCTTGCCGGTACCCGGATTACCGGTGAAGATCGTGTGAAGGCTTATTTCCGTATCAGGCAGTCCTTGCTCCTTGCGGAGTTTCTGGATCCTGATATAGTTGCGCAGCGAATTGACCTCTTCCTTTACGGAGTCGAGTCCCACGAGCATCTCAAGCTCTTCCAGGGGATTGACCAGCCTGGTCTCCTTCTTCGGTATTTCCTGGTTCTCTTCGTTTTCGCGGTATATCTCCTCCTCTTTTTCTATGCTCGTGAACTTGCGCTCTACGGCCTGGGCGTTTTTCCTGTGTTCCAGCTCTTCCTGCCTTTTGGTGAGGACGGCTTCGCTTCTTTCGCAGAGTTCATTGATTTTTCTTGCGAAGAGTTCCGGATTGTCCATGTTCGGCAGTACGTATTCCTGATGGGGCGTTGCAATGATGAGATTGCCTTTCTGGACTATGCCGTTTGATGATATGAGTGGGACGATGCGTGCGTCAACTATGTCGTTCATCATCAATTGCCGTCCTTTCGTGTCGCTGGTAAGCGACAGGACTTTATCTTCAGTCAATATGTATTCGATTTTCGAGTGCTTGTTGAGCCTGATGATTACATAGAGGAAAAGGAATATCACCGGCACCCAGGGAATGAGTTGTTTGACAATGCCGGGGATGTTCCAGGATTCCGGAAAGTTGATGCTGTACCTGAGATTGAAGATGACCGCAGCAATGGCAAGTGCCATTGCGAGGATAGTGTCGAGCAGGCAGGTCCAGTGGAGGTGGCGGACGATGAGCACGTCGCTGTATTCGCTTCTTTTTATTGTTTTCATATAAGTTTTGTTTATTCAGTGAGTTTGTCGTATGCCGACAGTAGTTCTTCCTGACGGATGCCGAGGTAACGTTTGGTGATGGCTGTGTTCGAGTGCCCGAAGATCTCGCAGAGAAGGAGCAGCGCCTGGTCTCCCCTGCCCTGCTTGCATTCCTGCAGCCAAACGCGCCGGCCGAAGGTCTTGCGCAGCGAGTGCGACGAGAACACCTTCGCGGACTGGATATTGTATTTTGTCTTCAGTTCCTTGAGTATCTGGTCTATCCGTTGTCTTGTCAGGCTGCGTGTCCCGTCGTCACCGGGATGCCGGAATATGAGTTCGTCGGACGATTCAGGCGACAGCCTTTCGTATGCAAGTTCGGCAAGCTGCTTAAGCCCCTTGTTTATCTTGAGGGTGCGCCTTTTGCCTGTTTTCTTTTCCGTGATGCTGAAGGTGTCGGAGCCGGTGAGGTCTGTCCATGTGAGCCGCAGGATGTCGGAAACGCGCAGCCCGAGGAAGCAGCCACAGGCGAGCAGAAGCGCGTTGCGGTATTCTCCGGCGTTTGTTTCATTCTTGATGACCGACAGGGCTTCGTCCCAGTCGAGCGCGTCGGCGGCCGGATGGGAGCGGGATGGGTCTTTGACTTTCTTCGCGTGTGATTCAGGCGACCGGTTTTTCCTGTTGAGCAGTTTGGACGTGCGCAGGGTGTTTATTGCCGTGAAAATCTTTTTCTTGTCGCACCGGCAGAAGTAGGAATCATCGGCGGGGTTCTTCCCTGTCTGGATCCCTTCAATTTTCAGAACCTGCGAGATTTCTTCCGATGAAACTGTCGTTTCATTCTCCGGCGACTGGCAGTACTGCACGTGCTCCAGCTTAAATTCCACTCCGGGGATATCTCTTGCGAGCTCGTCCTTTACGGCGTTCTTCAGTATCCTGTTGTTTTCGGGCAGGTAGGGGGACATGAAGGCAGGAAGCTGGACATCTTTGATGTTCAGCTGTTGTCCGTGCGATCTGGATTTGCCGGAGTTTATTGAATATATGCTCAGGGCGGCAGGCACGTTGCTACTCCTCCTGTTTCTTTAACAGTTCACTGTAAGACTTGTACAGGGCGGGATTCGAGATACGGAGCTGCAATATGAGTTCGTCGATGATCTCGCCGACGGTGAAAGACTTGCCTGTCTGGTAACCGAAGGCAATTTTGAGGATTTTTATATCCTTGTAGTTTTTCTTGGGGATATTGATTGTTTGAAAGTTGTTGGGCATATTTTATCACTTGTTATATTTATTGCAAATATAATAAATTGTTTTTATTTATTATTGTTTTGTTTTACGAATGTGTAAAACATTTGTTTGCAGTGGCGAATAAGTGATAAATTTGACAAAATAGATGATTTTGTCAAATAAGGTTTTTCTCTATCCCGTATTCCCCAAGGGCGTCGGTATGTCCGTCTGGATTTCCCGTTTTCGTGGACTTCACAAAAAAAAGCGCCTCCGCCAATCAGGCGGGGGCGCTTCCCCAAAAAAAGAAAAACCAAAAAATATTAACAATTAACTTCTACATCCTGACGAATCGTGATTGGTAGTCTTCTATGTATTTCCAGTAGGGCATGGCTCCGGCGAGCAGCACCTTGAATCCTTCTGCGCCGTGGAGCCTCAGGAATTTGTCCGGGTCCGTCGAGTACGGGAGGTTCACAACGAAGATTCCTTCGAAGCTGATGTCCACGTCCTTTATGGTGTGGATGGTTTTCATCACGTGCAGGTGCCTGGCTTCATAGTTCGGCGTCCTCCCGTCTTTGAGTTCATCCAGGTCGAGGCACAGGTATATCCTGCGCACTCCCCTTTTGATTGCATCTTCTATCTGTGCCCTCCTGGTTCCGGTTACCTCGGAGCCTCCTATGGCTACGACATTGGGGATTCCGGAGGCGGTGGCCTTCAGGGCGTCCAGTTCTCCTTCCACCACCAGGATCTCGTACAGGGGTTCTGTTTCAGGGATGTTGAAGAAGACCGATTTCCTGTCAAGGTCGTGGTTCGCCATGTATTTGGGCCCGTCTGATTCGTTTCCTATGCGCCTGAAGAGGAATCCCTTCAGCTCGCCGGCGCAGATGTACGGTATGCTGAGCACGTTGTACTTCCCTACCCCGGTATATCCTTCCTGGTTGCGCACGGGACAGGCGTCGTCGAGTTCCTCTATGGTGCAGATTTTCTTTGTCATGTACCTGATGACCTTTCCCCATTCCGGTACGAATCCGAAGCCTATTTGCTTGACCTCATCCTTGTTGAATTCTCTTTCGTTCTCAAGGTAATCCCTTACGGCGGAAGCTTTTGCGGACGAGTTGTTTTCGATGTTCCAGACAAAATACTTCTGGAGTTCATGCAGGATGTTTCTTCTCTTTTGGGACCGGCTTATGTACTCCTCGGCTTCGCCGGGACTGGAGTACGGCATGTCAAGTCCGAGAATGGATGCCGCATACCTGTATGCGTCGATGATCGAGGCGAGGCCCTGGTCATACATTATCTTGTCCTTTACGCTTACTGAGTTGGCCCACTCCCCTTGCTCGCGGAAGCGCATTTCCGTACGGTATATTACTGTTTTCTCGGCTGTCTTGGTCTTCGGCTGTGAGAGGTTCAGTTTCAGAGGGGATGCCCAATGGTCTTTGTCAAGTCCGAGGTTCACCCTCCTGAATCCGTATTGCGGGAAGAGCCTGTCGATGTTTTCATAGATGGCCGGGTCGGCGACGTCGCGTTCCCAGTCCTTCAGTGTTTCGATATATGACATTCAGTCTTTCTATGTGATAATAAAATCGTTACTATTAAGATGTTAAGTTAATAATAATATTTGAGATTATCAAATATTGTAAACGGCGATAGCCGTTTTGTTTGCCAGATATGGATGTCCGGGCGCAGACTTATGCAAGACCGACGTCAGTCGTGCCTTGCAGTGTCGAGTACCGGACTATGTGTGGGGGTATTTCTTCGTTTCCCTTATTAAACGATTTTATGTTTATATCTTTAGATAATGATATCTTTATCTGTTGAGATAATTATATATCGAAATCAATATATATTTAATCGTTTATTTGAATAATTCTTTATATGTAATTATAAATAACTAATCATATAATTATATAATGATAAAACCTATACAAC
>OCTX011837722.1_pt1 | contig 17761 bp, 13 predicted proteins | sample 1539691 | NCBI WGS metagenome assembly OCTX01 (sample SAMN02144231, study PRJEB22623) | gut metagenome | biome: sheep rumen | host: Ovis aries | place: New Zealand | reverse complement strand
GGTAAACGCTTTTAGTGAGATAGTAATTATAGTAATAACCAGTTAAGTTTAACTCTCCAAAAAGTGACAACCTTTTTCAGTTAAGGTCAAAATGACACTGATTATCAACATAAAACAAAAGATTTTAGTCATCATTACTTGCAAAGTCGCTTGAAAAAGTGTACATTTGTACCGAAAAGTCGCTTGAAAAAGTGTATGAGTTCTAAGAAAAGTCGCTTGAAAAAGTGTAATTGTTTAATATAATTACTTTATTATCAGATGATTAACGATATGTACAAAAGGAAGATAGAAAAGACTTTGCTTGAATGGAAAGAACAAAGTAACAGGAAACCACTCGTTATCAAGGGGTGTAGGCAATGTGGAAAGACAAGTAGCGTGATGGCTTTTGCTAAGGAACACTATCAGCATGTGGTGTATTTGGACTTTCATGAGCATCGTGAATATAAGGCATTCTTTGCGGGAGCACTCGACATAGACACACTAATCATGTTAATCTCGGCTGGCATAAAAGGAGCAAAGTTCGTTGCAGGAAAGACTTGTTTGGTGTTTGACGAGATACAGGATTGTCCAAGTGCGAGGGCTTCACTGAAATTCTTCAAGCTCGACGGTCGTTTTGATGTCATTTGTACAGGTTCTTTGCTTGGTGTAAATGGCTATAAAACAAAGGAAGAACTCAAGGAAGAGGAAAATGCTTCTATTCCCGTTGGGTTTGAACAAATTGTCACTATGTATCCCATGGACTTTGAAGAATGGCTTTGGGCAAATGGTATTGAACAACAACATATTGAATATCTTCGTGATTGTTTACAAAAAGAAACACCTGTCATAGAGGGAATGCATCAGCGGATGCGTGAATTGTTGTTGAGGTATGTAGTGGTAGGCGGTATGCCAGAAGCAGTAAAAACATTCCTTGAGACTCATAATATGAACAATGTTCAGGATGTGCAACGTGGTATTGTTGAGACTTACAAATCTGACATGCTGAAATATGCCCTTCAAGAGGACAAATCTCGCATACGTGAGTGTTTCGAATCAATACCAGCACAGTTGGCTCGTGAAAACAAAAAGTTCACTTATTCAGTTATCCGAAGTAATGCTCGTTCTACTCAGTACTTAGGTAGCTTGCAATGGATTGAGGATGCTGGCATTATCATTAGGTGCTACAACTTAAACATTACAGAACTACCACTTGATGGCAATGCTGATAAAGAAGTTTTTAAGGTATATATGGCAGATATTGGACTCCTTGTTAGTATGCTTGAAGAGGGTACGGCATGGAGCATCATGCAGGGTGATATGCTCAGCTATAAAGGAGCTATTTTTGAAAACCTCATTGCCGATATTCTCGGTAAGATGGGGCGTAAACTATACTACTTTAGAAAGGATAGTGGACTGGAACTTGATTTCGTCATGCGCTACCAAGGCGAATGTTGTCCTTTGGAGTGCAAGGCAAAAACAGGAAATGCTAAGTCACTCCAGACAGTATTGAAGCATCAAGAACATTATCATGTTTACCATGCTTTTAAAACAGGTGATTATAACATTGGTCGTAATGGTCCTTTACTGACATTACCGCTATATATGGTGTTTTTGCTTTCAGAGTATTAATTTTATCACTTCAACTAAATATATTGTTTACAATCGCTATTCGCTTCTCTTTTTTTGAAGCACAAACGATAAAGAAAGCTTTCTTTTTTGGCACAAGAAAAATTTCAACATGAAAGTTTTGTTAGAAATATAAAAAAGTCTATTTTTGCAAAATATGTGCAAGATTAAAGGAGTAACATTAGGCATCAAAGACTTGAATTTCACCGCCTATCGTGGCAAGATGTTGGTGCGTCTGACGGACGGGCGTGATATAATTATCCCCGTTTCATTCTTCCCAGATATACAACAGATGCCTGTAAAAGAGCGTAAAAAGTGGATGATACTTGATGACCAGTATTTCACCTTTGAGAATATGACAAGGGTATATTCTATATTCGATTTGTTGAAAGTGGCGTAGTTTATGCAAAAAACAGGAATACTTGAGGTGCCTAACTGGTATCTCAAGTATTCTTATAATAGGGCATCATGTTTTTTGTTTACCATGCATTATTATTGGCCAGCAGATTTTTCATGGGGGAACAAGGATTAAATGTTTTTTTTCTTTGTTATAATTTCATATTACATCGACAGATTTTATATTTATGCGCCGTGAACTTATGTTTACCGCCCTTGAATATATGTTCATCGCCCGTAAACTTATGTTCACCGCCCTTGAACATAAATATTCACGTTGCAAAAATACATTTTCTGTCGATTCCACCAAATAATTAACTTGAATTTGACACCAAAACAAACACCATGTTTACAATCACAAACCATATCGTTTTGAATCGAAAAGTCGCTTGAAAAAGTGTATTAACGCGAGAAAATTTGTGAAAATCAAAAAAAACAAGTCTAATTGATATATAAAGTAGTGAAAAAATTGTATATTTGCATGATATATTTACCTTTACCGCATTGTGATACTAGTTATTTTGCCTTATGGAATTGAGAATAGAAGAAGGATACTGCTATCAGGTAATTGACAGGCTGCAAGATGTTACAACGTCTTCAACAGCAAATATGTTGATGAAGCTGGCATCAAATAAAGGTGTCATTGAAATAAGCAAAGGCGAAGCAATAGAAAAAGGATTTGAAGAGTTAGCTAATTGGTCGATGCCAGAGCATGATAAGTTATTCCTTATCGATGATTACATTTTGGTTTGTCTTCCAAAAAACGGAGGAGCTTACGCTTAATGCTAAGATACCTTTCAGTAAATGAAGGTTTCCAGACGGACATGATAGTCCAACCTAACGAAACACTACGAGTCGGCATCATAGATGCTGACTTGTTAGATCATGGAACTCGTCATCCTAACCTTGCCTTGCTGAAAATATCAGCTTTTTGCAAAGAGTATGGTCATCAGGTTAGGCTGATTTCAAGCTACGACGAATTGAAGGAGGACGGTAATCCAATTATTGTCGATTGTGACTATGACTTGTTGGTGTTGTCAAGGGTATTTAAGTTTACCAAAATTCCTTCTTTTATCAGTCTCATGATAAAGCAACACCTCATCTACTATGGTGGTACGGGATTCTTCGAGATAAACGGTCCAAATCTGCCAAACGAGGTTGAACATCATGCACCAGATTACACTCTATACAACGAATATATTGAAAAAGTTACAGGTGGTGAAGAAAAACTAAAAAAACGCAAATGGGATGATTACCTGAGCTATTCGATAGGTTTTACCACTCGTGGTTGCATACGTCATTGTGGATTCTGTGTAAATCGTCTATTAAACAGGGTTGTTGAATGGTCTCCAGTATCAGAGTTTCTTGATGAAAGTCGGAAGAACATTTACCTATGGGATGACAATATTATGGCCGCCCCCCCCAAGATATTTGCTAAGGTAATGGATGACTTGAAAAGAACAGGTAAACGTTTTCAATTCCGTCAAGGATTGGATATTCGCCTGATGACTGAGCAGAAAGCAAAGTTATTACGTGAAGTCAAATATCATGGAGACTACATCTTTGCTTTTGACCACTATAGGATGGATGATCCCAACGAAAAACGCCAAGTAGAACAAACCATCAAAGGTTTGAAGATTTGGAGGACTTATTGTCGTAAATCCACTAAACTGTATGTTCTTGTGGCTTATGACAGTCTAGATGAGACAGATATTGAAGGAACTTTTTTCAGAATAAAAATTCTGATGGAGTATGGATGTCTTCCATATATAATGAGATTTGAGGAGTACAATAATTCTCGTTTCAAAAGCCTTTATACACAACTTGCCCGTTGGTGCAATCAGCCAGGCTTTTATAAGAAAATGAGTTTCCGCCAGTATTGCGTCAGAAACGAGGAATACCATCAAGGTATACAAAATTTGACTCCCAAGGGTAAATACAACAAAAAACTGAAAATACCCAAGGGATACCCGAAGAAAGAAAAATATTGTTCGTGCTATCAGACAATGCTTGATTTCGAAGCCGAGTTTCCTAAAATAGCAAAAAAATATTTCGATTTGAGATTTGAAGAGTTGAACCCATATAAATTATTGAAGCGATGAAACAAGCAAGGTTACAATCACTGCCAATAGACAGCATAAAATTGGATGAAGATAATCCCCGTATCAAACAGTGTTTAGAGAACTACACAACTGTTACACCTGAAGCCATTGCTTTGGCTCTTTGGGATAGCGGTGATGGTGATGCTGCCACATCCTATAGAGTGCTTCGAGATTCCATAAAAGATAGTGGCGGTATTATTCACCCTATTGTTGTAAACCAAGAAGACAATGGTGACTATGTTGCCATTGAGGGGAATACTCGCTTACAAATCTACAAGGATTTTGTTGAGAAGAAAGTACCAGGAGAGTGGACACATATCACAGCATTAGTTTATGATGGATTGACGAAAGTTGAAAAACATAGTATAAGATTACAGTCTCATCTAGTGGGACCACGAGATTGGGATCCATACTCAAAAGCAAAATATCTCTACCAACTTAGCGAAATTGAGATTCTACCAATGAACTCGATTGTGAATATGTGTGGTGGAAACAAAAACGAAATAACAAAGTCAATAGATGCATATAAGTACATGAAAATGTACTATGAACCTTACGCAAAATCTAAAGGTTTGGAACCAGACACGCGTGATTACTCTAAATTTCGTGAATACGAAAATGCTCGTATCAAATCTGCAATCCAGCATAAGGGTTTTGAAGAAAACCAATTTGCAAAATGGGTGGTAGATGAAAACATTGACAAAGCTCAGTCCGTACGACTTATACCTGCTATAATGAGGAATAAAGATGCACTTGACACCTTCCTGAAAGGAAATCTGACTGAGGCAGAAACAATACTTCGTGCTGCTGAGTTATCCAACGCAGATTTAAGTCAATATCCTTATGAAGTATTAGCAGGTGAATTATTCAAGCAACTAATGACTTTGTCTGCAACAGAGGTTGAAGAATTGGCTAACAATACTGATAAGACTATGAAACGTGATGCTTTAGAAAGATTAAAGAGTAAATTGGATTTCATTATTAATATGATAATAGACCAAGAAAAGTAATGGCAGAATCAATGGCACATATGGAATATGTTGAGCGAATGGTAAAATATGCAGAGACAATTCCTCGACAGTTTGCATCATCAATGATGAATGTAGACCTTGCTTCCTATGGACAAAGAACACCCAAGGTTATTAATGGCTTCTACCCAGACCTATACTATTACGATTTGCACTGTGCAATTATAGGAGAAGCAAAGACAACTGATGACATTGATAACGAGCATACAATAGAGCAACTCGATAGTTATATTAAGGAAATACGCACATATAGTTGCGAGAAACATATCATTATATGTTCGTCAATTATCGCATTTGCGCAGATTAATAATTTAGTGATTCGCAAAAAGCGGAAAGAAAACATTCAAGACATCACATTTCATGTATTAGACAACCATTTACGTTCCAAGGTGATATGAGCAATTTGAAACATATAGAAACAACAAACCTAACGGCTAGGCTAACGGCTTTCCCGTATCAGCATGAAGCTTTCCTTGCTATAAAGGACAAACCCTATGCAGCGATATTCCATGAGCAAGGTTTGGGTAAAACTAAAATTGCCATAGACTTACTTCTATATTGGCTTGACAAACGAGATATTGATACTGTTATAATTGTCACTAAGAAAACGTTGGTGGCAAATTGGGTGGGGGAATTTGAAATACATACAAACCTAAGACCCAAGATACTTGATACTAAAAAGAAGAGCAACTATTTTGTCATGAATAGCGCAGCAAGAGTGATAGTGACAAACTTCGAGACAATTTCAACGGAAAAAGACAGAATACAATTGTTCTTGAAAACTCGTAATGTGGCTATTATTATTGATGAGTCGACAAAAATTAAAAACCCTGAATCAAAATTAACTCAGGATTTTTTTGCCATTTCTTCATTATTCAAAATCAAGGTAATTATGACAGGAACACCTGTTGCAAATCGCCCCTATGATATATGGGCACAAATTTACTTCTTGGATAACGGTAATAGTCTTGGCACAAATTTCGCAGATTTTAAATCAACCTGTGATTTATCTAATGATTTGCAAGAGGATATGGATAAACGTGAAACTTTCGAGAATACTGTTGCTGGTATTTACAATAAAATAAAAGATTTCTGTGTACGTGAAACTAAAAATAGTGGAATCATATCTTTACCCAACAAGATATATCATGATGTTATAATAGGTTTTGAACAGAAGCAATTTGAGATGTACGAGACGTTGAGAAAAGAAATGAAGTTGACTCTTACACGTGGTGATGAAACATTCCTCGATGAATCAACAGAAACAATCAAACGTTTATTGCGACTTGTTCAAATTACTTCAAACCCAAGACTGATTGATGAAAACTATACAGGAAAATCTGCCAAAGAAGTTCTTCTTGATCAACTAATTGAAAGAATAATTAGTCAAGACGAGATGATAATCGTGTGGAGTATCTATACTAGGAATATTGATATGTTTTGTAAGAAATTTGCAAAGTACGGAGCTGTTAAGATAACTGGAAAAATGACAGTGGAAGAACGTAATAAATCAGTAGCAGCATTCAAAAATGGAAAGGCAAAGTTGCTTTTTGCTACTCCACAATCCGCAAAAGAAGGTTTGACGTTGACAATTGCCAACAATGCGATATTCTACGATAGAGGATTCAACTTGGACGATTATCTACAAGCACAAGATAGAATACATCGTATATCACAAAAGAAGGATTGCCACATTTTCAATTTGATGGTTGAAGACAGTATCGATATATGGATTGACTATCTTTTGAAAGCAAAACAAAGAGCCGCTTTCTTAACTCAGGGCGATATGAATCTTAAAGATTATAAAGACGAAGCTGACTATAGCTTTGCCGAAATTGTTCACGAAATACTAAAAACCAAATGATATGGCAACAAGGGAAATGTTCATTGGAAAGCAACCTGTAATGGTAGAAGATGTGGAAATGAATCAGATAGAACTATTGTTTTATCCAGATAACCCTCGTGTACACAATGCAATGCACTCTTCAGACAATGAAGATCCATCTCAAGAAGAACTTGAAAAAAAAATGTGTAGCCTAGACAGTGTAAAGAAGCTCAAGGTTAACATAGATGCAATGGGTGGGTTGCTAAATCCAATAGTGATATTAAAAAATACTGTTCTTGAAGGCAATAGTCGATTGGCTGCATATAGATTGTTGGCCAAGGAAAATAAAGAAAAGTGGACGACAATAAAATGTACAAAACTACCCGATGATATTCCAGAAGAACTAATATTAGCTTATCTCGGTTCTGTGCATCTTGTTGGACAGACTCCGTGGACTCCTTTTGAAAAAGCTTCATATATATATCGTGTAAAAGAGAAATCTCGTCGCCCCGTTAAAGCTATGGCAGATGATATGGGATTGAATGCAAATGAGGCAGAATTGTATGTTGAGGTCTATCAAACGATGCTTGATGCAGAAGATGTTAAGCCAAATAAATGGAGTTATTATTTTGAGTTGCTAAAAAACAAAAATCTTAGGAAGGTAGATAAAGAACATCCAGATTTAGAAGTGATTAGTACAATAGTGGACAAAATTAAGCATGGTGAGCTAGAAGAGGCTAAAGATGTTCGCAAAATTGCAGAAATAGCAAAGTCAAAACACGAAGATTCTATTATGATTTTGGATGAATATTTACATGAAGATATGCCCCTCGATGATGCTGTTGAATTAGCATCAGATTTAAATAAGGCTCAAAGTATAAGAAAAGGGTTTGAAAAATTTCGAAAGCTCTTAATTGATAATTTTGTTGACATACAGAATCAAACAAAACTCGATGCTGATCTCAATATGATGATTAAAAACATTGAGGATACAATGAAAGAACTTATAAAAATTAAATGATTTCTAACAGTGAATATATTAGTCTTTTCATGACACGTTCTTTAGAAAAGAGCGTTGATGACCTTGTACTTTCAGACAAGAACTTCGTTGTTCCGAAACAGAAAGTGCATGACTATATTGAACGAGTCCTTTCTATTCCATATATTGATTTTTTAGATTATGTAAAGATACATCAAGGCGTAATTAAAGATGAGCAATTAACTCAAAGTAGTTCTTTTGCTGCATGTTCTACACAAATGTGCAAAGTTCTTGAATGGCATGGGAATCCTGGAATGCAATTTGTTGAAATAGGTCAGTTGTTCCCACAATATGTTAGGCAAAGAAATGAAATGGCATTCAGAAAATACGGAGAGAATCAAATTAAAACATCAGCGCAACTTGGATTAGTTTTCGAGTATTATGGATATTGGTATTTAACTTGTGTTGGATATGTTTTTAACGAGCTTGAATGTCAACAACAATTGTCTTTATTAGCGAGAACAATCCTTCGGATACCTCTTTATAGTGATATTATTATCAAGTTAATGAATAATGATGTCAATATTACGATGTATATGGATAATTTGGCAGACTCAACAAAAGGAAGGCGTTCTGGTAGCATATTGAGGATGATAAACCTTTGCCTTGAAGAATGCGATAGAAATAGTATAAAGTATTACGATATCTATTACCCTATCTATATTTCTCGAACAAAGACTCTCAAAATTGAGAAGCGTTCTGGCAAGTACATTACAAAAGGTACCAAAGCAATTGAATTGCGCCTTATTCCCCAAACTTCTCTTCTTAAGAATGTTGAAGAAGATAAAGAGGTTCGTGTACTTGTCCATAACATGATGGAACTTTACGAGGGAACGACAATAATAAGTATCGTAGTTGAATGTCAAAAACAATTCCAAGAACGATACTTTAGCATGAGTAGTAATGATTGGATACATTTGATAGGTGATTATACCCGAAAGTTAATAAACAAACCAAACTTGCAAAATGATGAAGTTTTCAGATTTATCATGACAGGTTAGTTATACCCCATATCGTCTTTTTATTTATAGACATTTTAACTATTCAACGTTAAGTTTGACAACGAATGAAATAATTATTGGTGTCTGCTAATTTTTTAGTACTAAAGATAATAAAGAAGGTCGGATTCTTTGTTTGGAATCCGACCTTCTTTATTAGCAAGACAGAATTAGTAATTATGCTGAAAATGCTAATAATATTATGTCTTTGTTTTTAATTACTTAATATGTATTCAACTTTCCCTATAATACTTTCTCTTTGATGTAAATTTCTTGAATCTTTCTTCTCTCCATTATCTAAGAAGCGATAAGTTTTAAGTGAGCCATGTTCAAAATGGTCAAATGCCCTAATCTTATACATTTTTTTATCAAATAGATAAATTAAGAGAATATCTTCTTTTTGTATTATACTATCTAAATTTTCATCTTTTCCAATTTTCCGTACTAATAATTCATCACCAAAATTAATTCCATAAGGACGCATGCAATTGCCATTAACCTTTATTCTTATCATATTTGAAGAATTAACAACATTGCCATCCTCGTCTCGAATAATCTTATGAGTTGTATAATGCGAGGCTCTTTCTAGTTCTTTGGGATTAGCCGTCTTTGAGTCACCAGCTTCTGCACAAATCACATAATCACTATTTAACTTAATATTGCAATATGCATAAAAAGCTAATACCACCATAAATGCTAATATAAACCAAAATGTTCCCATATTTTTTAATTAGTTACTTCTTTGATTAATTTTTTTTGCTATACAGGTTCTGCTATCTGCGACAACAAACAAACTCTTCGCTTTTAATATCCATAAAATAATGAATAGTAATAAATGAAGAACAAAAGAAAACCCATTCCAATTTAGTGGAAATGTATATTGTCCATCGGATTTGTTGCACATGATGTCAGCATGACCATAAATACCTACAGCAAAACATATACCAACTAATAAGAAGAAAACATTTGAATGTGATATTTGTTTGCCAGCCGCCATTAAATCGAATTCAACCATTGCCATCAACCCTATGTTTACTATCATTGATATTATCATGCTTTGACAACGAAAGTATTCTGCATCAAAACTTTTTCCGGTCAAAAAAATAGCTGCCAAGATAGTCGTATATGTGAAAAAAATGATGAGTAATAGCCAAGAAAGCGAAATAGCATAATAACGCCCCCATAATTTTATAGAATCAATAATTCTATATATAATTATATTCCATTTCATTTTATCACAAGTTGTAAATTTCTATCACCACTAGATTATTTACCAAAACAAAGACCTCTCTGGAACAGATGCGGTAATTTCCTCAAATGTGCCTATGATTTTGTGTCTTTGTCCCAGAGTTGCCTATAATAATTAACTATGAATAATGATAATAAGTTCTACTATCTTCATTAAAGAATATAGAACAAAAAAGTGAAACCTCTTTCTTACCCTTATACCATCCAGCTAATCGTTAAAAAAATCTTTGTATATAATGAGTTAATAATAGATTTTCTATTAAAAGATAAAACTATAAATTATAATTATACTGTTATTTTAAATGTTTTAAGTTTATATTTAAATCATCTAGAAAATACAAGTATAAATTAAAACTCTCTGTCTAGCCAAAAGCTTTTTATCATGAACCCCCATTTTACATAAATAATAAATGTTTTCTAATAAAAAACTTATCACGTTTATTTCTATAAATCATCAAAAGATACGACACAACAATTCTACTTGCTTTTTTAAAAAAACAAGTACAACTATTTATTATACATATCCTTCTGATCTGCACCACTTTGGAGAATCAATATCTCGCAGAACTAAATCAGAGAGATTAATTAATTTGCAAAAATAAATATTTTTACTGAAAGAGCAAAATTTTTCAAACAAATTATTTCATTATGAAGTAATTATGTTCTTTTTTTGAATAAACATTTATGTAAAAATATCAAAATAGAACCTATATTCTTGCGTTGAAAATAACAATTGGACATTAACACATGGCCATGTGTGTTATAACTCTTTAACTCTCTCCAATCTCCTTGATGCTTTGTCTCTCACCCAGCCCATTGCCTCAGGCTATATGCATATTGGTCTTTCTATCCGTATCAATCCGTAAGCCGATAGTGGGGTAGATGATTGTAAGGGGTTGTGCCTATTTTGCCCCCTCTCTTAGTCATCTATGCTGATTAGCAGGCCGCTTTTGTTGAATTTGAGTTCGATGTCGTTTGACAATTCAACTTTGTATCCATAACGTTTCTTGTCTATCTTAACGATGGTTGCGGTAGGATAGTAGGCTCTAACGAATTTATAGATAGCTGTGGGAATGAAGGGTGTTGGGACGTTGTGGCTTTTGCAATATACCTTATCCCAATGGCCTTTCTTGTCGAATTTTATCTTCGTGCCGTTGGTGAGCCTCACCTCATATTTCTCTCCCTTTAATTCGAAATCCTTTGTAGCGAATGAAATGGTTGTCTTAGGGAAGTTCTCTTGAACGAAGAACCAGACTTCCGTGGGTAGTTGTTCGATTGGAACGAACTTGTCGTCACCTGCGAAACTTGTTGTTGACTGCATGATCATGCAAACCAATGCTACCAAAAATAAACCTGTCCTTTTCATAATCGTACATCTTAAAGGGTTAATAATAATTGTTTCTAACTCTCTTTCATCTTGTTTGACATGACAAAAATAGGAATAAAGCAAACATCGTCAAAGGATTTTGGGGGAATTTGATAAAAGTATATCGGACAGGGAGGGGTATTTCGGACAAATAGGATGATTGCTTCTTTTTTTTGTCGCAAAAGTGGTGATTGGTTTTAGGGGGGGGGTTCGGAGAGGTCGGAATAATCGGAGGGTTTAGAAAAATTGGAGGGTTCGGAGGGTTCGGAATAATTGGAGGGTTTAGAATTAGAGGAGTTCAGGAGTTACAGGTTATACTCCTGATTCTTGGAAATCCAAGAAAGGGAGCGTTCGTGACTATTGTCTGAACTCCTGTAACTACTGAACTCCTCTACAACTTAAGAAAGTTGGATGATGTTACTTCACGATAACCTTCTTGACGATGGTTCTACCGTCTGACGTGGTAGACTTCACGATGTTCAATCCCTTTGCCAAACGATTGGTTTGTCTACCGTCGGCAGCATAGATGGATTGACTCACCACGCGGTTTGCCGTTGCACCAATGATGTCGGTGGTGCTTTGGTGACTACTGTTTGTGCCGAGATATTCCAGTCTCCAGTTAGAGAATGGTACCCAGTCGTTAGCCTTGGCAGTCTTGTTGCAAGCACCGATGCGAAGCGTTCCGTCCTCCGTTACGTAGCAATAAATCTCGTTGGTGTACCATCCGAAGTCGCAACGGTTGGCGAGTGCCAAACGGTTGTTGGGATAGAAGTAAGTAGCGGGTTCATCAGGATTCGTGATATTGTCTTCGAACGATGTCCAACCACCCTCGCTATCCACGCCACGCTTCAGCGTCTCTTGGTCGGCATAGTCTTCTGGAATGAAAATCCATCTGGTGAATACCGCTGAGTCGCCATTGGCATAGAACTTGGCGCGTGGGTCGAATGCCACCACATTCTCTTTCTCCTCTGCGGTCAAGATGTCGAGCTTGCCTTGTGATTCAGCATAGCCATATTTCCATGTCTTAGCATCGGTGCCCGTTCCCTCTTGGCGATAGAGGCCTTGAACGGTAACACGGAATGTACCTTCTGGAAGTCCAGAGATGTCTTGGAAGATGTCGAATGACGTGTTCCATCCCTCTGCAAAGCCGATGGCAGTACCTATTGCCGTGACTTCTTGTTCTACGCCCACCTTACCGGCAAATTCTGGTGCTTCGGTCCAGCCAGTCAATCCCTTTGTAAATGTAGGATTGATGATGACAGAGGTGAAGTCAACGGGATTATCGTCAGATGCTTCCTTTCCTTCAGGGATTCTAACGAGCGCAATCATAGCGTTAACCTCTGCTACCTTTTCAGGAATTTGCTCGTTGGTATATGCGCCATTGGTTATGTTATCTTGAACTTCGGCATAGAGAATTTGAGCGTTTTGCAATGTCTCAGCCTTTGTTTGTGGACCGTATGCCTCGATGTTGGCGTTCAATTCATCAAGTGCCTCTGTCAATTGCTTGTAAGCATCGATGCTCTTGTTGGCTTTCTCGATGGCAACATTCAAATCGTCACAAGCTTTGATAATGGCCTCTGCGTCTTCAGCATTCAGTCCAGCATTGATGGCTTCTTGCAATTGTGCTTTCACGTCGGCAGCCATGGGTTGTTCAAGCAGTAACTCTGCACCAGGGATAAGATTATTGAAAATGGGTTGTAAGTTTTCAAGGTCTCTTCCCAGATAGTAAAGTTTGATTTCTCCCCAGAGAGGCCAGTTCCATCCACCAATGTTATCGCCCTTGATACCGATGGTCATTGGATTACCAGTTGAGATGAAATCTACGCTAGTATCCCAGTCGAACAACTCAGGAGTATTGAACATTGCATTTGCAGCGGTACAGTTGTCGGGAGAATACATGGTTTCTCCGTCGGTGGTAGTAATGGTTCCCCATGCACCGGCACCAATCTGATTCTTCTCATCCTCCGTGTATAGGCGTTTCATCAGATTGTTGAAGAGGGTAGAGTATGGACCAGCATAGAGAGATATGTGAACTTCGTTGTCACCAACGTTTTCTCCATTGGCAGCTGCCCATGCGTTGTATGCGTTTTGTGGGTCGTTAGAGCAACGATAATAGGTGTTGGCAGATAAGCGGAAAGCACCCTTCGGTAAGCTAATGGTCTGCGAAATGTTGAGTGAGCCAATCTCTGAAGAACCATGCCATTGCTCGGCAACACCTGTCGTACCAGCATTGTTGGCAAATCCATTGTCGGACTTCACGACACTCCATCCGTTGAAGTCAGAATTGCCAGTGGCATTCTTAAATACAGGATTGATAATGAAACCGTCTGCATAATTAACATATTCGCTTAATACTTGAGACAAGGCTTCCTTCACCAGATTCTCTAATTCTTCCAATTTCGCATTTGCCTCTTCGGTGGTCAATGCACCATTTTCAAGGAGTTCATAGACACCAGTAACATCTTCGCTCGGATTTCCTTCGATGAAGACAACTAAGGGATCGTATGCGCCATACTCATTCCACAAGCCTTCTTCAACCACCTTTGACCTGTCATTCAGCGTTTGGTAAGCTTTCACATTCTCACGCAATGCATTCAATGCAGTTGCAGCTTTTTCGTATGCAGCAACAGCTTCTTCTTTCGTAGTAGCGGCATTGGCTTCATTAAGGGTAGTCATGACTGCCTCATAATAGGCTTGGTTGTATAACTTACCTTCCAATTCTTCGGCAAGACTCTCACAGAGTGCTTGCGTCATGTATTTATAGGAGTCGAGGCTTGCGCCGTAGTATATCAGTTCGGCATTGTCAATACCTACCCATGAGTTGTTGAAGCCTGTCTGAACGAAACCCATCTCCAAATTACCATCTTCGATAATCATCATGGTAGAGTATGACTTGAACGGGCCTTGCGTCAATGCAAACTTCTGGTCGTTGAAATAAACGTATTGGTTGAATTTACTTTCATTCTCGGAAGCGAGTGTCTGCACGAAGGCAGATAGAGCTACTTTATAAACGCCATTGGGCAGGCCATTCATGGTTTGGAACATCTTTGTCTCCAAGTTTCCGTTGCGCCAGTTCTCCCAGAAAGGATAGTTGAATGCGCCATCGGCAGGGTTGCCAATCCACAATACTTCGCTATCATTGCCAGCAGCTGTCTTGTTTCCCTTGTTTTGGCAATTGGATTCCAACGACCATCCCTTTTCAGCACCCGCTCCTTCATCGAAGGTAGGATTGATGAGATAAGAACCAGCCAAGTTGGTAGGATTGCTTGGAGAAGCAGCATTGCTGATAGCTTGTTTCAAATCGGCAATGGCTTGCTTGATGTCTTCCACCGTTGCGGAAGGATTATCGAAAACGCTCTTGGCAGCAGTCAGGTCTATGCCCTTGCTCTCTGCATCGTCGGCGATAGACTTCAAGTCGGCTCTTGCCACAAATAAAGCATGTTCGTTTGGAGCCACGAAAGCCCATTGACAAGCGGCAGGATACTCACTGAGTTGGATGTTCCATCTCAAGCACCATGTCGTGGAAGTCAAGTCGGGATTATATCCCAATGCTTGACCTTCTACATATACGAATGCAGCCTCTGCGTATGGGTTGTCATCAGTCAAGTAAGATGGAGTGGTAATGTTGTACACGTTAGTCATTCCTGCCACAGGAGTGATAGACCAATAGCACCTGGAAGGTTTGCCGTTGGAGAAATAGCTGTCAACATAGATGTAACCATCGTCAAATCTTCCCGTGAGGTGGTTTCCGTTGCCCGTGTCATCAGAATACAGCGTATAAACGCCATCGGGAATCTCACCGTCTTCGGGAGTAACGCCCATTGCCAAGGATTGAGCTTGTGCGGTACGTACCACGAATCTCATACCAGAGTTGGAAAGGATGGCTTGCGTGCCCCACCATTCACCTCGGTTGTAGAAACGGTTTGCGCCTACGTTATAAATGTACACGGTGTCCTCCGTTGTCATCTGACTGAACGACGGGGTGGGGATTACCCAATCCGTAGCCGAAACGTTCAGACTCGTCATTGTTGCAAAAAGCACCAAGGACAAATAGCGTAAAAAATGTTTCATAAAGTTTGTAATTAGTTAGGAATTAATAGTTAGATATTTAAAATAATTAAGTGGACAAATTTACAACATTTTTATAAAAACCGCAAATTATTCACTTTTTATTTGCCTAATTGTCTTTAATTGAGTAACTTTGTCCGATTTTTATTTATATTATTTAGATGTTGGATAAAACAATAAGAAATTTTAGATGAACGTAATTACGAAAAATGTTCAATTGCCTGATGGAAGAACCATCACGATTGAAACTGGAAAATTGGCAAAGCAAACTGATGGTTCGGTGTTGCTTCGTATGGGAAACACCGTGTTGCTCGCAACAGTTTGTGCTGCTAAAGATGCTGTTCCTGGAACAGATTTTATGCCTTTACAAGTGGATTACAGGGAACAGTATTCCGCCGCAGGACGTTTTCCTGGCGGTTTCACGAAGCGTGAAGGAAAAGCCTCTGACAATGAGATTTTGACCAGCCGTTTGGTTGACCGTGTCTTGCGTCCTCTCTTCCCTTCAAACTATCACGCAGAAGTATTCGTTAATGTGATGTTGCTCTCTGCTGATGGTGTTGACCAACCAGATGCATTGGCTGGTTTTGCTGCTTCTGCTGCCTTGGCTTGCTCAGACATTCCTTTCGAATGCCCAATCAGTGAGGTTCGCGTAGCCCGTATCAACGGTGAATACGTGATTGACCCGACATTCGAGCAGATGAAGGAAGCCGACATGGATATTATGGTAGGTGCCTCTGCCGAGAATATCATGATGGTGGAAGGTGAGATGAACGAGGTTAGCGAACAAGATTTGTTAGGTGCCTTGAAGGCTGCCATGGATGCTATCAAGCCTATGTGCGAATTGCAAACAGAACTTTCAAAGGAACTTGGCAAGGATGTAAAGCGCGAATATGACCATGAGATTAACGATGAGGATTTGCGCAAGCGTATTAACGACGAACTTTATCAACCAGCATACGACGTAACGAAGCAGGCTTTGGAGAAGCAGGCTCGTCAAGATGCATTCGATAAGATTATCGAAGACTTCAAGGAGAAATTCTTCGCAGAGCGTGCTGAAAAGGCAGAAGACGCTGAGAACGCAGAGATTTCAGATGAGGATTATGAGGCAATGATGGAACGCTACTATCACGATGTGATGCGTGATGCTATGCGTCGTTGCATCCTCGATGAAGGCATTCGTCTTGATGGTCGTAAGACCGACGAGATTCGTCCTATTTGGTGTGAGGTTAGTCCTCTTCCAATGCCTCACGGAAGTTCTATCTTTACCCGTGGTGAGACACAATCATTATCTACTTGTACATTGGGTACAAAACTTGATGAGAAAATGGTTGACGACGTGCTCGACAAGAGTTATATGCGCTTCTTGTTGCACTACAACTTCCCTCCATTCTGTACGGGAGAGGCAAAGGCTTCTCGTGGCGTAGGTCGTCGTGAGATTGGTCACGGTCACTTAGCTTGGCGTGCATTGAAAGGTCAGATTCCCGCATCATTCCCCTATACCGTACGTTTGGTTTCACAGATTTTGGAATCTAACGGTTCTTCTTCAATGGCTACCGTATGTGCAGGTACATTGGCATTGATGGATGCTGGTGTTCCTATGAAGAAACCCGTATCTGGTATTGCCATGGGATTGATTAAGAATCCAGGCGAAGACAAGTATGCCGTATTGTCAGACATTCTCGGTGATGAGGACCACTTGGGAGATATGGACTTCAAGACCACCGGTACGAAGGATGGTTTGACCGCAACCCAGATGGATATCAAGTGCGACGGTTTGTCGTTCGAGATTCTTGAGAAGGCATTGATGCAAGCAAAGGCTGGTCGTGAGCACATTCTTGGTAAGTTGACCGAGACGATTGCAGAGCCACGTCCAGACTTGAAGCCACACGTACCACGCATTGTAGAGTTCGAGATTCCAAAGGAATATATTGGAGCCGTGATTGGCCCGGGTGGAAAGATTATCCAGCAGATGCAAGAGGAGACAAGTACCACCATTACCATTGACGAAGTTGATGGCGTAGGTAAGGTGCAAGTTTCCGCTCCTAACAAGGAAAGCATTGACGCAGCCATTCGTAAAATCAAGTAT
>OCTX012239897.1_pt1 | contig 17768 bp, 17 predicted proteins | sample 1539691 | NCBI WGS metagenome assembly OCTX01 (sample SAMN02144231, study PRJEB22623) | gut metagenome | biome: sheep rumen | host: Ovis aries | place: New Zealand | reverse complement strand
TATGACTATCTCCCTTTCACGACCGTCGAGGTCCATCTTCAGGTGCCGCAGGGCGCCTTTCCAGTAAGGCTGGATGAAGACCTTCTTTCCGTTCGCGTAATTCCTCCAGTGCCCGATCACATACCAGACCAGCGCGTGCCTGGCATACTCCTGCCCCTTGCCGGAAGCCGCCTTTCGGACCTCATCGGCGTTGATCACGTGCTTCTTCACATACCGCGTGATGCGTTTCCGCTTCCTGGGATCCGCGGGCTTCGGGTCAAATACCCGTTCCACTTTAGGACGGCGGAACACCTCCTGCACCGCGGGGTGCAGCAGCGCGATCTGGATCCCGTACCAGGTCGACATGTAGGCGTATGTCATGTTCATGACGTCCTGCATCGAGGTCATCCTTTTCGAAGCCTCCATCTGCGCCTTCGGGATGTTGTGGTGCCCGCAGGGGCCGATCGAGATGTAGTCCAGCCCTTCCGTCGCCACGATGGGGATGAAGAACGTCCGGCCGCCCTGCCCCTCGGGAATGATGGCCCCGACGTAAGCGGAACCGCTCACAGATCCCTTTATGCGTTCCCGGTAATCGGGAAAGACCACGACGCGGAACTCACAGACCTTCCCGTCCGGCAGGTCGGTCTCGTCCACGACGATCCGGCAGTCAAGAAGGGCGACCTTCCCCGCGAAGAACAGGTCGGAAGGGATGCGCCCCTTCTCAATGGAACGCCCCTGCTTCCACAGCCCGCACATCGCCTCGTCATCTTTGGTCTTAAGGAAGATATGGTCGGACGGGGCCGTCTGGCAGACCGCCTTCCATAACTCCTCATTCTCCTTGTCCTCAAGGTATCTGACCGGGCAGCGGTTCATCGCCGTGTTCTCGGCAGTGAGTCTGTTAAAGCCGCGGAGCTTTTCCAGAACCTTTGCATACTCCTTAGGGGTGGGCATTTTCTGCCGGCCGCCTATATGGACCAGCTCTGACGCAAACTGTGCAAATTCATAGTCGGACAGCCCTTCGAGATAGGCCCTTGCCCGGTCATATTGTTCGATGGTAATGCCCTGCATCACCGCTCCGAGGACACAGTCGGTGAACTCCTCCCTTGTAACTGTTTCTCCATTGATAACCATTTTTGGATCCTCCTTCATGCGGGGCCGGCCCTCCGGCCCCTTACCTGTCAAGCTCGAACCTCTCCTCGTCGATGACCTGCTTCGCAAATCCGAGCGCCTTCGCGACGGCTTCCAGGGCGTCGTCCCCGCAGCAGGCGATCTCGATGCCCGTCGCTTTCCCGTCTTCATCCCTGACAATGTCGAAGAAGAAATCTCCGCAGAAGCACTCGATCCTTACGTAGGTCCTGCCTCCTTTTTCCCTCCTGCTGCTCCCCGTGTAGCCGTTCGTCCCCGCGATAACATGGAGCGCCGTGTCCGCTCCCAGCACCGCCCTGCCATAGGTGCCGATCTCTTTTCCGTTGATCTTGATGCTTCCTTCACTTACTGCATACATTTCCGGTTCCTCCTTTCCGGTGGTGCCCGCGCCCTTCCGGGAACGGGCTGCTGTTCTGCCTTACAACTTCTCTCCCCCAAAAACAGGCCCGGATTCCAAACGGCATGAAGATTTTTTTTTCGCTTCCGAATTAAAGGGGTCCGCTGGAAAAAGACCTTCAAATTTTTTTCTCCCGGCTTTGGAATCCGGGGGCGTTTTTGGGGGAGTAAGGACAGAAGGGAGGCAGAGCAGATGAACAGCAGGAACTGCAGGATCCGGGACGGACCCGGGAAAAGACAGATGCGGATGCGGCAATAAGGAAAACTGAACAGACAGGAGGAAGAACTGATGAAGAAGACAGACACGGCGGTCCTGATTGAAGGGCTGCGCAGGCTCAGCGCTGACGCGGCGCAGATCGCGGACGCGCTGGAAGGAAAAAAGGAAGAAGCCCCGGCAGAAGAGCAGCCGGCAGCGCAGGAAACAAAGACATACACCTTCGAAGAGGTCCGCGGCATCCTGGCGGACAAGTCAAGGGCCGGATACAGGGCCGAGGTAAAGGCGCTCCTTACCTCACGCGGGGTAAAGCAGCTCTCCGAGATCACCGACCCTAAGGAGCTGGCGGCACTGGTCGCGGAAGCGGAGGTGATCGGCAATGCCTAAGCACGCATACCTCTCCGCGTCGGCAAGCCACAGGTGGCTCGCCTGCCCCCCGAGCGCGAAGCTCTGCGCCCAGGAGGAGGACCGCGGCAGCCCCTACGCCCAGCAGGGCACGGACGCCCACGAGCTGTGCCAGTACCTCGTCGAGAAGGCCCTCGGGTATAAGGTGCGGGATCCCACAGAGGACCTGGCATACTATGACGCTGAGATGAAGGAAGCCGCGGAAGGCTACTGCTCCTTCGTGATGGAGCAGGTGGAGGAGGCGAAAAAGCTCTGCGCCGACCCGCTGGTCTGCGTCGAGCAGACGCTGGACTTCTCCAAATGGGTCGAGCACGGTTTCGGTACGGGCGACTGCGTGATCGTGGCGGATGACCTGCTGCACATCATCGACTTCAAATACGGCGTCGGCGTCCTGGTCGAAGCCGAAGACAACAGCCAGCTCAAGTGCTACGCCCTCGGCGCCCTTGATACCTTCGGGGACCTCTACGACATAAAGCGGATACGCCTATCCATCTTCCAGCCGAGGCGGGACAACGTGGACTCGTTCGACCTGACTGCGGAGGAGCTGCTTGCCTGGGCGGACGGGGTACTCGCCCCAACGGCAAAGCTGGCATATGAAGGGGAAGGCGAATTCCATGCCGGCGGGCACTGCCAGTTCTGCAAGGTCAAGGCAGTCTGCAGGGAGCGCGCCTCCTACAGCATGGGGCTCGCCAGGTATGACTTCGCCGCCGCGCCGACCCTCGACACGGAGGAGATCGCGCTGATCCTTCCGCAGATCGACGCGCTGGTCTCCTGGGCGGACGACATCAAGACCTATGCCCTCTCGCAGGCGCTCGCCGGGGAGCGGTATCCCGGCTTCAAGCTGGTCGAGGGAAGGAGCAACAGGAAATACAGCGACGAGAACGCTGTGGCGAGGATCGTACAGGAAGCCGGGTACGAACCTTATGAAAAGAAGCTCCTCGGCATCACGGCGATGCAGAGGCAGCTCGGCAAGAAACGCTTTAACGAACTGTTATCGGGGCTGGTCATCAAGCCCCAAGGAAAGCCCGTACTGGTCCCGGACAGCGACAAACGCCCGGAACTGAACACGGCAGCAAACGATTTTATGGAGGAAAACGAAAATGAGTAAAAAAATAACAAATCCCACGAAAGTAGTGACCGGAAGGCACACCGTCTTCTCTTACCTTAACGTCAACGAGCCGAAAGTCCCGATGGGCGGCGGCACCCCGAAGTACAGCGTGTCGCTGATCATCCCGAAATCCGACACCGTTACGGTCGCCAAGATCAGGGCCGCCATCAAAGCCGCCTATGACGAAGGACAGTCCAAGCTCAAGGGGAACAGCAAGTCTATCCCCGCGCTGGAATCCATCAAGACCCCGCTGCGCGACGGCGACAAGGACCGCAAGGGCGACGAAGCCTACGCGGACTCCTGGTTCGTGAACGCCAACAGCACCACGAAGCCCGGCGTGGTCGACGCGGACCGCAACCCGATCCTGGAGACTTCGGAACTCTACTCCGGCATCATCGGAAGGGCGAGCATCAACTTCTACGCCTACAACACCAACGGCAACCGCGGCATCGCATGCGGGCTGAACAACCTTCAGAAGCTGGCGGACGGCACACCGCTCGGAGGCCGCAGCCGTGCGGAGGATGATTTCGCTGATCTGGATGACGAGGACGAAGAGGATTTCCTGTCCTGACGCATACTTGAGGGAGCGGGCGGCCTGCCCGCTCCTTCTTTATGGAGGGTGCTATAATGGGTAACTAAGAATACTGCTGTGATGCATGTGAGGAAGGGAAGGAGAACGGCCGCCCTGACCGGCAGCCGGAGAACTTCCCATTTTAGAAAGAAAAGATGATATGAATGAGATAAGAACACTGAGCATAGATCTGGAGACCCGGAGCGGCACCGATATCTCAAAAGCGGGCGTGTATAAATACGCGCAGTCACCGGATTTCGACATACTGCTCTTCGGAGTCTCCGTTAACAGCGGGCCGGTCACCGTATATGACCTTGCCTGCGGAGACGTCCTCCCGGAGGAGGTCCTGGCCGCCCTGCCGGATCCAGCCGTCACGAAGTGGGCCTACAACGCCTCGTTCGAGAGGGTCTGCATCTCCGAATGGCTGCGGCGGGACCATCCGCAGTACTTCAGCGGGATGTACCTCGACCCGTCCTCCTGGAAGTGTTCGATGGTATGGGCCGCGTACAACGGCCTGCCTTTCGGACTGGAGAAAGTCGGGGCCGCCCTGGGGCTCGACCAGCAGAAGCTCAAGGAAGGGAAGGACCTGATCCGGTATTTCTGCAATCCGTGCAAGCCGACGAAAGCCAACGGCGGCCGCACCTGGAACCTCCCGGAGCATGCGCCGGAAAAGTGGGAGCTGTTCAAAAAGTATAACCAGCGCGATGTGGAAGTCGAGATGCAGATACAGGCGCGCCTTCAGAACTACCCCGTCCCGGATTTTGTCTGGGATGAGTACCGCCTCGACCAGGAGATCAACGACCGTGGGATCAGGATCGACCGGGAGCTGGTGGAGCAGGCGATCAGGATCGATGAGATCTCGGGCGCAGACCTTACAGCGCAGATGCGGGAGCTGACGGGCCTTGAGAACCCGAACTCCGTGACGCAGCTGAAGGGGTTCCTTGCGGAAAAGGGGATCGAAGCCGAATCGCTCGGGAAGAAGGACGTGGCGGAGATGATAAAGACCGCTCCTCCGGAACTGGCCAGGGTCCTGGAGCTGAGGCTGCAGCTTGCCAAGAGCAGCGTGAAGAAGTACCAGGCGATGCAGAACGCCGCCTGCGATGACGACCGCTGCCGGGGGATGTTCCAGTTCTACGGGGCGAACCGCAGCGGCCGGTGGGCCGGCAGGCTGATACAGCTGCAGAACCTCCCGCAGAACCACCTTCCCGACCTGGAGCAGGCGAGGGCGCTCGTGAAGGCCGGCGACTACGAGATGGTGAAGATGCTGTACGGGAACGTGCCGCAGATCCTCTCCGAGCTGACCCGGACGGCGTTCATCCCGGCTCCCGGATACAAATTCATCGTCAGCGACTTCTCAGCCATCGAGGCAAGGGTGCTCTCCTGCCTCGCGGGCGAGACCTGGCGGTCCGAAGTCTTCAGGAACAACGGCGATATCTACTGCGCGTCGGCATCGCAGATGTTCCATGTCCCCGTGGAGAAGCACGGCGTCAACGGGCATCTGAGGCAGAAGGGGAAGATCGCGGAACTGGCCCTCGGCTACGGCGGATCCGTCGGCGCATTGAAAGCCATGGGGGCCATCGAGATGGGCCTTGGCGAAGGGGAACTGCAGCCGCTGGTCTCCATGTGGCGGGAGTCCAATCCGCGCATCGTGCAGTACTGGTGGAAGGTCGACAGCGCGGTCAAGACCGCAGTCACCGAACACATCCCAACCAAAGTCGGCAGCGTGAGGTTCTTCTGGAAGTCCGGCATGCTGTTCATTGAACTTCCCTCCGGGAGGCGCCTTGCTTACGCCAGGCCGCGGATCGGCGAGAACAAGTTCGGCGGGGAGTCCGTCACCTACATGGGGACCGACGTGCAGAAGAAATGGAGCCGTATCGAATCCTACGGCCCCAAGTTCACGGAGAACATCGTCCAGGCGGTCAGCCGGGACATCCTGGCATACGCCCTGCAGACGCTGCAAGGCTACAGGATCGTCGGCCATGTACACGACGAAGTGATCATCGAAGCGCCCCCGGACGTTTCTGTGGATACCATCTGCGGGCTGATGGGAAGGACGCCGCCGTGGATCCCCGGGCTCCTGCTCCGGGCTGACGGATACGAGTGCGCTTTTTATCAAAAGGATTAAGGAACGGGCGGCACCCCTGCGGATGCCGCCCTTATCATTATCCCATGTAATATTTTTCCCAGCGGTCGCGGATGCGCTTCCACTGGTAGTAGTACCAGGACTTCTCCGACTTCTTCCTGTTGAGCTTCCCGAGGATCTCGTCGCGGCCATACCCGAACTCATCCCATTCGATGATCTTTACGAGGACCGGCTCCTCGCTGCGGAGCTCCTCCTTGAAGCGGCACCAGTCGGCGTTCGTTACCGCCTCGTCCGCGGTGGGATCCATCGTGCAGACGCTGGACTTCACTACCTCAGCCATGTCATCCAGGGAGGGGAACCTGTCCGCCCTTACTTCCATGCCCCTTCTCATAGGGCACTCGTCGCTGTAGCAGCTGATGCACTCGGGACAGCTGATCTCCTTCCCCGTCTTAGGGCTGGTGATCTTGCAGCGGTCCCGTCTCTCCTTCTCCCTGCATTCCGCTTTCACTCCGGCGATGTAGCCCCTGGCGCTCTCATACTCATCCTCGTCTACCAGTTCCATGACCACCAGCATCGTGGTCGCGCTGAACCTGTGCTTCGTCACGAATCTGCGGTCGATACCCCTCAATTCGATGTCCTCCTCGTTTGTCGGCACGGGGATGAACTTTTTCCCTTCCGGCGGGTCATCGAAGTCGATCCTGCCGTTCGGCTTTACCTTAAATCCGAGTTTCTCAAGTTTTGTCTGGGCCACCATGGTCCTCCTTTCGCGTTCTGACTTGTCGCGAAACGGAGAGCCGTAATGGCCGCCAGAAAAAAAGGGTGCACGAATCTGCCCGAACCTGAGAGACTTCTTCCGGTCTCCCCGTTTCAGTTCCGTGCCGCCCCTGCTCACTGGTTCGGCCGTATTATTAAGTTTTCACCCTTACCGCAGCGGTGAGCATCACCGGTGTCTTCGCTGCGGATCGGACGGGACAGTTCACGTCTTGTCCGGGACTGTGAGTGTTGGGCACTCAGCCGGGCCTGCGCTTGTGCGCTGGTCCGGATCAGGGCTCAATCCCCTCCTGCTTTCCTACGCCCAGAAGTCGGCCGTTTTTACAGTGGAAATTAAAAAATTTTTCTGCTTCATATACCCATGCCTGCTTAGGGGCGGTTTTTATAGTGGATTCCATATTTTTTTTGCGGAAATGATAAGTTTCCAGGGGGGCTATGATAATCACCTCTTTCTTAACAGCTATGTGGCCAAAGAATGATTGATTCCGGTAAAAACAAAAAAGCCGGAGCCGCCGACACACCCACTACGAGTGTGTCGACAACTCCGGCTATTTGGTATCTCGCATTCGGATCCGTTGCTCGGTAGCTGCGTCAATTACAGATAAACAGGCCGGAAACTGCTGCAGCTTTCCTGCAGCTCATCAGCCCGGCACACAGGATCAATCCCGTGTGGCTATCCGCCGTCTACAACGATATTTTTTATGGTGCATGCTCACGGCTATGACCGTACCGCATTTAGCACATTTGATAGTTATAATACAGTCTTCGCTTCGCTCCATGTCGAACAGGCGTTGACTGCAGCAGGGACATTTTACGGGCACGGATCCTTCTTTCGTCTTCGAATCTCCCACTTATGCCACTTCCTCCTCAAATCGGGTTCTTTCCGGAATTCAGACAGCTATGCCCCTCCTGATATAGAAAGGCCCTTCCTGCGGGTCTTCCGCCCTAATGAGGCCGCATCTCTTCATATGGACGTATGCTGCGGACTCAGATACCCCAAAGGTCTCAGCCGCTTTCCGGCCAAGTTCCTCCAAGTCTTCGAACCAGTCCCTGTACCTGAAGAAAGGCTCCATCCTGGGCCTGACGAAGATCCCGTCCTTAAAGCCTGCCTTCCTGTTAAGGTCCATGACGAACGGCACGAAGGTATGCCTGGGCATCAGGACCGCCGCCGCGTACACATTTGCCTGGTGCTCCATGAAGTCCCGGTCCGTCCACCGCCTGTTCTCCTGCTTATCGTTGTCGAGCACGCTGCTGCGGCACATGATCTTGTCCATCACGCTCCTTGCGGCGATGACGTCCTGCCCAGAAAAAGCAGGATAATGCATGCAGAAATGCCCGCCTTCATGGCAGATGGTAAACTGCGTATATCCGTCCTCCCTGGCCATCACGGCCGAATCGATGACGACTGCTCCGGCCTGGAAGAACTTCTCCACAGTCCGGCCTTCCTCGTTGACAGTGATCATGGCATCCTTGAAAACAGTGATGCCATTGATTTCAACGCCCGGGACCACGTTACGGATATCCTGTGCATCGACGCAGGCTTTCAGATATGTCTCCAAAAAATGGAGGGCGTTGAGCTTTCCGGGTTCCCGGAGCAGCGCCGGCTTATAATCGCCCACCTGTGCTTCTGCGTATGCCATGACTTCAAGATCGCAGACAACAGGGGTCCCGTCATATTTCCTGTTCGGACAGTTGAATTCAATCATACTTTTCTGTCTCCTTTACCCTGATGTAGCGGATGAACTGCTTCCAGTCATCATCGTTTATAACGCCCTTCTTTGTCATCCGGAGCGCGTATCTTGCCATGTCCCCGGCTTCCGAGTACATCATGATGTCATCCAGATCTCGGGGAATCTTCGAGTTCTCCTTTGCAGCAAGATCGTACATCAGGGCGATCTCTTCTTCTGTGAAGTGAAAGAACTCTATCAGCTTCTGTGTCTTTGCCTCGTCATACGGCTTCCGGCGCCCCTGTTCGATGTCGCTCACATAGCTGAAAGAGACCCCCAGCTCTGCCGCGACATCTTTCAGCGTCAGCTCCCGGCTGTCGGAGAGCCTTTTCGCCTTCAGGAACTGACCGTATCTCATATTCTTTGTATCCATGATTACCTTCTTTCTAAAACTATATTACGCAAATTCGTCCGTAAAAATGTAAATAAGTATAAAAAGATACGCCCTCCCGAAAAAGTCGAATACCTGTTCGCTTTGGCGTATCTTTACTGTATCACGTTATGTTCTCTTTTGCAAGAGAAGTTTCGAACATATTTTCGCTTTTATTGTGTTGTCACTATAGATAATAAAATTTCGGTAGCTCAGGTTGATATTGTTACCTTCCCCCCTACGACTATCTATGTTACAACCGGCTGGTATGGCACAAGAAACTTCCTAACTGTCTTCAAAATTCAAAAATTCACCGATATAGTTGTAATTACAATCTATATTTGCATTATAATTGTAATTCATAATTAACTTGCAAAAATAATTGTAATTTAAATCCTTGAGACCTATACTATAGTAGGTATTTTTTATTTGGTGGAGGGTATGTCATGAATGTGCAAAAGCAAAAGACCCCTATGGAATATATAAACATCGGTGAGTTGAATCATGGACAGTCATCAAAGATAGTGAGGGGATTGGTAGAACGTGACGGCACGGCTCTTATTCAAAAAAACGGAAAGCCTATTGCTGTGATGATTTCCTATGAAAGATATAAACGGATGTTTGAACGCGGTATTGATATCACAGAACAATAAACTATGGGGAGGTCTCACTACATGGCATATGTGAATTTGATAAATGATGACTGTATTAAAGCAATGGAAAAAATTGAGGGGGCGTCTATTGACTTGTTATTAACAGATCCTCCATATAATCTTGGGAATTTCATGAAAAAACGTGCGACTAATCTTGCGAGAATGAGAGATAATTTTTTTGCAGCCGCCGGATGGGATAACATGGAATTCGAAGAATGGGAAAAGTCGATGGACACATTCTTTGGTTCTGCTGCACGTGTCATGAAAAGAGGTGGTTCGGTAATCATCTTTATGGCAATTATCAAAGTTGAAACCATCATACATTTGGCACAAAAGCACGGATTTTATTATAAAACAACGGGTATATGGCATAAGAAAAATCCTATGCCCAGAAACATGAATTTGCATTTTGTTAATTCAACAGAAACATGGATATATTTTGTCTACAAAGCTCACACGGGAACCTTTAACAACAACGGTGCTGTACTACATGACTTTGTGGAAACTGCTGTTACGCCATCAAGTGAGAGACGCTACGGGAAGCATCCGACTCAAAAGCCGGTATCATTAATGACTCACTTTATTACAGTTCTATCGAATGAGGAAGATGTTGTTCTGGATCCATTCATGGGCAGCGGATCAACAGGTGTAGCTGCAAAAAAAACAGCAAGAAACTTCATAGGGATTGAGCTAAGTAAAGACTATTACGATATAGCTCAACACAGAATCCAGGAGGTGTCGCATGAAGCCGAAGGTGATTGATCTCTTTGCTGGCGTTGGTGGGCTTTCTCTTGGTTTTGAAATGAAAGGATTTGATGTTGTAATTGCTAATGAATACGATCCTTCAATTGCCCACGCGTATACGGAAAACCATCCCGACACCCAGATGATAGTTGGTGACATTACTACATTAGACTTAGAAAACACATTCGGTAATCTCACAAGCAATATCGACATCGTAATTGGTGGTCCGCCCTGCCAAGGTTTTTCTCAGAAAGGACAAAGAAAGACTATTTATGATGAGCGAAATTTTCTGTTCAAATATTATGTTAAAGTAGTTGACTTGGTTCATCCTACTTATTTTGTCATGGAGAATGTCCCTAATTTGCTGACGTCTGAAGGAGGATATTTTCGCCGCGAAATAGAAGATTTGTTTAATTCAATGGGATACCAGCTCACAATGGGGGTGCTTAATGCCGCAAATTATGGGGTTCCACAAAACAGGCATCGCGCCGTAATAATCGGAAAAAGGAATAAGAAGGCGCCTGAACTACCTGCACCGACCGGTGTTTCTGTAACGATTTGGGATGCTATCAGCGACCTTTCCTATTTAAACTCCGGAGAAGGTTCAGAAGAACAAGAATATTTTATGGAGCCACAAAGCGATTACCAACGAATGCTTCGCAACAAAAGTACAATTTTGTATAATCATGTTGCGACAAAGCATTCACCCCTTGCTCTTGAAAGGCTGTCAATGATACCACCGAACGCTGGTAAAGAAGTTCTACCAAAAGAACACCTTACAAAGTCTATTTATAGCGGTACTTGGACAAGAATGAGAAAGGACGAAATATCTGTCACCATTACAACGCGATTCGATACGCCATCATCAGGGAAGTTCACTCATCCATATTTAAATCGGTGTATCACAGTAAGGGAAGCTGCGAGAATCCAATCGTTTCCGGACACTTTCCGTTTTATCGGTAATAAAGGATCACAGATGAAACAAGTCGGCAATGCTGTACCTCCTTTATTAGCTGGTGCTATAGCTGAAGTAATAATGAACGACATGAAGGAGGACGAGACATATGAACAGACCAGATAATGCTACAGCATATGGAGAACTTGATTTAAAGCTCGGTATTAAGTCGTCGTTGCCAAATGTAAAGAGTACACTGGGATTGGTCATCCTTCTTTGGGAAGGCACAAACCGGCCTTCAGAACTGGCTTATTCTGAACAGGTTGGAACTGAGTTAGTTCTTTCCTCTGCAATAAAAAACCAATTCGTAAACTATGTAAAAAATGAACTCGATCAATATAAAATCAGCGAAGAAGAGTTTATAACAAAAGTTAATTCAAACCAGCTTTTCAAGTCGCAAATGGAGGCTTTGATCGTCGCACTTGAATTAATTTGGAGACTGGCTAAGGTTACATTTATAGATACAACAAAGCCCTACAGTGCAGAAAGAACTGGCCGCATCCGCTATGAAAAGAAGTTGTCCTTTTCTTTGAATCTTGATATTTTACACACCACTATTAACAATGATATGGACAGCTATAAAAGAGTCCTTCTTCATTGGATTGGTATGGATGTTAAGATGGATCTCGAAAAAGAGACCAACCTTCTCCATTCACTTAATGCACTTTCAGAGGGAGCTCTTTACAAATTATCTGATGGTGATAAAGATGTCGTTTTCAACCAAAACAGCATTTACAAAAAACTCCTGGATACGAATGAACCGGTTGATATAAATGGTGACAAAGAAGCCAAAGGATCTCTTCGTATATTAAAGTCGGCATTAAATGATGGCCTGAATCCTTTTTTAAAATACTCTGGTGGATCTGTATCTAAGAGTAATGATAATTCAACTCTGGAAGAATACCAGAAGAGGGTTGATACATTTCTACGGTTATCAGCCACAAAGATTATTGGCTTAGAAGATGTGGGAATTGATGATTCAGAAGAATCTGAAGATGAAAACGGGCCTACAATAGACCGTGTAAAAGGCGGCACTAATATTATTTTATATGGTGTCCCCGGGGCGGGAAAATCTTGGACTATAAAACATGAATATTGTGATGATGAGTCTCTTATGGAGCGTTTGGTATTCCACCCCGACTACACATACTCAGACTTCGTCGGACAGATTCTACCCAAGGTAGCTGATGACGGAAGTGTCAGTTATGAGTTTTCTGCGGGGCCCTTTACAAAACTGGTTCGCAAGGCATATATCAATCCTGATAAAATGTACTATCTAATTATAGAGGAAGTTAACCGCGGGAATGCTCCTGCTATATTTGGGGATGTGTTCCAGTTGTTGGACAGGGATAAAGACGGAAGCAGCGAATATGAAATAACAAATGCTGACATTGCCAAAATCGTTTATTTGGATGACAGTCATAAAGTGTCCATTCCATCAAATATGTGCATTCTTTGTACAATGAATACGAGTGACCAGAACGTATTTACATTGGACACTGCTTTCCAAAGAAGATGGAGCATGCGACTTATCAGAAACAGATTTCATGATGAACCTGACGAAAAACGTTTTGCCGGAACAAAGATTCTCGACACCGATGTGACTTGGGAGAAGTTCTTCACTGAAATTAACGGCTTTATACTTGGTAAAAACATCCGCATGACATCGTCTGAAGACAAACGACTTGGTACGCACTTCGTTTCAGAGGATGATCTGACAATGGGTGATGGCAGTGAAAAACAGATTAGCCGATTCCCCGAAAAGGTTTTGAAGTATCTCTGGGACGACGCTTTCAAGTTCACCAAAGAGGATGTGTTTGATCTGGAAAAAGTAAAAAGTTTGGAGGATGTGATTGATCTATTTGTTACATCAACCGGTAATAGCCGTTTTCTTGTATTCAAAGAAAATATATATAATTCTCTTGTGCCAAAAAGTACTTCTTAAAAGATCGGTGGTGAATTCATGTCTATAGATCGTGAGCATTTTGTTATAAGAGAACACTGCCATATCAATCAGAACGGGGATGGTGATCGTTTTGTCGGTGTAAAGGCCGACAGTAATAATGCGATGATTTATTTCCCTATGGGCTATGAATTGCCTGCACAAGATGATGAGCTCCGAAGAGACATAAAGAACCTTTTCCAGGTACTTGCAACATTTACAGAGAAAACTGACCGTGTCCTTGAAATGGATAAATTCACCGCACCACAATCCGTGGATTTCCCCATTCAAGCCTATCTGAATGTAATCAACTATTACTTGGATCATAACGGTAGTTATTATACCGAGACAGAAACCACTTATAAAGTTGACAAACGGGGGAAAACAGATTGGGGACGGACCATAAAAACTCAAACACCGATGGTTCAGGGCAAGTCTCTTCTTTATCTTAACCAAGTTGTCCGCATGTCCACGCCTGATCTGAATCGCCTTATCACACGAATTCATAGGTATTGCGTTTATGAAAGTTTTGAGCGTATCGGCTGGCTTTACACGACAAATACACCTGAACAGCCTGACATTAACTTTGATAAGAATATGTTTGTGGCTACCTTAAATACAAAACTCGGCAGTACAAATAATGATAATGATAAAACACTCTTTCGTTCTATGATTGCAATGATAGAGTTCCGGGATAGTCAAACTATCGATAAGCAGTTCTATTTTGGGACGGACAGATTTGAGACAGTATGGGAAAGACTGATTGATAAAGTATTTGGTGTTCCGAACAAAGATGCTTATTTCCCACACGGCCTGTGGACGGAGAGATACGGCAAAAACAAGGGGAAACCTTCAAGTGCCCTGGAACCCGACACGATAATGATTTATGGCGGGAAGTTCTATGTGCTTGACGCAAAATATTACCGGTACGGAATACTCCCGAAATACGGGCCAGGACTTTTGCCACAGTCTTCGGATATCAACAAACAGATAACATACGGACAATTTGTAAAAAACCAGAAGGCTCCCGCAGACACTCAGGTTTTCAATGCCTTTATAATGCCCTATAATCGGGCAAAGAATGATTTCGGCATCAGCAGTCTGTTTGGAAATGTTGCTGAAGCCGTCGGGGATTGGGTAAACCATCCAGCAAATCCCGAAATCTATGAGCGGGTTCAAGGCATTGTGTTCGATACACGCTATCTGCTGAAAAACTATGACGGCAATCATGATTCCGAAAAAGAAGAACTCATTCGGGAAATCGAACGCCCCTTTGTACCTCAAACAACAGACGGAGAGGAATAATCCTCCCCGTCTGTTTTTATTCGTTCTTTGTTTCGTTCAGTTTATCTCTGGCCCTTTTTCTTGCTGCCATGGCCCTGTTCATACACGCCTTACAACAATATTTTTTCTTTCTGGATGAAACTGGCACCAGAAAGAATTCCCTGCATTTTGGATTTGCACACCGGCGATAAGTTTCCATGTTAGGGCGCATGTAAAACAATCCAAAGTACAAGGCACTAAAAAGTGAATCAATTTTCCACGCAGGCTCAAGTATGGAAATATTGTAGGTAGGACGAACTCTGCGAAGGTTCGATTCAATTTCCTCTTTCACGATATACTTTGCCGTCGTCACCGCTGCCTGCTTTAACTTCGCCGTAAAATTCTCCTTGCATACTGCGTCATTTACATAGTGCGTTTTCTCCAGATCAACGTAATCAATTATCCCCACTTCATAGAAATAATGAAAAACGAAATCATTAATGTACAGCATGAGTCTTGTCTTGTTTTCACGTGGAGCGCAATATGCCTTAAACACATTCTGAAAAAGCGGTGTTTCGTACTTACTGTCGGATGGTGTTCCATTAAGAATTGAATCCACCAAATCGGCATCCATGGAGAATGATGTTATATTATCGGTAAATGTGAACTCCGAATTATTGAACGTGTCATTAAGCCGGGGATCACGATCAGCTTCGATATTCTGTTCGAGAAACTTACTGTACAGATGCCTGTCAGAAGTATATTTATATTTCCCGTCTTTTGTCTCCAAAGACACAACCGGGGCAAACAGGTGATAAAAAATCATCCGTATTATTTTCTCGTAACTTGTCCTGGACATATCTGTAATTGTTGACATTAATTCCAAAGTAGCCTGAAGTCTGCCCACAAGAAATTCCAATTCATGCAAACTCACAATTTCCGTCTTTTCGGTCGTCAGCGGGAAAAGGAATCCATTCTTCTCAAAGAACGAAAAATACGAACTTATATCGCTCTTGTCGATAGCCGCAAGTTTTCCAAGCAGATTACTCTCTGAAATAGATCCGTCCTCATTTAAGCGCACCAGTCCGACTTTTGACCCGAATGCAAAATGCACCTTTTGATTTGTGATAGCAGTTAGTCTAATTGCCGGCATCGGTTGCTCACTGATATTCGTTGAAACCGATACTTTCTCACATCTGCATTCACATGATTCGAACGTGAATATGCCGCTCGTAAAAAAATTATCTTCCATTTTCTCTTTTTTCGGCACTTAAACCACCTATATCTTTCTCTGGAAGAGTCTCTTTCAAAAGGCTCTTTTTTTGTTTTCCAAATATAGTAATGCATAAAGTAATGTTTATCTGGTATTCTAATTGATTTTACCCATTTTCTCAAGTATGTAACGCCTTATATAAAACATAAGTAATGTATTTTTATCGGTTTTTACATTACTTATTATTTGCGGTAATCTGGCATCATCTGAGGGGCACTCTGGTTCGTCGAAACACAGCAGTGCTGTTCCGACTCTCGGACAATTAAAACATCAGGGGTACCAGCCTGCGGAACAGCAAGTCCCCTGGGGAAGGAGAAGCTATGGCAGATAACGAAAGCTGGCGAATAAGTATCGAGCAGTCATCGGACTTCATTGAGAAGCAGCTTGGCGTGGCAACCGTAAGGTCAATTTTTCAGAAATATAATGCGACCTGCCTTGACGATTTGAATCCGTGCTACTACTCAGAAGTCTTCGGTGAACTTTATCAGTACGAAGTTGATTTAATCGACTAAAGACAATTCTTACCTGTGGCGGCACATCGGGTCGCGAACCGATGTGTGCATGGCCAAAGCAGGATACACAATTCAATATGCCCAGTGTCATGCACCACTGGTCACCAACGAAGGAAGCGGAGAAATCCGCGAAGGTGACCAAATGAGAAGAATACTGGCGAGCCACTCTGGTTGTCTCCGTTTCCGCAAAATGGAAAGGAGCCAACCTAATGGCAAAAGAAATCGTATGGGCCAGTCTCACCCCGGAAGAGACAAAGACACTCGCAGACCTCGAAAGGCGCGGTGTTAAGGTATTCGCGGCACCGATTGAAATTGAGCACAAAGAACAGTTTGAGACACTCGGAATCACCTGGGAGCAGTGCAGAACATGGTATATCGGCATCCAGAAAGTCATTGTACATCTGACGCCCTCTGATGAGAACTGCTACAGATTCTTACTCAATGAACTTCGGGCAAAGCACCGCAATGGTTATCGTTCTGGGCGATGCAAGATTCCCGGATTGCTTAAGCCACTCATCACCTGCCCAGAGAGCAATCGTTGCTCAAATTGCCCATATCCAGAATGCCGCGACCAGCATAAATCAAACATAATCTCATGGGACGAGCTCGCGGAAATAGATTACGAGGGAGAAGATGTGGGCAACCGGCCGATAGAGAAGGCTGATGCCAAAATTGAGTATGAAGAAATCCGTAATCTCCTCGACGAAGTGAATCCAATCATCTCAAAGATTCTCGAAATGAAAGTACGCGATGAATACTCCGTTCAGGAAATTGCGGATACTCTTGGAGTCAGCAAGCGGAACGTATATTTCTACCTTAACCGCGCAAGAGCCATCGGTCAGAGGTACAACAACGGCAATTAAGAAAAAGAGCAGCATCAGGACTAAATCATCCTGATGCTGCTTCCTTATTGTGTTACTGCTTCATCATGCCGATTGCAGTCTCTTCCCTGCGGATCACCTCGGCGTTCTCCCTGCTGACAACCTTAACGAGCGGCCCTCCGTACTTCCGGTAGGCGGCTCCGATCCGCCCATACTTCATAGCGGCATATGCCTCCGTTCCGAGCTTCTCCCCATAAAGGTCGATAAGATCTCCCTTGGCGTCATCCGCATCATTTTTTATAATCGTATTGTCCTGCGTATAGATCGCTATCATGTCGGTCTCCGTTCTGAATCAAGTGCTATGTCCATTGTAGCATACTCCTGCCTTCTTCAGTTGAGGAATTCCCTTTTTGTCGGTATTGTGTTTCTTTTCACTGTATCTCATCACCGAAAGTCACCCTAACAACCCTTCAGTTCTGCTCTAATGAAAGGGTGACTATCCATTGAGCAATAGCAAAATCGTATCCTCAATTCTCTGAAATAGCGCTTTCATATCCTCGCCGCCAAAATAGCAAAATCGTATCCTCAACCCTACTCATACCTGTATCGTGGATAAGTTCTTACATATAATAAAAGGGTTTCCGGCTATGCGGAGCAAGGCCGCTCAAGAGCCGGAAACCCACATATTTAGGGCATTTCTGCCCCTTTTCAGTCTTTGTGTGTTAGCAAAATCACTGTCTCAACATGGCTGGTCTGGGGGAACTGATCTACCGGCTGTACCGTACGCAGACCGTATCCGCCTTCACAGAGGATCTTGAGGTCTCTGGCCAGGGTC
>OCTX012259352.1_pt1 | contig 17788 bp, 14 predicted proteins | sample 1539691 | NCBI WGS metagenome assembly OCTX01 (sample SAMN02144231, study PRJEB22623) | gut metagenome | biome: sheep rumen | host: Ovis aries | place: New Zealand | reverse complement strand
TCACTCGTGATGACGATGTCACCCTGTTGTTCATTGGTGGCGGATCTGCCGTCCGCTGCTTGGAGGAAAGTTGCCAGGAAATAGGTAATGTTTACGACTATGACAATTCTATCTGCATTGCCGTGCCGACAAGTTCCTCATGGCCCATTGTTACGAGCGAGGTGATGCAGCACCATGCAGCCAAGGGAAACAAAGGCCCTAAGCCGTTCTACCCGGTGTGTATGTCGGCTATGAAGGCTGATGAGTCTGATTTCTTGAAGATGAGTAACCGAACCCAGTTCCTGGAAAAGGGGTCTGTCTTGTCCTATTACCTGGGCGATGATGACCTGACCATGTATGTCAAGAAAACATTTAGGCATGAGTTGATTGACGGGAAAGACAGTCTCGGAGTGGAAGCATTGGCCGCCTTCCTCAAGTCTGTGTCGGAGCAGAATGTGATGATTTTTACGACAGAGGTGGGCAGTGGCACGCTGACGAACTATCAGCGAATTCTCACTCCGTACGATATCACAGTCTCGAAAGAGGCGTTGGGTGAACTGGTAGATAAGTTCACCGACCTGACGCCAAAGAGCAAGATTCGGCGCGACGAGACCCCGTATATCATGTTAGGAAGCCATTACTACGTAGCCCGTGAAGTTTACGACGAGGGAGACTGCCGCCCCATTATCATCTTGGATGAAAACGGGAAACCTGTCACGAAGACAAACTATCTGTATTTTGCAGGGTACAATGAGGACGGTGGATCATCGTTCTGGATACCCGATGAGATGGTGGATCTTCTGAAGAAACTTGACCCACGTTTTGGTGATATTGTGAAGAACAATCGCATCCCACGTAATAACGAGACCGTCATTGTCTCACTAAACAGTTATTTACCAGAGAAGTGATGGCTATGAAGATAGAAGAGTTTATGGCGGGTAAGTGTTATAGAATAATGAAGAACAACTGTAGCACTCACGCCGTAAAGACGAAACTACCCAACGAACTGGGACTTTATGACATGAGCATTGCCTCAAAGGAGCGGGAACGCAATGACAAAAAAGCAAAAGAAAAAGAAGAATACGAAAGGAAGAAGGAAGCAGATAAAACAAATCGTGACTGGCGTATTGACGATGAAGAGCGCAAGCGTAAATACGCCTTAGACGATGAAGAGCGTAAACGAAAATACACTATAGAGGATGAGGAACGAACGCAGAAACCTAAGGGCGAAGAGCATAAATAATAAGGAAGGTACTAGCAACTTTTTAGTAAGATAGTATGAAAAAAAAGAATAGAAGAACTCTCTGGCTGAAGTTCGACCGTCTGCTGTCGAAAAGCCTGCTCAGACAGTTTGCAATTCTCGGTGGCGTATTGATAATCGCACTGGGACTTTCTTACCTGATGCTCTCATGGTCGGGGGCGGAGTGGGAGAGATTCTGTAACGCTGAGCATCTCAATAAATATCTGCTGCCGCTCTACCTGCTGACAGACTCCAACGCCCTGAACAACCTCTATATGGGCAGTGACGACACGTATGTTCACGGGTGGATGCTGATAGCCAGCAGCATCATCTTCCTGTTTGGTGCCTTTGTGTTCAACGGTATCATTATCGGTATCATCACCAACAGCATTGAGCAACGGGTGAACAATCACAAGGAGGGCCATATCCACTACCTGAAGTCGGGCCACTACGTCATCATGGGCTACGACGAGATGGTGCCGTCGTTCATTTCGCATATCTTTGAAAAGGACAAGGATGCCTATATACTGATTCTTACGGCCAAGGAGACTGTCGCAATCAGGGAGATACTGCTGAAATCGTTCAGCGAGAAGCAGATGAAGCGAGTGATCATCAACTATGGTCACAGGATATCGACCGATGCTTTCAAGGACATCTATCTGGAGGCAGCAGAAGAGGTGTTCGTGGTGGGCAACCACTCCAATGCCGCCCACGATGCCATCAACGTGGAGTGCGTGGACAGCATCTGCCGTTACCTGAAGGACAAGCCGCAATGTCCTACCAGGATAACCTGCGTGTTCAAGGACTTAGACACCTACGCCGCCTTCAAGACCTCCGAGATTTTCAACAACGTAAAAGACCTCCACGTAGAGTTCATTCCCTATAATTTCTACTCCGGCTGGGCCAAGCAGGTGTTTGTGAAACGGGAGTACAGAGACTTCGACAATCCGGGCACAGTGTACAAGTACCCGCTTGTCTATGGCAAGGGCATCAAGCCCGACGACGACAAGTATGTTCACTTGGTGTTTGTCGGTACCACCAATTTCGCTGTGGCCTTCGCCATGGAGGCTGCCCATGTGTTGCACTTCCCCAACTTTGCCACCAAAGGCGTTAGGACGCGCATCACCTTCATCGATGTGAATGCCGACAAGGAGAAGGATGAGTTTATTACCCGCAACCGCCACTTCTTTGAGGTACAACACTATATCTATAGAGATTTGTCAGGGAGCAAAGGCAAGGAAGAAGAAGGCTTCAGGTTTGAGCACCTGTACCGTAAGGGCGGGGAGGATGTTGACTTCCTTGATGTGGAGTTTGAGTTCATCAAGGGCGATGTCTTCTCTATGCCAGTTCAGAAGGTAGTCAGCAAATGGGCTGACGAACATAGAGACAACAAGCAATGTCTTTCTATCTTCCTCGCTCTGGCTGACCAGCGGCAGAATTTCGTCATGGGCATGAACATGCCCGACGAGGTGTATGCCAACGAGGTGCCGGTGTTTATCCGCCAGAACCGCTCGGACAATTTCGTGACCAACCTTCGCAATGCAGACCAACGGAAAGAGGACAAAAAGTTGACGTATTCGGTGGTGAAAGACGGAGCGGTAGAGTCAAAAGAGCGCGATGCCCGTTATGCCCACATCTATCCCTTTGGTATGAACGAGACGGCTTTCAGTGCTGACGACCACTCGCTGAAGCGCGCCAAACTCATCAACTATCTGTATGAGACGGCTAACTATGAAACCTACAAGTTCCAGGGCATTCTGGTGCTGGATGCTATCCCGGAGGACAAGATATGGGAAGAGGCGAATGCGATGTGGCAGAAACTGTCGGTAGCCCTGAAGTGGTCGAACCTCTACAACTCGTACACCATGCGCACCAAGCAGCGCACCCTGCGGGCTATGCGCGGACTGGACATCGACGACGAAAGTCGCGACTATGACGCACTGACCGACTACGAGGCAGACCAGTTGGCCATCGTGGAGCACAACCGCTGGAACGTGGAGAAACTGCTCATGGGATTCCGAAAGCCACGGACAGACGAAGACAAGTATGTACACACCGCGTTTGCCAACCAACTGAAGAAGAACAAAGACCTCTTCATCCACCACGACATCCGCCCGTTCGACCAGTTGAGCAATATCCGAGAATTGGACCGTGAGTTCTCGCGCTATATCCCGTGGATCATGAAAATGACAGACAACAGATGACAGACAACCAGAAGAGACAAGAGATGACGAACCAGAAGAAGTACATTCCGCAGCCCATTGACACGAGTGAAGTCGTACTGCCAGAAGAATTAGAACAGTTGGTTGAGCAGATGTCGAAGAATGTCCATGAAGTATGGGCTGCAACACGTATCAGCCAGGGTTGGACCTATGGCGAGCAGCGTAACGACGAGTTGAAGACGCACCCCTGTCTCGTTCCCTACGAGGAACTGCCGGAAGAAGAGCGGGAGTACGACCGCAATACGTCTGTCGGGACGTTGAAGTTGATTATGAAACTAGGATTTAAGATCGGCAAAGCACGGCAGTGGGAGGGCGAATGACTGTTATATATTATTAAAAGGGGCGATGGAAGTGAAAAATTGATAAAGGATAGGGCTTAATTCATAATTATTTCGTACTTTTGCACACTAAAAGTATAGAAATGACAATGAGCGAAGCAAGAAAGAATCCGTTTTTTGAACCCTATAACACGCCGCACGACACGGCCCCGTTTGACCGTATCAGACTCGAGGACTACGAGGAGGCCTTCATGGAGGGCATCCGGCGCGACAACGAGCAGATTGAAAAGACCATCAACAACCCGGAGAAACCGACCTTCGACAATACCATTATCAACCGCGACGATGACACCGAGGGCTACTACGACCTGCTGGACCGTGTGTCGACGGTGTTCTTCAATCTGCTGTCGGCCGAGACCAACGACGAGATGGATGCGCTGGCCCAGAAGATGCAGCCCATCCTGACGCAGCATGCCAACGATGTACGGCTGAACGAGCGGCTGTTCGAACGTATCAAGTATGTGCATCGTCACCATCGGAAGTTGACGCCCGAGGAGAAGATGCTGCTCGACAACTGCTACGACGGTTTCGTGCGCAGCGGTGCCCTGCTCGACAAGGCCGGCAAAGACCGTCTGCGCCAGTTGACCGAAGAGGCCTCGATGCTGTCGCTGCAGTTCTCGCAGAATCTGCTGAAGGAACAGAAAGCCTTCACGCTGCATATCACCGACGAGGCCCAACTCGACGGGCTGCCTGAGACCGCCCTTGAGGCGGCTGCCCAGGAGGCGAAGCAGCGCGAGATGGAGGGTTGGGTGTTTACGCTCGACTATCCGTCGTACTCGCCGTTTATGACCTATAGCACCCAGCGGGAGTTGCGCCGCCAGATGTATATGGCCCGCAACACGGTCTGTGTACACGACAACGAGACCAACAACCTCGAGATCTGCAAGCGGCTCGTCAACCTTCGTCGCGAGATTGCCCAGTTGCTGGGCTATAAGACCTATGCCGACTATGTGTTGAAGCATCGTATGGCAGGCAACGTGAAGAGCGTCTATAAGTTGCTGAACGATCTGATCGACGCCTATAAGCCGACGGCCGTCCAGGAACGGGAGGAACTGAAGAAGAGTCTTCCCAAAGCCCTCCGGCAGGAAGGATATCTCGAACCTTGGGACGCTGGTTTCTATACCCACAAGTTGCAACTGAAGAAGTACAACCTCGATGCCGAGATGCTGCGGCCCTATTTCCGGTTGGACAAGGTCATCGACGGCATCTTCGGACTGGCCAACCGCCTGTATGGCATCACGTTCAAGGAGAACAACGACATACCCGTCTATCATCCCGACGTGAAGGCCTACGAAGTGTTCGACCGTGACGGCACCTATCTGGCTGTGTTCTATGCCGACTTCTATCCCCGCAAAGGCAAGCAGGGTGGGGCATGGATGACGCAGTATCAGGGACAGTATATCGACAAGAAAGGCGAGAATGTGCGTCCCCATGTGTCGGTGGTGATGAACCTGACCAAGCCCACGGCCGACAAGCCCGCACTGCTCACGCTGGGCGAGGTGGAGACGTTCCTGCACGAGTTCGGCCACTCGCTGCACGGCATGTTTGCCAACACCCGCTTCGAGAGCCTCTCAGGCACCAACGTGTGGTGGGACTTCGTCGAACTGCCCTCGCAGTTCATGGAGAATTTCTCTGTCGAGAAAGACTTCCTGCGCACCTTCGCCTTCCATTATCAGACCGGCGAGCCGTTGCCCGACGACCTGATCCGCCGTATCGTCAGAAGCCGCAACTTCATGGTGGCCACTAATTGTCTGCGCCAGGTGTCGTTCGGACTGCTCGACATGGCCTACTACACCCAGAAGGGTGAGTTCACGGCCGACGTCATCCCCTTCGAGAAGAAAGCGTGGCGCAAAGCCATCCTCGGCAAGCAACTGCCCGACACCTGCATGACGGTGCAGTTCTCGCATATCATGGCCGGAGGCTATGCCGCCGGCTACTACAGTTACAAATGGGCAGAGGTGCTCGATGCCGATGCCTTCTCCGTGTTCAAGCGCCACGGCATCTTCGACCAGAAGACTGCACAGTCGTTCCGCGAAAACATCCTCTCGAAGGGCGGCACGGAGAACCCGATGACGCTGTACAAGCGCTTCCGTGGCGGCGAGCCCACCATCGATGCGCTGCTGAAGCGGAACGGGATAAAGAGAGTTAAGAGTTGAGAGTTGAGAGTTAAGAGTTGAGCGATGAACGAGAAACAGCAAAAACTGGACGAGCGCTATCTGCGCATGGCTCGTATCTGGGCCGAGAACTCCTACTGCGTGCGCCGTCAGGTCGGGGCACTGGTGGTGAAGGATAAGATGATCATCAGCGACGGCTACAACGGCACGCCGACCGGATTTGAGAATGTCTGCGAGGACGACAACAACGTGTCGAAGCCCTATGTGCTCCATGCCGAGGCCAATGCCATCACCAAACTGGCCCGCTCCGGCAACAACAGCGACGGTGCCACCATCTATATCACGGCCTCGCCCTGCATCGAGTGTGCCAAACTGATCATCCAGGCCGGTATCCGTCGTGTGGTCTATGGCGAGAAATATCGTCTGACCGACGGCATCGAACTGCTCCAGCGGGCAGGTATCGATGTGGTGTATATGGGGGAAGAGTGAAAAAGGTGGAAAGGTGAAAAAGTAAAAAGTAAAAAAATAAAGATTGAGAGTGAAAAGGGAAGCGTGATGAACAACAAGAATCGATTTTCTCCCCTGTGGCTGGCACTGACCACGGTCATCGGCATCGTGATTGGCACTTTCTATGCCAACCACTTCTCGGGCAACCGTCTGAGCATCATCAACTCGGGCAGCAACAAACTGAACAATCTGCTCTATATCATCGACGACCAGTATGTGGACACCGTCGATATGACCGACTTGGTGGAGCAGGCCGTACCTCAGATACTGTCGGAACTGGATCCGCACTCCACCTATATCTCTGCTAAGGACGTGCAAACCGCCAACGACGACCTGCGCGGCTCGTTCTCGGGCGTGGGCATCGAATTCACCATCCGCCAGGACACCCTGCGTGTGCAGAACGTCATCACCGACGGCCCTGCCGAGAAGGCCGGTCTGTTGGCCGGTGATAAGATTGTGACCGTCGACGACTCCGTCTTCACGGGCAAGAGCCTGACCAACGAGGTGGCCATGCACCGTCTGAAGGGCCCCGAGGGCACTCAGGTGAAACTGGGCGTGCTGCGCTATGGCGAGACCGAAGTCAGGGAGTTCACCGTCACCCGTGGCGAGATTCCGATGAAGAGCATCACCGCCGTCTATATGCTCGACGACGAGGCCGGCTATATCCGCATCAAGAACTTCGGCGAGAACACCTACTACGAACTGCTCGTGGCCCTGGCGCAACTGGCGCAGCAGGGCTTCCAGCAACTGACCATCGACCTGCGCGGCAATACCGGCGGCTATCTGCAGTCGGCCGTACAGATCGCCAATGAGTTTCTGCCCAAGAACCGTCTCATCGTCTACACCCAGGGCCGCCATTCGCCCCGCGAGGAATATCTCAGCGACGGTCGTGGCTCTTATAAGCATATCCCCCTGGTGGTGCTCATCGACGAAGGGTCGGCATCGGCCAGCGAGATCCTGGCCGGTGCCATCCAGGACAACGACCGCGGCACCATCATCGGTCGCCGTTCCTTCGGCAAGGGCCTCGTGCAGAAACCCGTCGAGTTTGGCGACGGCTCGATGATGCGCCTCACCATTGCCCGCTACTACACCCCGTCGGGCCGTTGCATCCAGAAGCCCTATGCCAATGGTCAGGACAAAGACTACGAAGAAGACCTGCTTATACGCTATCAGCATGGTGAGTTCTTCTCGCAAGACAGTATCAAGCACACCGGTCCTGAATATCACACCCGCATCGGCCGCCCTGTCTATGGCGGTGGCGGCATCACGCCCGACATCTTTGTGCCGGAAGACACCACCGACTATACCTCTTATTATAAGGAGGCCACCATGTCGGGACTCATCCTGCAGTTCGGCTACGACTATACCGACCAGAACCGCAACAAGTTGAAGGCTTACAACGACGAGCAGTCGCTGCTGCGCTATCTGAAGAAGCAGAACCTGCTGGAGCAGTTTGCCCAGTATGCTGACAAGCGCGGTCTGAAGCGTCGCAACCTGATGATTCAGAAGTCGCGCCGTCTGCTGGAACAGTTCATCGAGAGCCGCATCATCTACAACATGCTCGACGAGGCCTCGTGGCTGCAGTATCTCAACCGCGATGACCCGGCCATCCGCGAGACCCTGCGTGTCTTCAAGGCCAACGAGGCCTTTCCTAAAGAGCCGGGGGCTGAAGCGAAAGAGACAAAGGAAGTGGCCAGAGCCTTCGACTACCGCGCCACCCACAAGACATTCTCAACCGTGGCGCGAGCCTAATTGAAGCGTATGTCGGCAATCACCTGATTGCCGACATATTCGTTCAGCCGGCGCACGAACTCCTGGCGGCGCATGCTCAGGTCGGCACGCAGTGCCGGTACGCTCAGGCGTACAAAGAGCGTCTGGTTGTAGATACGCACGTCGGTGGTATAGCGGGCGATGGCTGCGCCGGCCACGGAGGGCCATGCCTCCACCAGCCGCTTCTGCAGCAGCGGTGTCTCTAGTCCCTGGGCGCGCAGGTTGCGCAGGATGAGGTCGTGAATGAGTTGTTCTCTTCTTTTGAACACGCGATTTCTTTGAATTGAGAATAGGGAATTGAGAATTGGGAATTATGGGCGGTCCGGTTCGATGTGGCCGTCGCTGACGTGGAACAGGCGGTAGTCGAACGCCCCCTGACGCAGTATCTGGTCTATGTGGTCGCGGTTGGTGTCGGTGATGAATATCTGGCCGAACTGCTGACTGGCCACCAGGCTGACAATCTGTTCCACACGGTTGGAGTCCAGTTTGTCGAAAATGTCGTCCAGCAGCAGCAGCGGCAGGTTGTCGCCCTGCGTCAGATATTTGTATTGTGCCAACTTAAGGGCGATGACAAACGTCTTCTGCTGTCCCTGACTGCCCTCACGGCGCATGGGATGGCCGTCGAGCATGATCTCCAGGTCGTCGCGGTGGATGCCGTGCAGAGAGTAGCCCACGGCGCGGTCTTTCATCCGGTCGCGCCGGATGACCTCCAGCAGCGGCCCTCGCTGACAGTGCGACGTGTAACTGAGCGCCACCTGCTCGTGGCCGTCCGAGATGGTCTCGTAGAACGTCTGAAAGAGCGGTGTCAGTTGTCTGACCATTTCGTCGCGCTTCCTGTAGATAGTCTCCCCCTCGCGGGCCATCTGTTCCTCCCAGAGCGACAGTATCTCCGGGTCCGGCTCGCTGTCTTCCATCTTCAACATCGCGTTGCGCTGTTGCAGCGCTTTGTTGTAGCGGTTGAGTGCCTCGATGTAGTTGCGGTCCTGTTGCGAGATGGCCACATCCATCAGCCGGCGGCGCTCCTCGCTGTTACCTTCTATTAATAATGTGTCCGACGGTGAGATCATCACGATGGGTATCAGCCCGATATGCTCCGACAGTCGCTTGTAGGCCTTCTTGTCGCGCTTGAACACCTTCTTCGCGCCACGTTTCATGCCGCACGATACGACGATAGGCGAGGGCAGTGCATCCCCCGTCAGGCTGTAGTCGCCCTCCAGCATGAAGTAGTCCTCGCCGTGGCGCACCACCAGCGAGTCCTGCGTGGTCTGTGCCGAGTGGCAGAAAGAGAGGAAGTAGACGGCGTCGAGCACGTTCGTCTTTCCCGCGCCGTTGTGTCCGACGAAGCAGTTGATGTTGGGCGACAGTGCCAGCGTGGCCTCCGCGATATTCTTGTAATTGACGATGGATAGTCGGTCTAATATCATCCTCTTCTCTTCAATTTGGCTGCAAAATTACGAAAAGTCGGGAGTAAAACAAAAAAAGTCCGCAATAAATTTTACTATCTGCAATATTTTCTGTAATTTTGCGGCGCAAAAATAATATACTTCAGTAAAGGATATAAAAAGTAAAGCAATAATGGCAGATACAAAGAACAACCAGAAGGCCGTCGACTATCAGACGGCCGTCAATCAGAAAGAGGATTTCATCCTCAAGTACAAGACCCCTATCATCGGCTGCATCGTAGCCCTGCTGCTCTGCGTGGGCGGCTACTTCCTGTGGAAGTCGTTCAGCACCGGCAAGCAGGAGCAGGCCAGCACCGAGATGGCCAAGGCCCAGGAGTATTTCCTCACCGCCATGAACAGCGGCGACTCGCTGCTCTTCGAGAAAGCCCTCAATGGTGACAGCATCAACGCCGGCTTCCTGGCCATCGCCGATGACTACAGTTCAACGAAGGCCGGCAACCTGGCCACCCTCTATGCCGGCATCTGCTATGCCAGCCTGGGCAAGATGGACGAGGCCGCCAAGTATCTCGGCGACTTCGACACTGCCGACGATGCCCTCATCTCTCCTGCCGCACTGGGCCGGCTGGGCAATGCCAAGGCAGCCCTCGGCGACCTCGACGGTGCCGTAGAACTGCTGGTGAAGGCTGCCAAGCGCGCCGACAACAACTCGCTGTCGCCCCTCTTCCTTATCCAGGCCGGCGAGATACTGGAGAGCCAGGGTAAGAAGGCCGAGGCCCTCAAACTCTACGAGCAGGTGAAGTCTGACTATGCCGAGTTCCAGCAGTACAACCAGTACATGCAGGGCTTCAACGGCATCGACAACTATATCGAGCGCGTCAAGGAGTAAGCAGAGCATTATGGCTACGAAAAATCTGTCGGAATACAACGCCGAGCGCGTGCCCGATGCCTCGAACATGATTTTCGGCATCGTGGTGGCCGAGTGGAACCCGGAGATCACCGGTGCCCTGCTCGACGGCTGTGTGTCCACCCTCGAGAAGCACGGCGCACTGCCCGAAAACATCCATGTCAAGACCGTGCCCGGCTCCTTCGAACTCATCTATGGCGCCCACCAGATGACACTCAACGACGGCTACGATGCCGTCATCATCCTGGGCAGCGTCATCCGTGGCGAGACCCCCCATTTCGACTACATCTGTCAGGGCGTCACCGCCGGCATCGCCCGTCTCAATGCCACCAGCAATATCCCCGTCGTCTTCGGACTGCTCACCACCAACGACCTGCAGCAGGCCAAGGACCGCTCCGGAGGCCGTCTGGGCAACAAGGGTGACGAGTGTGCCGTGGTGGCCATCAAGATGGCCAAGTTCTGATGTGTCATGATAGCCAGCCACTGATGCGACGACTTTCTCTCCTCCTCGCCCTGCTGATGGCGGCCGCAGGCGTCTGGGCCGACAATCTGAAGGAGCACTTCGAGAGCGGGTTGCCCACGTCGGCTCCTTCGGCAGAGACCACTGTGACGCTCGCCTCCGGGCAGTGGCGCATCAAGGGTGTCTATGCCAAGAAAGACAATGGCAGTCTGCGGGCAACGATGGGCGCCAGCGCCTATCTCATCTCGCCGCCGCTCTGTCAGCCGGGACGTGTCACCTTCAGTCACCGGGCTTCGGGCAACGGCAAGAAACTGCTGGTCGAAAAATCCATAGACGGTGGTAGTACCTGGGTCGAACTGGGCACTGCCACCGTCTCATCGTCAACGCCCTACGGCACCAGTTCGTTCAAGGTAAACGCCGCCGAGACTGACACCGAAGTGCTGATCCGCTTCACCTGTCAGAGTGCGACCATCTACGTCGACGATGTGACCATCACTCTCAACAGTGCCACACAGCCCGCTCCCGTCGAACCCGACGATCCCACTTATGTCACCGAGGGCGTGTGGGTGCCCACCCGGCCCTTCCCTGCCGCCATCCATACCTATTATATCTCGCCTGACGGCAACGACCAGACGGGCGATGGCTCTGCGTCTAACCCCTGGTACAACATAGCCGTGGCCTATGCCGCCGCCGAGCCCGGCGACCATATCGTATGCCGTGGTGGCACGTATAAAATCAGCAAGTATGCCACCGACGGAAAACTGACCGTCCGCATGAACAAGACGGCAACGGCCGACCGGCCCATCGTCATCCGTTGTGCCGATGGCGAGCGGCCGGTGTTCGACTTCGAACAGCAGTTGCTCGACTGCAACCGGCAGCCCTCACGTGTCGGCGACCGTGGCATCCTGCTCACCGGCAACCACCACATCATCTACGGCATCCATATCACCCATGCAGCCGACAATGCCATCAAACTCGAAGGCTCCTACAACCGCATCGAGCGTTGCGAGTTCTCATACAACCTCGATACAGGCCTCCAACTGGGTTTCGGCCATCAGTTCAGCGACACCTTCCCCGGCGTCAGCAAGAACGACGGCACCTATTGCGCCTATAACGACATCGTCGACTGCGACTCCCACCACAACTGCGACTGCGATGCCAACTATGGCTCAGATGCCGATGGCTTCGCCTGTAAGATGCACAACGGCAAGGGCAACCGCTTCATCCGTTGTCGCGCCTGGCATAACAGCGACGATGCCTGGGACCTCTTCGAGACCGACTTCGACGTCGTCATCGCCGAATGTTGGGCGTGGGATTCCGGTAAAGCCGCCGACCACCTGTGGGTGAAGGACTATCTCAACACCTCGGCCTCGTTCTCCGGCAATGGCAACGGCATCAAACTCGGTGGCAACGGCACCGGCGGCTCGTCGAAGGGCATCCACTATGTCTACAACAGCATCGCCTTCAACTGCAACAATGGCAGCAGCGTCAAGGGCTTCGACTGCAACAACCATAAGGAGGGGCATGTCGTTGTCGGCTGTCTTGGCTTCAACAATAGTTACGACTATATGTTCGAGTCGGGCGGATCGGCGGCCAACACCCGGTTCTACAACAATATCTGCCTGGGCCGACAGGAGATCAGCGTAGGCAGCGACGACTACAACGCCATCGCCTCGCCCATGTCGAAGAACGGGTGGACCAACCATCTCGTCACGGGCATCAGCGCCGACGACTTCCTCTCGCTCGACGAAGAGGATGCCCTGAAGCCCCGGGCCCTCGACGGCTCACTGCCCCGTCGCTTCGGACGCCTGGCTGCCGACAGCAAGATGGTCGATGCCGGCAATGCCGCCTACGATATCCCCGAAGCCCTGTTGCGCGACTTTCCCTTCCTCAGGCGTACCGTCACCGGCAGTGCCCGCGACCTCGGTCCCTACGAGCGTCCCGGACAGTCTACTGCCGTCGGTGCTGCCAGTATTCTTCCGCCGACCGCCGTTCCCGTCAAGACCGTAGACCGCCGTGGCCGCCTCGTCATCGTCAATGGCGGCCATCGCTACAATGCCTTGGGTCAGCGATTGGGCGAAATGTGAAAAGCGCTGCAATTTGCGCTATTTTCATTAACTTTGTAGGCTGTATGAAACAAGTGCTTCGCAAAGATGAAAGACAACAGAGACAAGGCCCGTGCCGAGCACTATCTGGACGAGGTGGAACAACTCGACATCAATCACTACGGAACACAAGCGCTAAAAAACTTATGAAGAAACTATTTTGTTCAGCGATGTTTATGGTCTCGTCTGTCCTGGGAATGCAGGCTCAGACAGCCAATCCCGCCGACCGTGCGCTTTGGGCAAGCATTGCCACTAAGCAGAGCGGTGGCGACCTGACCACCAACGGAACGTGGAAAAACTACTATGGCAAGGTGCTCGTCTCCTGGCGTATGCTGCCCACCGACAACGAGAGCACCGGCTTCGATCTCTACCGCAGGGTGGGTAATGGTAGTGAAACACAACTCAACAGGAAGGCGGTGTACTTCGGCGGACTGCACTACGAGGTGACACCCATCACGGCCACTAACTATCAGGACAGCCCGCCAGGTATGACACAGGACATCACCTACCGACTGACCTATACCGGCAGCGATGAGACGCTGGCCACCTATACCATCAGGCGGGCCCAACTTCAGGCAGGACAGCCCTACATCTCCATTCCTCTGAAGGATACCAAGGATGTCTATGATGGTGACGACCTGGAGTATCAGGCCAACGATGTGAGCGTCGGTGACCTTGACGGCGATGGCGAGTTTGAGGTCGTCGTGAAGCGTCTACAGTCGCCTACAGGCCATGCCGACGGTGGCACGGGTGCCGGGTATAGCAGCCACAACACCATCTATGCCGTCATCTGGGATGCCTATAAACTGGACGGTACCTTGCTCTGGCGCATCAAGGGTGGCCCCGGCATCATTCTCGGCAATAGTTCTGCTTTCGCGATTGCTGATTTTGATGGCGATGGTTGTGCGGAGATGATTATCCGTACGTGCGAAGGAACCGTCTTCGGTGATGGCAAAGAGATACCGGATACCGACGGCGATGGTAAGATAGACTATCGTACATGGGGCAACGAGAACTCCAGCAGCCCGGGTTGGGTAGATCACTACAACAGCGCAGGACCGGAGTTTATATCTGTGATAGATGGAAAGACGGGCCGTGATAACTTTATTGCCCGCGAAACCAGTGAGTCGTGGGGCGACGGCTACTGGAAGCGTGCCTGCTCGTTCCGCGTTGGCGTGGCTTATCTCGATGGCGCAGAGGGTCTTCCATCGCTCATCATCGGTCGGGGCGTCTATGCCCGCTCAGTGCTCGAGGCTTGGGACTTCAAGGACGGACAACTGACTCGCCGCTGGCGTTTTGACAGTGCAAAGGCGGGAGGTAAGGATACCAACAAGGACGGCAAGGCCAATAGCGCCTACGGTGGACAGGGCAACCATTCGTTCACCGTGGCCGACCTCGACGGCGATGGTAAAGATGAGGTGATGTATGGGTCGATGGCTATGGATGATGATGGCTACGGCCTGTGGAGCACGGGCCTTGGTCATGGCGATGCACAGCACGTGGGCAAGTTCTTGCCTGACCGTGACGGTCTGCAGGTGTACCACTGTCTGGAGAGCGGCAAGACGATGGTGGCCCTGCATGATGCCAAGGACGGTAGTATGATCTGGAACAAAGTGGGCAGCAGCGACAATGATACGGGCCGCTGCCTCGTGGCCGACATCGACCCCGCCTCACCCGGATGCGAGTTCTGGTGGGCTGGGTCGAATGCCTACTCGCAGGACGCCGCCAAAGACCTGGGCTACAAGCCCTCGTCGTGCAACATGGCCGTATGGTTTGACGGTACGCTGTCGCGCCAACTCATCAACGAAAATATTATCCATAATGAGCGCAACGGCGGACGAACATTCACCATGTACCGCTACTCTGAGCATTTTATTAACGGAACGAAGTCAAACCCCTCGTGGTATGGCGATCTGGTGGGTGACTGGCGTGAGGAAGTCATCGTGCCCGACGGGACACTCGTTGGCGACCTGAAAATCTTCTCCACATGGTATCCCACTGACCACAAGTTTCCCTGGCTCATGACCGACCACACCTATCACATGGGCGTGCTCAACGAGAACATCGGCTACAACCAGCCGCCCCACCTCGGCTACTATCTGGGTACTGACCTGAAGAGCGACCGCGAAGCCTGGGAGGCCTATTCCGTGCAGAACGCTGCCTATATCGCGGCTTTTAAAAATCATGCCACAGCCATCTCTGTGGTGGAAATAGATAGTAACGAGCCGTCGGCTTCTGACCAGAACTACTACAACCTCAACGGGCAGCGCCTCGACTCGAAGCCCGCCCAGGGACTGTATATCCATCGGGGGAAGGTGAGAATTGGGAAGGTGAGAATTGGGAAGGTGAGAATTGGGAAGGTGAGAATTGGGAATTGAGAATTGGGAATTGAGAATGAAGATACGGAGTCTGATTATCGTGGGGCTGCTGGCCATGGGCCTGCAGCCTGCGCCGCTGGAGGCTGGCGATTTCAATAAGGCGGTGACATGGGACCGTCATAGTCTCATCGTCGGCGGAAAAAGGGTGATACCCGTCATGGGCGAGGTGCACTACAGCCGTATTCCGGCCGACGAGTGGCCGGCGGAAGTGAGGAAGATGAAGGAGGGCGGCGTGACCATCATCGCCACCTATGTGTTCTGGAACCATGTGGAAGAGCAGCGCGGCATCTTCCGCTGGGACGGACAGCGCGACCTGCGCCGCTTCCTCGAGGTGTGTAAAGCGGAGGGAATGCCCGTAGTGCTGCGCATCGGGCCGTTCTGTCACGGCGAGGTGAGAAACGGCGGCTTGCCGGACTGGCTGTGGGATACCCCACAAGGAGTGGAGCGAGGTAAGGCAATGAAATTGCGTAGCACGGATCCAAGGTTTCTGGAGTATGTCGGTCGACTCTACCGCCAGATCTATTCGCAGGTCATCGGACTGCAGTGGAAAGACGGCGGACCGCTCATCGCCTGCCAGTTCGACAACGAATACCGGGGTTCGGGCGACTATCTGATGGCGCTGAAGAAGATGGCCCTGAAGATAGGCTTCGACCTGCCCTTCTATACCCGTACAGGATGGCCGGAACTGTCGAAGCCCGTACCTTTTGGCGAGATGCTACCCCTCTATGGCGACTATGCCGACGGCTTCTGGGAGAAAAGTCTCGACGAGACGGCAGGCACCTACTACAAGGCCTTCAACTTTAAGGCCTTCCGCTCGTCAACGGCCATCGGCACCGACATGATTGACTATAGCCAGACGCCCTCCGTGTCGGGAGAGGCAGGCCAGGGGCAACTTCCATCTTCAAGGGCAGGCGAGGGGCACTACCCTTATTTCACCTGCGAACTGGGGGGCGGCATGGCCACGGCCTATCATCGACGCCCTTTCATCTATGCCGACGACACCTATGCCATGGCGGTAGTAAAACTAGGTTCAGGCAGCAACCTGCTGGGCTACTATATGTATCATGGCGGTACCAACCCGGAGAGCACTACGGGCATCACCCTCAACGAGACACAGCGCACACTGGGCACGGCCAACAACGACCTGCCGGTGAAGAACTACGACTTCCAGTGTCCGCTGGGCGAGTTCGGCCAGAAAAACCGCTCCTACTACAGGCTGCGCCCGCTGCACCTCTTCCTGAGCGACTATGGCGACGTGTTGGCACCGATGGAGGCGACGTTTCCTGCCCCGCAAGACCTGAAGAAAGGTGAGGACACGGGGCTGCGGTGGGCCGTCAGGTCGGACGGCGACAAGGCTTTTATCTTTGTCAGCAACTACGAGCGTCTGCAGCCCATCTCTGCCAAGCGGGCTGTCGTGCTGTCGGCCGGTGCAGTGACGCTGCCAAGACTGAACATCCCTGCCGGCTGCATCGCCATCTTCCCTGTCAATATTGACGGCATCCGCTATGCCACCGCACAACTGGCGGCCAAGTGCGAGGGACGTATCTATCTGATGCAGGTGGAAGGCATACCCACAACCATCGCCCTGCAGAATGGTAAGACGCTGAAAAACGTCAAACCGCGCGGCGTTGCTACGCCTATTTATGATAATGTCTATCTGCTGACCCGGCAGGAGGCTGAGAACCTTTACCTCCCACTAATCCCCTCCAAGAGGAATAACCTCCCCCTAACCCCCTCCAAGGGGAACTGTATAGTCCGTAGTGAGAAGGTGAAGGAGGCGGGGCACCTGCGTCCCATCGTGAAGGGAAAGGCCAAGGTGGCCGAGGCCCCGTCGGAAGAGCAGTGGCAGCAGGCGGCCGTCTATCGCCTTCACCTCGACTCCATCGCAGCGGGACTGCTCTCTATCGACTATCAGGGTGACTGTGCACGGCTCTATGCCGACGGACGGCTCGTTGCCGACCATTTCCAGTATGGACGTCCGATGCTCTACGGGCTGTGGCGACTGCCGGAAGGCACTACCAGTCTGGAACTGCGCATCATGCCCTTGCAGGCCGGTGCTCCCATCTACCTGCCCCGTGAGGCCGACCATACGCCGGGCGAACAGGTCAAGAAAATAGAAATCATCTATGACGACTGATCTAAAAATGAAAATAGAAACTACTTATGAAGACTGCTAATCGTATGATGAGAAGATTGATCGGCGCACTATGCCTCGTCTGCGCTCTGACCGCTCATGGCCAGCAGGTCATCGACCTGGCTGGCATGTGGGACTTCGCCATGGGCGATGAGCCTGCGTACAACGACTATGTGATGCTGCCCGGGTCGATGCTGACCAACGACAAAGGCAACACCGTCAGTGTGGATACCA
>OCTX012250634.1_pt1 | contig 17794 bp, 17 predicted proteins | sample 1539691 | NCBI WGS metagenome assembly OCTX01 (sample SAMN02144231, study PRJEB22623) | gut metagenome | biome: sheep rumen | host: Ovis aries | place: New Zealand | reverse complement strand
ATAAATACGAGTGTATTCTGACTAAATCCAGCATTATCACAGGTAATCATCTCTCTGTCGAACCATAAATGTTGGCACGTCTGAATGTCCATTTTCTTCTTCTTCGTTGAATTTGAATTATTAACCGTCGTTGAATGCAGGACATCGTCAGCGAGCGCGGCGAGGACATCGGCCAGCCGAGGTCATCATACGCGACCACCCGGCCCGCACGGCCAACGGCGTGTTCATAGCCGACATGAACCAGGCCGTCGAGGTGGTAGGCGACCAGCCGATGCACCTGCACATGCTGACCTTCGACTCGGAGCTGGACAACGCCACGCTCATGGGGCGCGGCGGACAGTGGATAGACAAGAGCACGATGGAGCTGAAGGCCTTCCACAACGAGGAGGACGGCCAGGCGTATGCCAACAACGACTAGGTAACGGGTAACATTAAGCCCTCAGCTCCCAGAAGGCGACGGCAGCGGCGGCGGCAACGTTGAGCGAGTCGACATGGTGAGACATGGGGATGCGCACGACGTAGTCGGTCTGGGCGATGACCTCGGGGGCGAGACCGTCGCCCTCGGTGCCCATGACGATGGCCAGGCGCTGGGCGGCCTTCAGCTGGGGCGCGTCGAGGGGTATGCTGTCGTCGCTCAGGGCCATGGCGGCCGTGGTGAAGCCGAGTTGGGCGAGGCTGCTGACGGGGGCGTCGAGCCACGTCCAGGGAACGAGGAAGACGCTGCCCATCGAGACGCGCACGGCACGGCGGTTGAGGGGGTCGCACGACGAGCGGCTGAGCAGGACGGCATCGATGCCCAGGGCTGCTGCCGAACGGAAGATGGCGCCGATGTTGGTGGTGTCGACAACGCCGTCGATGACGACCACGCGGCGGGCGTCGCGGCAGACGTCGGCGACGGCCGCCGGCTGCGGCCGCCGCATGGCACAGAGCACGCCGCGCGTCAGCGTGTAGCCCGTCAGCTGGCCGAGCAGGCTCCGCTCGCCGGTGTAGACGGGGATGTCGCCGCAGCGGGCGATGATGGTGCGGGCGTCGCCCTCGATGTGGCGACGCTCGCAGAGCAGTGCCGTCGGCTGGTAGCCGGCGTCGAGGGCCACGCTGATGACCTTGGGGCTCTCGGCAATGAAGATGCCCTTGGCGGGCTCCAGCCGGTTGCGCAGCTGCGACTCGGTGAGGGTGCTGAACACCTGGACGCCGGGCTCGGCGAGCGATGTGATCTCGATCGTGGGCATGGTGGTCAGAACTCGTCGCTGGTATAGCTGCCGGGCAGCCGGCGGCAGTTGTACTGCGAGGCCATGATCTCGCCGTAGGCTCCCGCCGAGCGGATGGCCAGTAGGTCGCCGCGGACGGTGCCGTTGAGGTCGACCTGCTTGGCAAAGACGTCGGTCGACTCGCAGATGGGGCCTACGACGTCGTAGGTCTCGAAGGGGGCGTCGCTGCTGATGTTCTCAATCTTGTGGTAGGCCTGGTAGAGGGCTGGCCTGATGAGGTCGGTGAAGCCGGCGTCGACGATGGCGAACTGCTTCACGGCCCCCTTTTTAATATATAAGGTACGCGCGATAAGGGAGCCGCACTGTGCGACGACGGCCCGGCCGAGCTCGAAGTGCAGGGTCTGGCCCGGGCGCAGCTTCAGTTTCTTGGCGTAGGTGTCGAAGTAGGCCTTGAAGTCGGGTATGGGCACGCGGTTCGGGTGCTCGTAGTCGATGCCCAGTCCGCCGCCGACGTTGATGTGCTCGACGCTGAGCCGATGGCGCTCGAGCAGGTCCTGTAGCTCGTTGATGCGGTTGCAGAGGGCCTGGAAGTCGCCCATGTCGAGAATCTGGCTGCCGATGTGGAAGTGCAGTCCGACGACGCTGACGTTCTTCAGCTGGCGTGCATGCTCGACGACGCTGACCATGTCGCCCATGGCGATGCCGAACTTGTTCTCGGCCAGTCCGGTGGTGATGTTGGCGTGGGTATGTGCGCCGACGTTGGGGTTCAGCCTGAAGGCCACGCGTGCGGTCTTGCCGCGTGCGGCGGCTAAGTCGTTGATGACCTCGAGCTCGGGTATGCTCTCAACGTTGAAGCAGAAGATGTCGCGGTCGAGCCCGAGGTTGATTTCCCAGTCGGCCTTGCCCACGCCGGCGAAGACGATCTTCGAGCCAGGGAACCCGGCCTTGGTGCAGGCCTCGATCTCGCCGCCGCTGACGCAGTCGGCCCCCAGTCCTGCCTCACGGATGATGGTGAGCAGGCGGGGGTTGACGTTGGCCTTGACGGCGTAGTGTACGTGCCAGCCTTCGTGGCGGCTGACCTCGTTGTTGATGGTCTGTAGTGTCTGTCTGAGCAGTCCTGTGTCGTAGTAGTAGAACGGTGTCTGCAGCTGTTGGAACCGCTCTACCGGAAAGTTACCTTTCATAATTATCAATTGTCAATTCTCAATTGTCAATTCTCAATTGTCAATTCTCAATTCTCAATTAAACAAGTGGTCGCTGAGGCTCTGCAGCGCACGGCGCTTGTCCTCCTCCTTGATGAGGAACGAGATGTTGTAGTTAGAGCCTCCGTAGCTGATCATGCGCACGGGAATGTTCTTGAGGGCATCCATGACGCGCGTCTCGAACCCGATGTTCGACCAGTCGAGGTCGCCCACGACGCAGATGATGCACATGCCGGTGTCGACGGTGACGGTGCCGTACTTCTTCAGCTCGTCGACGATTTCGCCGAGGTGGGCCGAGTTGTCGATAGACATCGAGACGCCGACCTCAGAGGTGCAGACCATGTCGATAGGCGTCTGGTAGGACTCGAAGATCTCGAACACCTTGCGGAGGAATCCCGTGGCGAGGAGCATGCGCGACGACTTGATCTTGATGGCGATGATGTTGTCCTTGGCGGCGACGGCCTTGATCTTGCCATACTCCGTCTGGTTTGAGATGGTGGTACCCTGGGCGTCGGGGTCCATCGTGTTGAGCAGCCGCACGGGGATGCCGGCGTACTTGGCGGGCTGCACGCACGTGGGGTGCAGGATCTTGGCTCCGAAGTAGGCCAGCTCGGCGGCCTCCTCGAACTGCAGCTGGTGGACGGGCTGCGTGTGGTCGACGACGCGGGGGTCGTTGTTGTGCATGCCGTCGATGTCGGTCCAGATCTGAATCTCCTCGGCATTGAGTGCAGCGCCGATGAGCGAGGCGGTGTAGTCAGAGCCGCCGCGCTGGAGGTTGTCGACCTCGCCGTAGGCATTGCGGCAGATGAAGCCCTGGGTGACGTAGACCTGCTGCCCCTCATTCTCCTGCATGACGGCCTGCAGCTTCTCCTTGATGTAGACGGGGTCGGGCTCGGCGTTCTTGTCGGTGCGCATGAAGTCGAGGGCGTTGAGCAGCACGGCCTTGATGCCCTGCTCGCGCATGTAGTTGACCACCATGTTGGTTGACATCATCTCGCCCTGGGCGACGATGGCCTTCTCCTCGAACGAGGTGAAGATTTCCTTGGTGAACGAGCGCAGGTAGTTGAACTCCTCTTTCAGGAAGTCGCGCGTAGCCTGCTTGGTGTCGTCCTGGCTGTAGAGCTCGTCGACGTGCTTCATGTACTTGGCTTCCAGACGGTTGATGACCTCATTGGCGCCGTCGGCATTCTTCTTGTAGAGATAGTCAGAGATCTCTACCAGCGAGTTGGTGGTGCCCGACATGGCTGACAGCACGACGAAAACGGGCTCGCCCGACTTGGTGACGAGCTGGGTGACTTCCTTCATCCTTTGCGGCGTGCCCACTGAGGTGCCGCCGAATTTCATTACTTTCATAACCTTTGTTTTATTTACGTTTTTTTTTACTGTGTTTCTTTGATTCAGTCCTTCAGTTCCTCTTCCGAGAACTGCATCTGGTTGTAGTCGTTGGTCACTTCCTCTAACCGCTGGTTGTTACACCGGTAGACAATGCCGGGGTACTTGTTCAGCAGCGAGCGGTTGTGGGTGGTCAGTATGACGGCCGTGCCCTTGAGCGAGATTTCGCGCAGCAGCCGGATGATGCTGTCGGCGGTCTCGTTGTCGAGACTCGACGTCGGCTCGTCGGCAACGATGAGCTGCGGACTGTTGAGCAGGGCGCGGGCAATGTTGACGTGCTGCTGCTCGCCGCCCGACAGCTCGTGGGGCATGCGGTCCTTCATGGCGGTCATGCCCACCTGGGTCAGCACCTCGTTGATGCGGTCGTCGATGGCGGCCTTGTCGGTCCAGCCGGTAGCCTTCAGCACGAACTGCAGGTTGCGGTAGACGGAACGGTCGCTCAGCAGCTGCAGGTCCTGGAAGATGATGCCCATCTTGCGGCGGAGCTCGGGAATCTGCTTGCGCCGGATGGTCAGCAGGTCATAGCCCAGGGCCATGGCCTCGTCGCCGTCTTCGATGTCCATCTCCTGATAGATGGTCTTCAGCAGCGAGCTCTTGCCCGAGCCCACACGGCCGATGAGATAGATGAACTCGCCTTCCTCGACGTGGAAGTCGACGCCACGCAGCACGGCCTCGCCGTCGCTGTGGCTTATGTTTACCTTCTTGTAACTGATTAGCGCCATATTGATGTTGTGATGATGTAGATTCTGGTGTGTGTGTGAGTGTTTACTCCATGGTGCCGGCTGCCTTGGCCTGCCGGCGCTTGCGGTCCCAGTTGGGGTCGTGGCGGCGGGCCAGCTCGGCGGCGACGTCCTCGATGCGCAGCCCCTTGCTGGTGAGCAGCACGACGAGGTGGTAGAGCATGTCGCTGGCCTCGTAGACGAGCTTCTCGCTCGAGCCGTTGGTGGCCTCGATGACGGTCTCCAGCGCCTCTTCGCCTACCTTCTGGGCGATGCGGTTTATGCCGTCCTTGAAGAGGCTCGTGGTGTAGCTGCCCTCGGGCATCTCCTCGTGGCGGCGGTTGATGAAGTCCTGCAGTTCGGTGAGAAACAGCAGCGGGTTCTGGTCGTTGGTCTCGCCCCAGCAGGTGTCGGTGCCCTTATGGCACGTCGGACCGTCGGGGATGGCCCTTACGAGCAGCGTGTCGTTGTCGCAGTCGGTCTTGATGTCTACCAGGTTGAGGTAGTTGCCGCTGGTCTCGCCCTTCGTCCACAGACAGTTGCGCGAGCGCGACCAGAAGGTCACTTTCTTCGTCTTTTTCGTCTTCTCGTAAGCCACCTTGTTCATGTAGCCTAACATGAGCACGTTCTTGGTCTTGGCGTCCTGGATGATGGCGGGCATGAGGCCGCCGCTCTTTTCAAAATCAATATTCATTTTCAATTTACTTATTTTCGATTTACGATTTATTACAGTCTGACGTTGATGCCCTCGGCCTTGAGGTACTTCTTCAGTTCGGGCACGGGAATCTCGCCGAAGTGGAAGACCGAGGCGGCAAGGGCGGCGTCGGCATGTCCCTCGGTGAAGACGTCGCGGAAGTGCTCCTTGCAACCGGCACCGCCGCTGGCGATGATGGGAATGGAGAGCTCGTCGGCCAGACGGCAGAGGGCCTCGTTGGCATAGCCGTTCTTGGTGCCGTCGTGGTTCATCGACGTGAAGAGAATCTCGCCGGCGCCACGCTCCTGGGCCTCGTGGGCCCACTCGAAGAGGCGGCGCTCGGTACGCTCGCGGCCGCCTTTCAGGTAGCAGTGCCAGAGGCCGCCGTCGGCATCGAGGCGGGCGTCGATGGCGACGACGCACACCTGGGAGCCGAAGCGGGTGGCAATCTCGTCGATGAGCTGCGGGCGCCGGATGGCGGCACTGTTGACGCTGACCTTGTCGGCCCCGGCATAGAGGAGCCGCTCAACGTCGGCCAGCTCGTTGATTCCGCCGCCGACGGTGAAGGGTATGTTGAGCGTCTGGGCTACGCGCGTCACCATCTCGGTGAACGTCTTGCGGCCCTCGAACGAGGCGGTGATGTCGAGAAACACCAGTTCGTCGGCACCTTGGTCGGAGTAGGCTTTGCCCAGTTCCACGGGGTCGCCGGCAGAACGCAGGTTGACGAAGTTGATGCCCTTGACGGTCTCGCCGTCCTTTACGTCGAGGCAGGGTATGATGCGTTTAGCTAATGACATATTCGTTGACTAAGTCTTTGAGGTTGATACGTCCTTCGTAGATGGCCTTGCCGAAGACGACGGCAGGGATGCCGGCGGCCTCGAGCGCACGGATGTCGGCTATCGACGACACGCCGCCGCTGGCTATGAGGTGGAGGGTGGGGTAGGCCTGCATGACGCGGCGGTAGAGGTCGATGGCCGGTCCCTGCAGGGTGCCGTCCTTAGAGATTTCGGTGCAGAGCACGCGCTTGACGCCGGCCTCGACGTACTGTCTGAGGAACGGCAGCAGGTCTTCCGTCGAGTCCTCCTTCCAGCCGTTGATGCTGATCTTGCCGCCTCGGACGTCGGCTCCCAGTATCAGGCGGTCGGCGCCGTACTTGCTGAGCCAGCCCATGAAGCGCTGGGGCTCGGTGACGGCCACCGACCCCACCGTGACCATAGCCGCACCGGCCTCGAAGGCCTTCTCGATGTCGTCGTCGGTCTTGATGCCGCCGCCGAAGTCGACAGTCAGGCGGGTCTCGGCCGTGATGCGGCGGAGGCCGTCGTCGTTGACGATGTGTTTTGACTTCGCGCCGTCAAGGTCGACGACGTGCAGGCGGCTGAAGCCGAGCTGCTGGAACTCGGCCGCCACCTGTGACGGCGAGTCGCTGTAGACGGTCTTCTGCTGGTAGTCGCCCTTTGTCAGTCGGACGCACTGGCCGTCGATGATGTCTATGGCAGGAATCAGTTCAATCATAATGCCAGGAAGTTTTTAATGATCTGTTCGCCTACGCGTCCGCTCTTCTCGGGGTGGAACTGGCAGGCATAGAAATTCGCGCGGTGCATGGCGGCAGAGTAGGGCTGTATGTAGTCGGCGGTGGCGATGGTGTCGTCAGTAAGCCCGACATAGTAGCTGTGGACGAAGTACACGTACTGGTCCTCAATGCCCTGCATCAGCGGCGACGACGTGTCGTAGAGCCGGTTCCAGCCCATGCAGGGCACCTTGTCCTCGTGGCGCTGGGGCTGGAATCGGCGGACGTCGGCGTCGAACACGCCGATGCAGTCGACGTCGCCCTCCTCAGAGTGGCGGCACAGCAGCTGCTGGCCCACGCAGATGCCCAGCACGGGCTGGCGCAGCGAGCGGATGACCTCGTCGAGCCGGCGCGCCTTCAGGTAGTCCATGGCGCCGCGGGCCTCGCCCTGTCCGGGGAAGAGCACGCGGTCGGCCTTCTCGAGCTGCTCGGCATCGTCGGTCAGCAGCGGGTCAATGCCCAGCCGCTTCAGGGCGTTGACTACTGAGTAGATGTTGCCTGCATTGTATTTTACGATTGCTACGTTCATTTAGCTGAAAATGATGGTTTTGTTCTTGTATGTCAGTATCTTGCGCTCGATGTGCTTCTGGACGGCGTGGCTCAGCACGATCTTCTCGAGGTCCTTGCCCTTCAGGACGAGGCTCTCGGGCGTGTCTTTGTGGGTGATGCGCGTCACGTCCTGCTCGATGATAGGACCGGCGTCAAGCTCGGCGGTGACGTAGTGGCTCGTGGCGCCGATAATCTTCACGCCGCGCTCCCAGGCCTGATGGTAGGGCTTGGCGCCGACAAACGCGGGCAGGAACGAGTGGTGGATGTTGATGATGTGGTGAGGGTATTCGGCTATCATCTCGTCGGAGATGATCTGCATGTAGCGGGCCAGGACGATAAACGAGATGTCGAGCTCCCTGAGCAGCTGCATCTCGGCCTGCTCGACCTCTGCCTTGTTGGAGTGGTCCTTCTTGATGCTCCATACGTAGTAGGGAATGTCGAACTGCTCGGCAACGTAGCGGAGGTCTTCGTGGTTGGAGACGATGCAGGGTATGTCGCAGGCAAACTCACCGGCCTTCCAGCGAGCCAGCAGGTCGTAGAGACAGTGGCTCATCTTCGAGACGAAGATGGCCATTCGCGGCCGCTTGTCGCTGTAGTACAGCGAGAACTTCATCTTGTAGCGCTGGGCGTAGAGCGTGGTGATGTATTCGTAAATCTTGTCGCGCGGGATGAGAAATCCCTCCAGTTCCCACTCTATGCGCATGAAAAACATGCCGTCGAGCTTGTCAACATACTGATCGAGATAGACAATGTTACCTTTATTGTCGGTGATAAACTTCGTGACTTCTGTGATAATGCCCTGTTGGTCAGGGCAGTGCAGAAGCAGGATAGCCGTTTGTTTCATTTAGTTTTCTTACCTTTTTCTGTTTTTAATCGTGCAAAGGTACAAATAAAAAATGAAACGCGCGTAATAAATAGGTGTTTTTATGCTTTCTTCAGACGAATTTCTTAATCAGCGCCACAAAACGCTGACCGTATTTCTGGCGTTTGTGGTCGCCGATGCCGGGTATGAAGCCGAACTGCTCGATGGTGACGGGCTTCTGCGTGGCCAGCGCGTGGAGCACCTTGTCGCTGAACACGATGTAGGGCGGGAAGCCTTCCTCGTCGGCACACTGGCGGCGCAGCTGGCGCAGGGCGTCGAAGAGTCGCGGGTCTTCGACGCCTGTCGTCGGTGGCAGCCCGGGAATCGTGATGGCCGGAATCTCAAGCGTCAGGCGTGGCTTGCTGCGGCGAGGCTCCACGCGGACGCTGCGGTCGATGACACACAGCTGAGCCTGCTTGCGCCCGTAAAGCACGTCCTCGCCCTGTGGGGTGACCACCGCGCGCCGACCTTCGTTGTAGGCAATCTCGAAGAAGCCCATCTGCAGCATCTGCAGCAGGTAGTCGTTCCAGTCCTGGACGGTCAGCTCGCGGCCTACGCCGAAAGTCTTCAGCTGGTTGTAGCCCTTCTTGACGACGGTGGCCGAGTTCATGCCCTTCAGGATTTCGGTGATGGTGGTCAGGCGGGCCTGCTCTTCGGTGCGCTTCATGGCGCTGAGTGCCATCTGGACGTACTTCGTGCCGTCGAAGCGCTGCGGCGGGTTCTTGCAGACGTCGCAGTTGCCGCAGTCGTGGTCTGACTGCTCGTTGAAGTAGTTCAGCAGGATGCGCCGCCGGCACACGTTCGACTCGGCGTACTCCCTCATCCGTTTCAGCTTGTCGAGGTTGACGTCTTGCTGGCCGCTGGCCTTGGCAAATTCCGTCAGTTGGATGATGTCGGCGATAGAGTAGAACAGCACGGTGTCGGCCGTCGCCCCGTCGCGCCCAGCGCGCCCAATCTCCTGATAGAAGCTCTCGATGCTCTTCGGCATGTTGAAGTGTATGACCCAGCGCACGTTGCTCTTGTCGATGCCCATGCCGAAGGCGATGGTGGCGCAGACCACCAGCAGGTCGTCGTTCTTGAACTTTTCCTGTGTCTCGTTGCGCTCCTGGTTTGAGAGTCCTGCGTGGTAGGGCATGGCGTTGATGCCCTTGGCCCTGAGTGCCGTCGCCACCTTCTCGGTCGTTTTCCTGCTGAGGCAGTATATGATGCCGGCGTCGAGGGGCCGGGCCTTGATGAAGTTCAGGATGTAGCTCATCTTCTCGGCGTCGCGGAAGCCGCGCTTGACCGTAAGGCTGAGGTTCGGACGGTCGAAGCTCGAGACAAACTCCCGGGCGTCCTTCAGCTTCAGCTGCTGTACGATGTCCTGGCGGGTTATTTTGTCGGCCGTGGCCGTGAGTGCCATGATAGGTACGCCGGGAAACGTGTCGCGCAACTGGCCCAGCTGCGTGTACTCCGGCCGGAAGTCGTGGCCCCAGTGGCTGATGCAGTGGGCCTCGTCAATGGCGAAGAGCGAAATGTGGATACGGCTCAGCAGGTAAGGAATCTCCGTCAGCAGCTTCTCAGGCGAGATGTAGAGCAGTTTCATGTCGCCCGACATACACTTGCGGCGTATGATGGTGTCGGCATCGGCCATGTTGTCGCTGTTCAGGGCGGCCGCCTCGATGCCGTTCGAGCGCAGCGTCTCGACCTGGTCCTTCATCAGGCTGATGAGCGGTGAGACCACGACCGCCGTCCCCGGCATGGCGAGGGCCGGTATCTGGTAGCAGATGCTCTTGCCGCCACCCGTTGGCATCAATACCAGCGAGTCGTGTCCTGACATGACGTTTTGGATAATTTCTTCCTGTTTCGGGCGAAACGAATTATATCCAAAAAAATTCCTCAAAATAGCGTTAATCTCCATGCGTTTTGCTCAATTACGGCACAAAAATACAACTTTTTTGGAAAAAAACGCTTTTTTATTTGGAAATATTGTAAAAAATCATTATATTTGCACACGACACGGACAATTACCATCTTTCTCAGCATATGGCAAAGTATAATATCACAGAAAAAAAAGAAAAAGAGGCTACCTACAGGAGTTTGGTCAGCCCCAAATTGATGGACGAGATGAAGGAGAGAATCCTTGACATCATCGTCATGCAGAAGAAGTACAAGGACAAGGATTATTCGGCAAAAAAACTGGCTGAGGATTTAGGCACTAACACGCGTTACGTTTCGGCGGTTGTAAATGTCCGGTTTCACATGAACTATGCTTCATTCGTTAACAAGTACCGCATCGAGGAGGCTATGTCAATACTGGTTGACAAGCGCTATCAAGACCTGCGGATGGAGGAGGTGAGCGACATGGTGGGCTTTGCTAACAGGCAGTCGTTCTATGCATCTTTCTACAAGATCATGAAGATGACGCCACGCGAATACCGTCTCCAGCACCTGCAGCAGCACCCTAAGCAGGCTGCTAAGAAACCTAAGAAGTAAACTGTCCTGATGAAAGATTTTTGCTACCAAGACGAGCGCTTTGCTGACCTACAGCTGCTTCGTTACAAGCTTACGGGCTTTGAACAACTATCATTACAACAGAAAATTCTTATCTTTTACTTGTCTAAGGCTGCACTGTTCGGGCGTGACATCACGTTCGACCAGTTCGGGCGTTATAATCTTCGCATACGCAAGACGCTGGAGACGGTCTATACCGACCTTAGCGTCGATCACGATACCGACGATTTCCGCGCGCTGGAACTCTACCTGAAGCGTGTGTGGTTTGCCAACGGCATTTACCACCACTACGGCATGGAGAAATTCGTGCCGGGCTTCAGCAGCGATTACCTCCGTGAGGTGCTCCACCAGGTGGAGCCACGCCGACTGCCGCTGTCGGAAGGGCAGACCGTCGACGGGCTCTGTGACGAATTGTTTCCCGTCATTTTCGACCCGGCAGTGCTGCCAAAACGGGTGAACAAGGCCGACGGCGAGGATCTTCTGCTGACGTCGGCCTGCAACTTCTACGACGGCGTCACGCAAGCCGAGGCCGAAGCCTACTATAATGCGAAGAAAGAGAAAGATGCCAATGCCCCCATGACGCCTTCGTATGGCTTGAATTCTACGCTCGTCAAGCGCGACGGTGAAATCACTGAGGACGTCTGGCGGGTGGGCGGCCGATATGATAAGGCCATACGTCATATCGTCAGCTGGCTCCGTAAGGCTTCCGACGTTGCTGAGAATGATTGTCAGCGCCAGGTCATCGACAAGCTGATACAGTTTTATGAGACTAGCGACCTGCGGCTGTTTGACGAATATAGCATCCAGTGGCTGCAGTGCCTCGACGGCCGCGTGGACTTTATCAACGGTTTCATCGAGGTCTACGGCGATCCTCTGGGCCTGAAGGGGTCGTGGGAATCGCTCGTGGAATACATCGACGAGGAGGCGACTCATCGCACCCGTACCATTGCCGCCAGCGCCCAGTGGTTTGAGGACCATTCGCCCGTTGACCCTCGTTTCCGTAAGCCTGTTGTCAAGGGCGTCTCGGCCAATGTCATCTGTGCTGCCATGCTTGGCGGCGAGGAGTATCCCTCAACGGCCATAGGCATCAATCTGCCTAACGCCGACTGGATACGTGCCCAGTATGGTTCGAAGAGCATCACCATCAGCAACATCACTGACGCCTACAACAAGGCTGCCCACGGCAGTGGATTCCGCGAGGAGTTCGTCATCGACGACACCACGCTCGCGCTGATTGAGAAGTACGGCGACGTTTGCGACGACCTGCACACCGACCTTCATGAGTGTCTCGGCCATGGCAGCGGACAGCTTCTGCCCGGCGTTAGTCCTGATGCGCTGAAAGCCTACGGCAACACCATCGAAGAAGCACGGGCCGATCTTTTCGGGCTCTACTACATTGCCGACCCTAAGCTCGTGGAACTGGGGCTGGTGCCCGACACTGAGGCCTTTAAGTCGCAGTACTACACCTATATGCTGAACGGACTGATGACCCAGCTCATCCGCATTACTCCCGGCAGCCAGATTGAAGAGGCCCACATGCGCAACCGTGCGTTGATAGCCCACTGGTGTGCGGCGCAGGGTACGGTCGTCTCGCTGGTCACCAAGAATGGTAAAACCTACTTACAGATAGACGATTACGACGAACTGCGAAAGCTTTTCGCGAAGCTGTTGGCCGAGGTTCAGCGCATCAAGAGTGAAGGCGATTTCGAGGCTGCCCGGCAGTTGGTGGAACGCTATGCCGTCAAGGTCGATGCCAGCCTTCATGCTGAGGTCTTAGAGCGCTACAAGCGTCTCAACTTGGCACCCTACAAGGGCTTCATCAACCCGCAGATGCTCCCCGTCTGCGATGCCGACGGGCACATTGTCGATATCCATCTGAACTATGCTGAAAGTTATGCTCACCAGATGCTGCGCTACAGCTCAGAATATGCTACACTGATATGAACGATAGAATCAAGGAAATCAAGCAGTCGTTCCGACTGATGATGGACGGTGCCGTAGCCCAGTCCATGCGCGACAAGGGGCTCGGCTATCATCTCAACTGGGGCGTCACGCTTCCCCGCCTGAGAGAAAAGGCCGACGCCATTGGTAAGGATTACGACCTGGCCATCGCTTTGTGGAAGGAGAATGTGCGCGAGTGCAAAATCCTGGCTACGATGATAATGCCCCCCGACAAGATTCTGCCTGAGGTGGTCGACATCTGGATGGAGCAGACTGAGACGGTCGAGATTGCCGAGCAGGCATCGATGAATCTCTACCAATATTTGCCCTACGCACCGATGAAGGCCTACGAGTGGATAGCGTCCGACAAAGACTTATACCAGCTATGCGGCTTTCACGTGCTGAGCCGGCTGTTCATGAACAGGCAAGAGCCTAACGATCGTGGTATCAACGAGTTTCTCGACCAGGCACACGCAGCGCTTCAGTCACCGAACGTGACTGTGCGCAAGGCAGCCCTCAACAGCCTGAACCGCTTCTCCGACCTCGGGTTGGTCTATCAGCGGCTGGCTGACAGTATTCTCAGACGTATTTAGTCCTACACGCATGATTAGACTTAACGAAATTATTACCCAAGTTAACGATGTCCTTTGGACTTATGTCCTTATGGTGGTGCTCGTCGGTTGCGGACTCTGGTTCACATGGCGCATGCGCTTCGTTCAGTTCCGGATGCTTGGCGAGATGGTCCGCCTGCTCACTGACGCCTCTGTCGCGTCAGTTTCAGGCGACAGACAGGCATCGCCAAAGAAGCACATCTCCTCGTTTCAGGCCTTTGCCGTCTCCGTCGCTTCACGTGTGGGAACAGGCAATCTGGCCGGTGTGGCTACAGCAATCGCCGTTGGTGGCCCCGGTGCCGTGTTCTGGATGTGGGTGATGGCCCTCGTCGGTGCAGCCACCGCCTTTGTTGAGTCTACCTTGGGCCAGCTGTTCAAACTGCATGCTACCGACTCGTTTGTTGGCGGTCCGGCCTACTATATCAGTCGCGGTATGCGCTACTGCTCGTGGAAACCCTTGCGGGGCAGTGGCCGGTGGATGTCTGTACTGTTTGCCATACTCATAACCGTGACTTTCGGCCTGGCCAATAACTCAATCCAGGCAAACACCATCTGCGGGGCTATGAACCAGGCCTTAGGCTTGTCGCCGGTGGTCATGGGCGGAGTGCTGGCCGCCCTGACGCTGCTCATTGTCTTTGGCGGCATTCAGCGTATTGCTCATGTCAGTGCCATACTTGTCCCGGTGATGGCCGTCGGCTATTTCCTGCTGGCTGTGTTCATCGTGGTCACCAACATCACTATAGTGCCTCATGTCCTGAAGATTATTGTCGAGGATGCCTTCGGACTCTCACAGGTCGTGGGTGGTGGCATCGGAGCTGCCATGATGAATGGCGTGAAGCGTGGACTGTTCAGCAACGAGGCGGGTGAGGGCAGTGCCCCTAATGCGGCTTCTACGGCCGATGTTACTCACCCGGTGAAGCAGGGACTCATCCAGGCGCTCGGCGTCTTCACCGACACGCTGCTTGTCTGCTCCTGCACGGCTTTCATTATTCTTATCAGTGGGCTGTATCAGTCGTCCGGACTGAATGGCATCAACCTGACGCAGGTGGCACTTGAGTCGGAGATTGGCAGCTCTGGCCCCGTCTTCGTAGCCGTTGCCATTTTCCTTTTTGCCTTCTCGAGCATCATCGCAAACTATTACTACGGCGAGGCCAACATCCGATTCATGACCAGCAGCCGCAGGGTTATGACCATCTATCGCGTCTGCTCGGGCGGCGTGATGGTCATGATTGGCGCTCTCGTCACCCTTGAGGTAGCTTGGAATATGATTGACTTCTGCATGGCACTGCTTACCGCTTGCAACCTTGTGGCCATTATGGTCTTAGGCAAGTATGCCTTCCGCCTGCTCGACGACTATCGCCGGCAAAAGCGTGAAGGCATACGTGAGCCGCAGTTCCATCGCCATCAGCTGCCAGAAATTGCTGATAGCTTAGAGTGCTGGGATTAGGATTTAATCGAAGAATCCGGGTTGCTTGTAGTCGATGCCGAGTTCACGGTCGACGGTGGCCAGGATGCCTTGCACCTGACCAAGAGCGAACATGCGTCCGAGCAACGTGTAGCCGGCATTATGGCCGTGGCTCGACTCGTCCATGATGCCGCCGGGCTCGTCGGTGAAGGTCATGCCGTGGTCGACGCGCATGGGCAGCTGCGGGTTCTCTTTCTCGAATATCCTGCACAGCTCGATGATGTCGGCACGTCCGCCCAGATGGCTGGCCTCGGTGAAGTCGCCGTTACTGAAGATGTGGCATGAGCGAAGGTGTACGAAGTGGGTGCGCGAGGCAAACTTACGGGCCATCTCCACCACGTTGTTATAGGCACCGGCCGACAGCGAGCCAGCACAGAACGTGAGGCCGTTGTGCTTGTTGGGCACGGCGTCGAGGAACCACTGTATGTCCTCCTCGGTGCGCACGATGCGTGGCAGACCGAGAATCTCGATGGGCGGGTCGTCGGGGTGAACACACATGTTCATGTCGTACTCTTCGCAGGTGGGCATAATGGCCTCAAGGAAATACTTCATGTTCTCGCGTAACTGCTTCTTGTCTATACCTTTATAGAGGTCAAGGAAGTCACGGAATTTCTGAATTGGCGCTTCGTCGTTCTCGCTGAAGTTACCGCTCACGAAGCCTTGTGTCTTGATGATGATGTTCTCTACCAGCTTGTGCTCCGCTTCGGGTGTCATGGTCTTGGCCAGCTCGTCGCACTCGGCCAGCACGTTGCGGCCTTGGCCTACGCCGGCCGGAAATTCAAACTGGCTCCACTCCTGGCGGGCGCCTTCACGCTTCAGGATGTAGATGTCGAAATAGGCAAACTCAGCATAGTTGAAGTAGAGGTTCGTCGAGCCGTTGGGATTCTGGTGCAGCAGGTCGGTGCGCGCCCAGTCGAGAACGGGCATGAAGTTATAGCAGATGCAGTGAATGCCTTCGGCCGAGAGGTTGCGTAGCGACTCCTTGTAAACCTCTATCTGGTGGTCGCGGTCAGGACCGCCATACTTGATGGTCTCAACCACTGGCAGACTCTCCACTACGCTCCAGCGCATGCCGTAGCTCTCGATGTACTCGCGCAGGTCGCGGATTTTCTCGCGTGTCCAGACTTCGCCGAGGGGCACGTCGTGCAGGGCGGTGACGATTCCCTCGACACCAATTTGTCTTAGCATGGCAAGCGTGATCTTGTCTTTCTTGCCAAACCATCTCCAAGTTCTTTCCATAGTTTTCTTGTGGTTTTAGTGGGTTTTGTTGTATTTCTTTTGTTGCTTCTTGCTCCAGAAGTAGTAGAATGGCGGAATATGCGTGTCGTTGGGCGTCAGGCTCTTTCTCGCCCTTTGGGTGCCTGTCGCCGATGGCGTGTCAGTGTAGGCAGGGGTGCTCTCGTTGCCGTAGCGGTCGAGAGCGGTGACGGCGTAATAGACGGTCTGTCCGTTGGTGTGCGGCACGTTCAGCGTGGTTGCCGTCAGACGGGTGGCTATCAGGTTGCGCGGCTCGCTGACGTCGACGTCGGCTGTGGTCGAGGCATATATGTTATATAAGATGTTTGGGGCTCCCGAGCGGTCGGTGGCACCGCTCCAGGACAGGCGGTCGCGGCTGCTGCTGCGGCTGACGTCCAGGCGCGTCGGAGGGGTGGGGGAGCCGCTCCAGGCCCACGTCATGGGGGGTATAAGTGCGGGCACCTCGTCGAAACGGCGGGCAAAGTCATAGATGCCCTTCGTGTTGTCGGTCAGGAACTTTGAGCGAAAGTAGCAGTGCCCGATGCCGTTCTGGCGGATGAAGTGCATTTCGCGGGTGACGTCGTTGAGGGGCCAGTTGCCTTCGCTGGGCGCGAGGAAATATATGCCCAGGCCTGAGACAATCATTCGTCCGTAGGAGCGCTCCTGCCAGTCGAGGGCAAAGGGGTAGAAGTTGTTGCCGCGGAAATACATCATCGGGTAGAGCTGGTCCATCAGTCCGTCGCGCAGCCACACCTGCGCATCCTGAAATACGGCGTCGTGGGCATTCCAGCCCCCACTCCTGTAGCGGCTCAGATCGCCGGACTTCCCGATGGGCGAGCACGACAGCTTGACCCACGGCTTGATCGACTTCACGGCCTGGCTGATCTTGCGCACGATACTGGTGATGTAGAGCCGGCGCTCGTGGGGCTTTGCACCTCGTCTCGGCCACGTCTCGGGGTAACGGATATAGTCGAGGTGAACGCCGTCGATGTCGTAGTTCCGTGTCACCTCGGCACAGATGCGTGCTATATAGTCGCCGGTGGCCGGGTCTTCGGGGTTCATGTAGCCGTCCTGACCGATGCTGCGTGCCAGTTTCGGATTCCTCCGTTTAAACTCCTTATACCGCACTTCGCTGGTCTTGCCGACGGGAATAGTCACCATCCAGGCGTGGCACTCCATCCCCCGCTTATGACACTCGTCGACGATGAACGCCAGCGGGTCGTAGCCAGGCGAGCGGCCGTGGGTGCCTGTCAGACACATGTCGAAGGGTTCGATGGCCGACGGATAGATAGTCGAAGCCCGTATGCGCGTCTGAATCAGTACGGTATTGACGCCAGCGCGTTTCAGCTGGTCGAGTATTGTCGTCATTTCCTGTCGTTGCTGTGCAGCGTTGTGCGAGCGTGGCCAGTCGATGCCGCCGATAGTGGTCAGCCACACGGCTCTCACCTCATGCTTCTGGGCGAGTGCGGCTGTGGCGGTCGCCAGCAGTAGTATGATGGCGGTTGTAATCTTCAAAATTATTTCTTTTTGTGACATGATGTTTGTCTGGTTTCGAAAAATCCGTTTTTTTAATTTCTTTTCACCTTTCTTCGTTTGCTTTTGCAAAGTTACTCATTTTTTTTGAGTCCTGCAAGTCTTTTGCCTTTTTTTGTCTTATTTTCCGTTGGCAGTTGACTGCTGACAATTCAACCTTCCCTTCCCTAATAGTAGCGAAACATAGAAAACAACCAGCACTTCCCGCACTTCCCGCACCTGACTTCGCCGTGAGAGGCGGCGGAAGGCGCGCGAAAGGCGGCGCGCCACGATGTTCCCACGGCCTGGGACAAACGTCCCACGCCGTGGGACAATTATTCAC
>OCTX012247676.1_pt1 | contig 17794 bp, 9 predicted proteins | sample 1539691 | NCBI WGS metagenome assembly OCTX01 (sample SAMN02144231, study PRJEB22623) | gut metagenome | biome: sheep rumen | host: Ovis aries | place: New Zealand | reverse complement strand
GCCCGACGAGGATATCTTCATCCGCTACTTCCGCGAGCACCCCGGCTGGAAGCTCATCATTGCGCCCCACGTCATCGGCGAAGACCACCTCCAGCAGATAGAACGGAAACTGGAAGGCTGGAACGTGCAGCGCTACACAGCCCCCCCCTCGGGGGCCGTAGGGGGGGCTTTAATCATCGACTGCTTCGGACTGCTGAGCACCATCTACCGCTATGCCGACGTGGCTTATGTCGGCGGCGGCTTCGGCGTGAGCATTCATAACACGGTTGAGGCGGCCGTCTGGGGCGTGCCAGTCATCTTCGGCCCCGAGAATCAGAAGTTCCAGGAGGCCCAGGAGCTGAAAGCCTGTGGCGGCGGCATCGAGATCGGCGGCTACGACGACTTCTGCCGCGTGATGGACCGTCTGACCTCCGACACCGAAGCCTTGAAACAGGCCGGGCGCGCCGCCGGCGACTACGTCAAGGGTAAGTCCGGGGCCACGGCTAAGATTCTTGCTGCTGCAAAACTATAATGAAACTTATGTGGATGTTATTGTTCATGGCATTGCCGCTGCTGGCCATTGCCTATCTTTCGTGGCACGTCTGGGTGCTGCTGCCCTGGCCTAAGGTGTGGCGACTTCTGGTCATCGCCTTGGGTGCGGGTTCCTTCCTGCTGATGTTCCTCAACTTCGGGCGCCGCTTCGACACGCTGCCCCTCCCGGTGGCACAGGCGTGCTACGACGTCAGCACGTCGAGCCTCTTCGTCATGCTCTACCTCGTCATCCTGTTCCTGGTGCTCGACCTGGGGCGGCTCGTCCACCTCGTGCCCCGGCAGTGGCTCTGTCAGAACGGCTGGTCGGCGGCGGCCATCTTCGTCTTGATTTTCGGCATCTTCCTCTATGGCAATCTGCATTATAAGAATAAGGTACGCGTGACGTTGGACCTGACGACAGCCAAGCCGCTGCCTCGTGACTACAAGGTGGTGATGATGAGCGACCTGCACATCGGCTACCACAACACCCGCCGCGAGCTGGCCCGCTGGGTAGACCTCGTCAACGCCGAGCAGCCCGACTTCATCCTCATCGCCGGCGACATCATCGACGGCTCCATGCGCCCGCTCATCGAGGAGCACATGGCCGAGGAGTTCCGCCGTCTGAAGGCACCCGTCTACGCCAGCCTCGGCAACCACGAGTACTATGCCGGCTCGCCCGAGGCCCGCCAGTTCTACCGCGACGCCGGCATCAACCTGCTCATCGACGAGGCCGCCGTCATCGACAGCGCCATTGTCATCATCGGCCGCGACGACCGCACCAACCCCCGCCGCAAGCCCTTAGCCCACCTGGTGGCCCAAGCAAACGATGCCCCCTCGGGGGCCGTAGGGGGGGCTTATACCATCGTCCTCGACCACCAGCCCTACAACCTCGACCGCGCCGAGAAGGCCGGCGTCGACTTCCAGCTCAGCGGCCACACCCACCGCGGACAGGTATGGCCCATCTCGTGGATTACCGACGCCCTCTACGAGTGCTCGTGGGGCGAGCACCAACGCGGCGCTACCCGCTACTACGTCAGCAGCGGCATCGGTCTCTGGGGCGGCAAGTTCCGCATCGGCACCCAGTCGGAGTATGTTGTGGCTACACTGAGAAAGAACTGACAAGCAGCCGGGCCCGGGCTTAGTAGCCCGGATTCTGTACGAGGTGGCTGTTCAGTGCCATGACGTCGGCGGGTATGGGGAAGACGGTTGTGTGGCCGTCGCTCTCGTCAACCTTGGCATCGTAGGCGTCGCCCTCGAAGAGGCTTTCGTACTTCCCGAAGCGGATCATGTCCTGGCGGCGCCAGCCCTCCCAGCAGAGTTCCAGCAGCCGCTCGTCGTAGATGTTCTCCATCGTCAGAGGGCGCGTCGCCATGTGTGAGCGGCGCCTGACGGCGTTGAGGTAGGGCTGTCCCGCCTCAGGCTCACCGTTTCGCAGGTGGGCCTCGGCTTGCATCAGCATGACGTCGGCATAGCGGAAGAGCACGATGTCGTTGTCCATCAGCTTGCCGTCCAAGGTGGCGTTCATGTCAACTTCGTATTTCTTCATGCGCGCGCCGGCTGTCTCCACATACGGACTGCCGCTGAGGTCGAGCTTGACCTCCAGCGGGTGGTACATCAGCGGGTTGCCCAGGCGGTCGAGCACCATGTAGTCCTCGAAGGCGTTCACGTCGTCCGCCCAGTAGTTCTCATAGAAGCGGCTGTCAGTGTCGTCGGTGCCGTAGCCGAACACGCGGAGCGTGGCGAGCGTGGCGCACGAGCCGTTCTCGCCGGTGAAGCCGTAGGCCGCGGCGTGGCGGTAGTGGTAGGAGCGGTAGAGGTTCTGCTGCTGCGTCTTATAGAGGTCCTTGTCCATGGGAATCACCCAGATGTTCTCTGTCGACGTCTCGTTGTAGACCATGAAGTTGGCCGAGTAGCTGCTTTCGAGCTCGAAGTCCTCATCCTTGATGTCTTCGCAGAACCTGAGGGTGGCCTCCCAGGCGTTGTAGCTTTTCCCGTCGATCTTGAGGCGTATCTCGCGGCCGTCCTTCCGCTGGCCGTCCTTCCAGTTGTCGTCGGTATAGACCTCGGCGTTCAGTGCCAGCTTGGCCAGCACGAAGTTGGCCACCGACGCCGTCACCCGCCCGTAGACCATCGTGCGGTTGGCGCTGTGGCCGAAGGGCAGGTATTCGCGGACGTCCATCAGCTCGTCGTAGACGAAGCTGAAGAGCTCGCTGCGCTCGGCCTGCTGTATCTCGCTGATGGGGATGTTCGACGAGCGAATGATGGGCACGCGGCCAAAGAGGTCGAGCAGGTACCAGTAGTAGATGGCGCGCAGTGCGCGAACCTCGGCCTTGTAGGCCGTCGTCTGGTCGCCGCTGAGCATGTCCTTGTGCGTGTCAATCTGTTCGAGCGAGTGGTTGCAGAGCGCGATGACCTTATAGAGATAGTCCCACGACCTCTTGGCCGGCTCGAGTCCGGCGTCCCACGAGTGTTGGTACATGCTCTGCCAGAGCCCGCCGTCGTACCAGTCGCCGCCCCTTGTGGGCAGCATGGCCTCGTCTGAGCCGAACGTCTGCAGGTCGTAGACGCCGCGGCACGTGCCCTGCAGCCCCTGTCCGTCTTCGTTTCCCCCTATATAATTATATAAGGTGGCAACCGTGTTCTTGTAGATTTCTTCCACCGAGGTGTACACCACCTCCTCAGGTATCTGGTCGCGCGGCGCCTCGTCGAGCGAGCAGGCCGCCGTCATGGTGATGGCGACTAGATAGAATAGCCGTTTCATGTGCTTATATCTTTATGCTTAGACCGAATGTGTAGGAGCGGTAGACCGGCAGCGTGTTCTTGTCGTCGATGCCGAGTGTGCCGTTGATGACGCTTGAGTTGATCATTGGTGTCAGCCCGCTGTAGCCAGTGATGGTGGCCAGGTTGTTGACCGATACCGAGAGTCGCAGGCTCCGTATGTGCTTCGACTTGACGGGTACGTTCCAGCCCAGCGTGACGTAGTCGATGTTCACGTAGTCGCCGTCCTCCAGCCAGTAGTCGCTGATGGTCTGGTCCTGTATGCCCCGTTCGGGCGCGCCCTTCATGACGTTGTAGTTGGGCAGCGAGAGCAGGTTCGAGTAGGTGAGTGCCGTGCCGTTGAAAATCTTGTGACCGAAGGCGCCGTTAGCCTGCAGCGTCACGTCCCAGTGGCGGTAGCGGAAGGCGACGTTCGAGCCCATGGTGGCCTTCGGCGTGGCCTGTCCGCAGATGTAGCTCTCCTTGGTGACGTCGTAGTAGTAGCTGCCGTCGTCGTCTTTCACCAGTCCGTTGCAGTGGGGCAGGTGGAACACGCCCAGCTGCTCGCCCACGATCTGTTTCACTACGTCGCTGCCGCCGTGGAATCCGGGTCCCCAGAGAGCCGAGATGGTCTTCTGCTGTGGTGCCGTCAGGTGTTGCCCGTTGTAGTCGCCGTCAAGGGTGAGCAGCTTGTTACGCTCGAACGACCAGTTCATGTTGATGGCCAGTTCCATGTCCTTAGTGCGCAGCGGCGTGATGCCGAAGCCTATCTCCAGACCGCTGTTCTTCATCGAGCCGAGGTTGGCCAGCAGCTTGTCGTAGGTGAAGGGCGGCACGGGCACGTCGTAGACGTAGAGCATGTCGGTGGTCTTCGAGCGGTAGAAGTCGATGGAGAAGGCTATGCGGCTGCCCCAGAGCGAGGCGTCGATACCGACGTTGAACGTTTGCTTCACCTCCCACCGCAGGTCGGGGTTGGCGTTGCGTATGGCGCCCAGCGTGGTGGCAATGCCGCCGTTCATGGGTATCACGCCGTTGGGCTGTACCAGCTCCAAGGAGTGATATGAGCCGATGCCGCCGAGGTTTCCCGAGCGTCCGAAGCCGATGCGCAGCTTGGCGTTGTTGATCAGCCTGAGCGGCTTCATCCATTTCTCGTTGCTGATGACCCAGGCGCCGCTGACCGAGGGGAAGAAGCCCCAGCGGTGGTTCTTGCCCACCTTCGACGAGGCGTCGGCGCGGGCGTTGGCCGACAGCGTGTAGCGGTCGAGCAGGGTGTACTGCAGGTGCAGCAGGAACGACTCCATGTGCGAGTCTGAGTAGTCTGAGTCGGTGCCGTCCCACGGTCGCGAGGCGCCGGCTGTCAGCTTGTCGTAGCCGAAGGCGTCGGTGGTGAAGTTCGTCACCGTGGTGAAGAACCCCGTAGTCCGCTTTTCCTCGGCCTCGGCCAGTGCCATGACGTTCAGCGAGGAGTGGTCGGTGTTCAGCGTGTAGTCTACCGAGATGTTGCCCAGCTTCTCGACGCTCTTGTCGTTGCCCCTGTAGGCCTCGCCGCGGCTCCACACGATGGTGGGGTAGTAGTGGGCGTTGTTCACCGAGTTGTAGGAGTAAGAGCCGAACCCGCGCAGCTTCAGGTTCTTGGCCAGCGCGAGCGTGGCGTTCAGGTGTACGTTGAAGTGGGCGTTGTCCTCGTCCTGCTTCATCGTCAGCAGTGCGTTGGGGTTGGTTGCCCACAGCGCTTCTGTCACCTGGCCGTAGTTGCCGTCGTCGTTGGTGCCGTCGGGGAATGTGGGGTTGAAGGTGGCCGCCGAGTAGAGCAGCTTCTGCACGAACGGCAGGTAGTTGTTCTTCTGCAGCGAGCCGAACATGCCGAGGTCGACCGTCAGCATGTCGTTGAAGGCCTTGTGCGAGAGGTCGATTTTGGCAATGTAGTTGCGGTAGTTGTTGGTGCGGATGACGGTGCGGTGCTCCATCACGCCCACCGAGGCGCGGTAGTTGGCCGTGGCCGTGCCGCCGCCGAAGGCGATGTGGTGGTTCATCACGGTGCCGGTGCGCTCTATGCTGCGGTTGAAGTCGGTGTCGTAGCCCTTGTCGATGAACGGCAGCTTGAGCGACTGTGCGGCCTGCCGGAATTCCGGCGCACTGAGCATCTCCATCCGCTTGAAGACCGACTCCACGCTGACCGAGCCGTCGTATGAGATGTGGAACGGCTGGTTGCGGCCCTTCTTCGTGGCTACCTCGATGACGCCCGAGGCGCCGCGGCTGCCATACTGTGCCGTCTCCGAGGCATCCTTCAGGATGGTGAAGCTCTCAATCTCGGCGGGGTAGACCGTCGAGAGTGTGGCCAGGTCGGCAGCCACGCCGTCGATGATGACCAGCGGGTCGTTGCCGCCCGTCAGCGAGGTGGTGCCTCGCACGCGCACGGCCGACACCATGGCCTCCTGGTTGCCGCCCGACGTCACCTGGACGCCGGCCGACTGTCCGCTCAGCGCGTCGAGCGACGAGATGACCATACCCTTGTTCATGCGCTCCTGCGTCACTTTGTCAACGGCGCCCGTCAGCATGTTGATGTTACTGGCCGAGTAGCCTACTTTTACTGCCGCGACGGTGGTGTCGCGTTGTTCCGTCTGTGCTGTCAGCGTTGTCGTGGGTGCCAGTGCCAGCAGTGCTATGAGGTATCTGGTCATCATCGTTCTTGTAGGTTGTTTAGTCGCTCTGTTCTTCTAAGTAGTATTTCGAATAGGCCACGTAGTGCTTGGCGTTGTCGGTCTGGCCGGGGCGCACGGGCTTCAGGTACTTGGCCGGCACGCCGCCCCAGATCTCGCCCGGTGGAATCTTCGTGTTCTGCAGCACCAGGGCGCCGGCAGCCACGATGGAGCCTTCGCCCACCTCGCAGCCGTCGAGTAGGGTAGAGCCCATGCCTATCAGCGCACCATCGTGGATGGTGCAGGCGTGGACGGTGACGTTGTGGCCGATGGTGACGTAGGAGCCGATGTGCGTGGGGCCCGTCTCGTGGGTCACGTGTATGCACGACCCGTCCTGCACGTTGGTGCAGTCGCCGATGGTGATGGGAGCCACGTCGCCACGGACCACGGCGTTGAACCACACCGAGCACTCGTTGCCCAGGGTGACGTCGCCCACGATGGTGGCGTTCTCGCTGAAATAGCAGTCTCGCCCCCACTTGGGAGCGAGACCGCGGTAACTCTTAATCAAAGCCATTGATGGTGTCCTCTGTTACAGGTTGGGGTTGTCCTTGCCCCAGTCCTCAACGGCCGGGATGATGCCCAGACCGATAATCTCGTCGCGCATCTTCTGCAGGTGCTCGTAGGAAGCCTGGAGGGCTGCCATCTCCTCAGCCGTGCCTTCGGGGGCTGTGAAGTGTACGCCGTCCTTGTCGATGACGGTGGGCATAGCCATCATGACGTTCTTGAAGCCAAGCTCCTCGCTGTTGACGTAGCAGCCGGCAGGCCACTTGAAGGGCTCGCCGCCCATGGCGCCCTCAATCATCTTGACGGCCTGGTAGGCAGGGCTCTGGAACGACGAACGGCCGCGCAGCTTGATGATGTTCGAGCCGCCCTGGGTCGTCATGTGCTTGATCTCGGCCCAGCGCTCGTCGGAGAGGGGAAGCTCTGAGAGGGGCTTGCCGTCGATCATGGCCTTCGATGCGAAGACGGCCATCTGCTCGCCGTGGCCGCCGTAGGTGTAGGCACCCGTCACCTTGTCCTGCTGCACGCCGAACTCCAGGGCCAGCTGCTGCTGCAGACGGGTAGAGTCGAGGGCGGCCAGCGAGGTCAGCTGGTTGGGCTTCAGGCCGGAGTGGATGAGGGCTGTGAGGGCCGTCACGTCGGCGGGGTTGAAGATGACGACGACGTGCTTCACGTCGGGGCAGTACTTCTTGATGTTCTCGCCGAACTCGGCTGCAATCTGGCAGTTGCCCTTGAGCAGGTCCTCGCGCGTCATGCCCTCCTTGCGGGGAGCGCCGCCGCTCGAGATGATGTACTTAGCGCCCGTGAAGGCCTCGGCCGGGTCGACGGTGTAGCTGATGTTTGCGCCGGGGAAGGCACAGTGGCACATCTCGTCGTACACGCCGTGGACGCCGGGCTCGTAGATATCATACAGACAAATGTTGTTGGTAAGGCCGAGCATCAGCACGCTCTGGACCATGTTTGAGCCGATCATGCCGCCTGCGCCGACGATGACCAGTTTTTCGTTTGTTAATGTTGCCATGTTCTTGAATGTATTTTTAATTAGAATCGTGGTGCAAAGATACTGTTTTTTTCGCAGGATGAGGAGCGAATGGAGTTAAAAGGAGTTAACGCCAATGGTTTTTCCGAACTTCTTCGTACCTTTGTCAACTCTAAGTAGCAAAACTGAGCTAAGTTGAAGTATGCAAATCAGTAAAGAAACCTACATCCGCCGCCGCGCCCAGCTGAAGCGCGACATGGGCAGCGGACTGCTGCTCTTCCTCGGCAACGACGAGGCAGCAATGAACTACGCCGACAATACCTACCGGTTCCGTCAGGACTCGACGTTCCTCTATTTCTTCGGATTGGACTACGCCGGACTGGCCGCCGTCATCGACGTCGACAACGACCGGGAAATCATCTTCGGCAACGAACTGACCATCGACGACATCGTCTGGACAGGCACGATGCCGTCGCTCCGCGAGCTGGCCGCCACCGTGGGCATCACCAGTGTCCGGCCTATGAGCGAGCTGGCCACAATCGTCAAGGGGAAGTCTGTCCATTTCCTGCCCCCCTACCGGGGCGACCACCGTGTATGGCTGTGGGAACTCTTAGGCGTGGAGCCTGCCGCACAGCCCGCGAAGGCCAGCGTGCCTTTCATCAAGGCCATCGTCAGCCAGCGTAACCATAAGGACGAGGAGGAACTGCGGCTGATAGAGGAGTCGGTGGATCTGAGCACGAAGATGCACTTGGCCGCCTACCGCACCGTCCGCCCCGGCATCCATGAGTCGGAGGTGGCCGCCGTCGTCGAACAGGTAGCCTGTCGTCCCGGCGGCGCACTGTCGTTCCCGACCATCGCCACCGTACAGGGCCAGGTGCTTCATAACCACGGCTTTATCCACGACCTCCGCGAGGGCGACATCTTCCTTTTAGATGCCGGAGCCGAGACCCACTCGCACTACGCTGGCGACCTGTCGTCGTCGATGCCCGTTGGCGAACGCTTTACCCAGCGTCAGGCTGAAGTCTACGAGATCCACCTGCGCAGCTTCTGGGCCGCTGTCGACAAGCTGCAGTTGGGACGCCCCTTCCGCGAGGCCCACATCGCCGCTGCCACCGAGATTGCCCGTGGCATGAAGGAGCTGGGTCTGATGAAGGGCGACCCCGCCGAGGCTGCCGAAGCCGGTGCCTACGCCCTGTTCTTCCCCTGCGGCCTGGGCCACATGATGGGGCTCGACGTTCACGACATGGAGAACCTTGGCGAGCAGTACGTGGGCTATGCCGAGGGCACCGTGAAGTCTACGCAGTTTGGCTTCAAGTCGCTGCGCCTCGCCCGTCCCCTTGAGCCGGGTTTCGTCTTCACCGTCGAGCCAGGCATCTACTTCATCCCCGAGCTTATGGACAAGTGGCAGGCCGAAGGCCAGTTCCGTGACTTTATCTGCTACGACCGCCTCGGTCCGTGGCGCAACTTCACTGGTCTGCGCAACGAGCTGAACTACGTCATGACCGAGCAGGGCGCCCGTCTTCTTGGCACCATTAAGAAGCCGATGACCATCGAGGAAGTCTATGCCGCTAAGGGATAAGCTGGTTGCCCGCGATATGCACATGAAGACCGCTCGTTCTCACAAAAAACATTAAATAAGTTTAATTTTCCGCTTCGTTTGTGCTTTATATTTAATAATGTGGTAAATTTGCATATTAATATGCTCGCATCCGAGAGGGTAAGAACCAAAGACGTAAAAGTCTTTTACTGCTAATGCTCTATTCGGCGACACGAATGAGTTGGAATGATAATATTTAATGTACTAACAATAATTATTTATGAGAAAACTAAAACTATTTTTCGCGGCGTGCGCCACACTCGTTATGTGTGGGGCAGCCAATGCTCAGACGTGGACGGGAAATGCACCTGCTGAGGGAACTTTCTTCCTCTACAACGTAGGAGCTGAAAAGTTCATCAACAATGGCGACCCAAATGAGGAATGGGGTACTAACGCCTACCTGCAGGCTGGCTTCGGCCTTGACATCAAACTGGAAGCAAACAATGGTGCCTACAACCTGAACACCAATGTTTCAAATGGCGGAAGCAGCCATTATCTGGCCACATCGACATGGTGCGACGGTGCTGCAACCCCTTGGACTTTCACGGCTGTAGAAGGTCAGAACAATACCTACACCATCAGCGACGGCACTTCTTATCTGGTGGCTAACGAAGCGCTCAATGACATTGTCTATGGCGCATCTACCGGTGATAGTAAGTCATGGTGGAAACTTGTTTCACTCGACGATTTCAAGACTGCCATGCAGGCCAAGGCTTATTCAGCCACCGAACCCATGGACGTGTCCGTGTTCATTCAGGGCCGCAGTTTTGCACGTAATGACGGGCGCAACAGCAGTTGGACCACTACACATACCGGAGGCAACTGGACTTGGATTGGTGCTTCAGCAAACAAGTATTATGGCAATGAAGCCTGGAACAACACTTTCAGCGTCTCTCAGACCATCGAGAATCTGCCCGATGGAACATACGAACTGAAGTGTTCTGGATTTGGCACCAATGGTACAACTTACATTTTTGCCAACAATACGTCGCAAGCCATCCAGACAGATAACACCACCAGCTATGGCACAAACAAAGAGGCAAAATGGAAAGCCATCCACGAGGACAACGCCTTCGCTGGTCAGACCACGGGTAAGTTCACACTTTCTGGTGGCACACTTAACCTTGGATTGAAACGTGAGACCAATAAGAGTGGTGACTGGTGTGTCTACGACGAGTTCCGTCTCTATTACTACGGTCTCGACCTTTCGGAGTTTGCTGCCACGCTGGCCGCAGCCGTTGCTGAAGCTGAAGCTGTGGAAGGCACTGTTCCTGCTGCTGCCTACACTACTCTTGCCGCTGTCGTAACAGAAAACAACAAGACTTACACTACTGCAGCAGAATATACCGCAGCTGCAAATGCCATCGTGGAAGCAACAAACACGGCAAAGGCCCTGCAGACCAGCTATGCTCGCTATACCAGTGTTAAGACTGCTGCACTGGCCATTGCTTCAAGTCTGGACACCAGTGCAGCAGACAATGAAGCGAATGCCGCCACGACCAACGAGGACATCAATGCCGCCGTGGCCACCCTTCGCGCAGCATTCCTCGATGCACTGCCCGATGTGACAGTTCCTGAATCTGGTCTCGATGTTACGGCTGTGATGGTTGACAACGCTTCTGTCAGCACCAATACTGACTTCTGGACGATTGCCAACCTCTCTTCACAAGGTGGCAGCGCTGGCGTTTGCAACTATGGTGAATGTGAATTCTACAACCGTAACTTTAAGTTCTATCAGACCTTGGCTCTTACCCCCGGTACTTGGGAGTTTGGCGTGACTGGTTTCCACCGTGCCGGCAACCATAAGACCTATTTCTATGCAGGTGAGGACAAGATTCTGATTCCTGGTGTTGCAAGCTCTGTTGTCAACAACATGGCTCAAGCCAAGGATTATTTCGATGCCGGCAATGGAAAGGTTGCCCTGAAGTTCCTTGTTGAGGCAGCACAGAATATTGAAATTGGTATTGACAACCAGGACACTGAGACCGACAAGTGGACCATCTTCCGCAACTTCACGCTGAAGTACTATGGCGAGCCCGACTACTCTGTCTATGAGGCTCAGTGGACTGAGGCTGTAGCTGCCGCCGAGGCTGCCTTGACCACATACGCCGAGTTTGACGGCTTTGTGGCTACTGAGAAGAGTGCTCTTCAAACAGCCAAGGCTGACGTACCCACAGCAGCAGGCTTGAAGGCTGGTTATGTTGCAAAGATCAGCGCCCTCACCGATGCCACTACTGCTTACACAGATGCATGTCTGGCTTTTGAATCTGCCAAAAAGGCTATTGCTGATGCAAACGCTGTCAAGGAGAACCACAATTTCGCTTCTGCTACTGCCACCACTACATTTGCCGACGCCATTAAGGCTATTTCCGACAAATACGATGCAGGTACACTGACCCGTGAAGAAGCAGCTGCCGCAGGAACCACCCTCGGTGTAGCTGTATCAGGTTGGCAGGCTAATGCCAATGGTGCTGCCTCTGCCTATATGAACGACGGTTTCAGCTTGAATGCTTTCACAGGAGCACTCTATGTGAACACATGGTCGGTGGAAGGTGCAAGCGACGGAACGAACTTCCTGGTGCCCTTCTATGAGAACTACGGCGCAGATGCCAACTCGCTGGCCACAAACACCTTCGCCGGCAATATTACAGGTCTGGAGAACGGTCTTTACAAAGTCTCTGTATGGGTACGTGCCCGTGTGAAGAACGACGTAGACTTGGCCGATGCCACTGGCATCACCATCAATGTGAACGATGGCGAAGCTGTAAATGCAGCAGCAGGCACACAGGTTGGCGAAAGCCGCTTCCTGATTGGCACCTTTGAGGCCGAGGGCCTTGTCAAGGACGGCAAGCTGAACTTCAACGTCAATGTGCTTGACGGCAACAACATCTCTTGGCTCTCGTTCAAGAACGTGAAGTACACCAAGGTGCGCGACCTTACTCCCGAGGAAATGGCCGTAGCTCCTACCGCTATTGCTCTGTACAACGGTGAGACTGAGGTAACCGAGGCTGTAGAACTGACAGCTACTGCCAATACCGTGACGCTGACCCCGAGTTACACACCGGCTGACGCTTCTGAGGGCTATATCACTTGGGCCTCTTCCGACGAGACCGTGGCCACTGTTGTTGACGGCGTTGTTACTGGTGTCGCTCCTGGTACTGCTACCATCACCGCAACATCAACGCTTGACGCCAATGTCAGCGCTACGGCTACAGTGACAGTAAGCTATCCTGAGAGCACCATTCCAGCCACCTACGAGACCATCGATGGCGCCACGAAGACTGTCTACACTCTGGCGCAGACCAATCTCTTCAAGAACGGCTCGTTCGAATATCCTAACCGCGTCTACGGCTGGAAGGCTACCAGCTACAGCACTGATGCCGTAGCCAGCAACTTCACATTCACAGCCACTGGTGGCGTGAACGACGGTGCTTACATCACTACAAGTGCTGGTGGCGCAGGTGCTGCTACCACTATTCGTCAGGCTGCAGCAGTCGAGGCTGGCAAGACTTACTATTTCGCTGTTTACACCAGCGGTAAGGCTCCTTCTTCAAACAACTTCCAGTATAATGCCCTCTTCAAGATGAGCAATGCAACAACCGAGAATGGCGTGTTAAAGCAGTTTGAGTGGCCGCAGGGCGCAGATAAGACGACTTCTGAATGGACAAAAACTGAGTATGTGTTCACCGCTACTGCAGAGAATCCGTTTGTCGGTGTCCGCATGGGCTGGAACTCTGATAGTCGCTTTGACGAGTTCGTACTGGCAGAGGTTACCGAAACCCAGACATACGACCTCTCAGCAACCGCTGAAGACTATGCTGCATTGCAGACGGCTATCGGCAATGCTCCTGCCCTGGGCTTCCAGGCTGATGAGGCTGCTCCCTACAACAACGTGGAGGCCGCCAAAGCTCTTGCAGCAGCAAAGGCTATTGACCCAGAAGGTGAGAATACACACGACGCCGTGGTTGCTGCCACCAATGCCCTGACGGCTGCAACATGGACGACCAACACCGAGGAGGTGAACGCTGTCTATGACGGCACTTTTGCCGCTGCAACCAACAATGGCGCACCTGCTGGTTGGAGAATGTCGAACAGCACACTTGGCGGTGACTACCACTCTCGCGCTTTCGTGGGAGATGATCGTCTCTCAGAGTTCAATACGTCCAATTCGGGCTTCTATATCCGCTTCGACGGCACCAACAGTAGCCGTGGATCGATGTACTACTATGGTGATACCGAGGGCTACACCATGCCGCTCGCTGCTGACACCTATTATCGCGTCACCGTCGACTTCGCCGGCTGGGGAAGCACGGGCAAGCCGCTGCGCATGAACGTTACGGGTCCTGAAGGATTTACAGCTGTTGGTCAGACGATTAACACCTCGGTTCAGGCAGATAATGCAGACAACGCACCGCAGCAGTTTAACATCCTGTTCAAGACGGCAGGAGCTGGCAATTATGTCATCAACTTCCAGACTCCAGGAGCTGACTCAAATACTCATGCTGTTCTTATCTCCAACGTCATGCTGAAGAAGGCTCTTGAGGATGTCACCATTACCAGTGCTGGCTATGCCACCTATTGCAGCGAGTATCCTCTTGACTTCTCTGAGGTTGAAGGTCTGACGGCCTACACAGCTACACTCGACGGAACAGAAGTCAGCTTCGAGGAAGTTACCGAAGCTATTCCCGCTAATACCGGTGTATTGCTGAAGGGTGCAGCTGGTACCTACTCCATTCCTGTTGCAAGCAGTTCGTCTGAGGTTACAAGTGCACTGAGAGGTGTCATCGAAGAAACGGTAGTTGAGAGTGAGGGTATCTTCGTGCTTCTGAACGGCGACAATGGTGTCGGTTTCTACAAGACCACAGCGACAAGCTTCACAGTTGGTGCCCATACCGCCTACTTCCCTGCCTTAACAGCAGATCCTTCTCGTAAATTTATTGCCATCGACGAGGCTACTGCCATCAAGGCCATTGAGAAGGCAGAGCGGCAGAACGGCGAGATCTACAACTTGGCTGGCCAGCGCGTGAAGAGCGCTCAGAAGGGCCTGTACATCATCGGCGGCAAGAAGGTGATTAAGTAATTTGAGGTATTTACCAAAAACAGAATAAAGTTATGAAGACATATCAGAAACCCGAGGTGGACATCCTCGACGTCATGACCGAAGAGATGATTGCTCTCTCAGAACCGATTACTGAGAAAGGCGGCGATCTTACTAAGACTCCCACGACCGATGCGACCGGCGGCAACCTGTCACGTCAGAACGACATGTGGGAAACTTACGAGGAACCTGAGTACTAAAAATCAAATCAGAGTGGCGGCTATACGGTCGCCACTTTTTCAATATGAACTACACCATTAAACACCCCGAGAACCTGGGCGGCATGAACGGCCGCATACGTCGGCTGCGCCAGCAGAGTATGGACACGCCGACGACGCTCTCCATCGAGCGCGCACTCATCGAGACCGAGTTCTACAAGCAGCACTACGGCACCATGTCGACGCCCGTGCTCCGTGCGCGCAACTTCTACGAAATCTGTAAGCGCAAGACCATCTACATAGGCCCCGACGAGCTCATCGTCGGCGAGCGCGGTCCGCGGCCGAAGGCCGTGCCCACGTTCCCCGAGCTGACCTGCCACTCGGTGGAAGACCTGCACACCCTCGACACGCGCGAGTTGCAGAGCTACCACATCTCGCAGCAGGACATCGACACCTACGAGCGCGAGGTGATACCCTACTGGCGGGGCAAGACGCAGCGCGAGCGCATCTTCGGCCACGTCAGCCGTGAGTGGGAGGAGGCCTACCATGCCGGCGTCTTCACCGAGTTCATGGAGCAGCGCGCCGCCGGCCATACGGCCATGGACGGCAAGATGTACCACGAAGGACTTCTGGACGTGAAGGCCCGCATCGAGGCGAAGATCAAGAGTCTCGACTACATCAACGACCCCGAGGCCACCGACAAGCAGCAGGAGCTGGAGGCGATGGCCATCTCGTGCGACGCCGCCATCCTCTTTGCTGAGCGGCATGCCGAACTGGCTGAGCAGATGGCAGCCGAGGAAACCGACGGGCAGCGCAAGAAGGAATTGCTGAAGATTGCCTCCGTCTGCCGCCACGTCCCGGCCCACGCTCCCCGCGACCTGTGGGAGGCCATCCAGATGTACTGGTTCGTTCACCTCGGCACGGTGACCGAGCTGAACGGCTGGGACTCCATGAATCCCGGCCACATCGACCAGCACCTTTGGCCCTTCTACGAGCAGGGACTCAGCGACGGCACGCTCACCCGCGACGAGGCGAAGGAGCTTCTGAGCTGTCTCTGGATCAAGTTCAACAACCAGCCCGCGCCGCCGAAGGTGGGCGTCACGGCCCTCGAGAGCGGTACCTACAACGACTTCACTAATATCAATATCGGTGGCATCGACCGCTACGGACGGAGCGCCGCCAACGAGCTGTCGACGATCATACTCGAGATACAGGAGGAGCTGCACCAGCTACAGCCCGGCCTCTCGATACATATAGCCCAGATCACGCCCGACGAGTTCCTGCTTGAGGGCATACGCGTCATCCGTCAGGGCCACGGCTACCCGAGTATCTTCAACCCCGACACCTACGTGCAGGAGCTGGTGCGCCAGGGCAAGACCATCGAGGACGCCCGCGAGGGCGGTTGTTCGGGCTGCATCGAGGTGGGCGCCTTCGGCAAGGAGGCCTACCTGCTGACGGGCTACCTCAACACGCCGAAAATCCTGGAGATAACGCTCAACGACGGCACCGACCCCGAGACGGGCAAGCGCCTGGGCCTGCAGACCGGCGACCCGCGCACGTTCCAGACCTTCGACGAGCTCTACGAGGCCTGGCGCCGACAGATGGAGTACTTCGTCAACCTGAAGCTGTCGGTCAACAACTACATCGAGCGCATGTTCTCGCTCTATGCCCCCGCCACGTTCCTCAGCCTGTTCATCGACGACTGCATCGAGAAAGGAAAAGATTACTACAGCGGCGGTGCCCGTTACAACACCACCTACATCCAGTGTACCGGCCTCGGCACCATCACCGACTGCTTCACCGCCCTGAAGAAGCACGTCTTCGAGGACAAACGCTACACGATGGACGAGATGCTGGAGGCATGCAGGAATAACTGGGGGCCCACCCCCTCCCCCTCCCCAAGGGAGGGGAGTTCAGATACTCTGCCGTCACAAGGTGAACAGTCCCCCCTCCCTTTGGGAGGGGTCGGGGGTGGGCTTATGCGTGCCTACATCCGCAACCACACGCCTTTCTTCGGCAATGACGACCCGTATGCCGACGAGATAGCCGTGCGCGTCTACGACGACCTGGTGCGTGCCATCGAGGGGCGGCCCAACACCCGCGGCGGCCAGACCCACCTGAACATGCTCTCGACGACCTGCCACAACTACTTCGGCTCGGTCTGCGGCGCCACGCCCAACGGTCGCTTTGCCCACTTCGCCATCAGCGACGGCACGTCGCCCGCCCACGGCAGCGACACCCACGGTCCGACGGCGGTCATCAAGTCGCTCGGCAAGCTCGACCAGACAAAGTCGGGCGGCACGCTGCTCAACGTGCGCTTCGTGCCGCAGCTGCTGCGTCGCGACGAGGATCAGCGCAAGCTGGCCTCGCTCATACGTACCTACTTCAAGTTCGGCGGCCACCACATCCAGTTCAACATCGTCGACACGGCCACCCTGCGCGACGCCCAGCAGCACCCCGACGACTACCGCGACCTGCTGGTGCGCGTGGCGGGCTACAGCGACTACTTCAACGACATGACGGCCCAGCTGCAGAACGAGATCATCGCCCGGACCGAGAACGCAGAAGTTTAGGAGTTTAGATATTTGCCGTCACCTCCACCTTTTTACCATAACTTATTGTGGCACATTGTATTAGGTAGGGTGGTTGAGGATTTTTTACCATCACCATCCTCCACCGAGTAAAACAACTTGTTTTACTCGGTGAAGGTGGCGGGTATCACGGCGTTTAGTGCCAGGTTACCTAAGCAAAACAACTTGTTTTACCAGGTGGAGGATGGTGGAAGTGAAAATTTCTCTTCCACCTTACCTAACACACTGTGCCACATTTGGTTATGGCGAAAAGGTGGAGGTGACGGCAAAAATTAAATTTTGGGAGTAGTTCTTCTGCCCTTTCAGGCCGTCTCTCGGATGCATGCGGATAATCATTGTTCTTTATCCGTCACCACCATCCATGTTGTTGTCGTCTTCCTTGATGCAGTTATCCGACTTGACCACCAGCGGTTTGTAGAAGACGGTGCCGCCCGTCAGCTGCTGAGGCGAGCAGAAGAGGAAGGTGACTGGGATTCAACGATGGTTAATAATTCAATGTCCGCTCCAGCTCTGATGGCTTGCAAGGCAAGCGCTCGACCTCCGGTCGCTTTGCAAAGCAAAGAACTTTGGCTATTTCAGTGCGTATTTTATGGGAAATGTGCTAAAATGCTTACAAATTCACGTTAAACTCTACAAATCTTATCGTTAATTGAAAAAAAAGTTGTACCTTTGCGGCGTGAACGCCGCTAAAGCGATAAGACAGGAGGCATGGAGCAAGCGCTGTTCTCCTTTCGCAATATCGGTCAATATTAAAAATGACAAATTGATAATAAGAAAGATAGATAACTATGGCAACAGCAATCAGAGCTATACCGACACTCTACGGTGAGACGGCTAAGTCGTTTGAGAGCGAAGCAAAGCGAACGGAACAGAATCCGGGTACGCAGGACTATCGCCATGAGGC